>Ga0315550_1000294_pt1 | contig 30120 bp, 26 predicted proteins | sample SalMarSW160190MG_2_FD_203100 | JGI IMG/M metagenome (GOLD analysis project Ga0315550, IMG submission 203100) | Salt marsh sediment microbial communities from the Plum Island Ecosystem LTER, Massachusetts, United States - Salt Marsh Sediment SW1601-90 ...
AAGACCATAGCATCTAAATTTCTATCACTGCCAATAACTACTAGATTATTTGAAACATTTAAATCCTTTTGTAATTGAGAACTCCCATCAGCAACATCATAGGGCCTTCCATCACTCATAAATCCAATAGTTGCTTTATGTGAAGAGTTATAACCTAATTCCTCTAGTGCAGAATAAACATTTATCCTAGAATAATTTCTTGCAGATGCTGCATCATAAATCTGCTCTCCTGTTGAGCTTAATGCATTTAAAATCTCACTAGGAGTTAAAGTTCTATTGTTTTCTAGTTTATAAAAATGAGTTATTAAAGCAAAAGCTCCTGCAACATGAGGTGTTGCCATAGAAGTTCCATATCCTCCAACATAACCTCCTGTATTTTGTGTTGAATTGATTTTATTTCCACTAGTACCTCCAGTAGCAACCAAATCTGTTATACTATTTCTATTAGCATAAGCTGTTGCAATATTATCACTTTTATCTGTTGCAGAAACTGCAGTAGCATTATTTATGCATGCAGGACTTGAGATACTTGTAGAACTTGCATCATTTCCAGTTGCAGCAATAACACTTATATTAAAAAAAGTAGCATTATTTATAGAATCTCTGAATGTAGTAAATGAACTGTCACAATAAGAATTGTATAATGTATCACTTCCTAAACTCATACTTATTACACTTATATTATATGTTTCCCTATTTGAAATACACCAATCAATTGCATTTGTTATATCAGCAACCCCACTAATTTCATGAGCATCTCCACTTGAGTTTAAAACTTTAATTGCAATTAAACTTGAATTTATTGCAACCCCATTAATTCCCCCATATGCAGCAGCAATGCCTGCAACATGAGTTCCATGACCTTCGTCATCCCCCATTGAACAATTTTCAACGCAAGTTTTATTAAAACAATCAACAACACAAGTTTGATTTCTTCCAATCAAATCAGGATGACTAAAGTTTGCACCAGAATCAATAATGCAAATAGTTTCATCAGTTCCAGTTATATTTTGTCCAGAAATTTGAATTTCCCATGAATCATTAATATTCATTAATGGGACAGAGTCCTGCAATGAAGCTCTAAACTGAGGAAGATAAGAAATATATTCTATATCAGAATTTCTCTCCAAGTCCCTTAATTCTTTTTTTGAAACTTTTGTAAAAATAAAATCTTTATATTTCCTGACTTCTTTGTTTTCTTCTAAATCTTCTATAAAACTGTCTTTAGGAGCTCTTTTAGAAGATAAGAAAATATCTTCATCTGATTTTAATTTAATTATAATATTAACAGTATTTTTTTCCTCAAATTTCTCATAAACTATTTTATCAGTTTTTCCATTTATTTTTTTGTTAGGTCTTTCATTTCCAGAAACAGAACTTACAAATAAAACACTAATAAAAATTAAACTAATAAAAACAATTAAGATAATACAAAACTTTTTTTTTAATTTATTGATTTTTATCATTCTTAATTTTTAACCTTCATTACTAATAATCTCGCATTTATTATTGATACAACCACAATAACCTGCACCACAATCTAAAGGTCCTGAACATACTTGACTGCAAAAAGCAGTACTACAATCCGGGGCATTTTCAATTGCAACACAAGAATCAGGATGACAACAAGCTGAATGAACACAATCAGAATCAATATTACATTCGTAATTTCCTTGTTTCTCTTTTTCAGCCCTGTTGATCTTAACGTTTAAATAGATAACAATTATAAAAAATACAAATAAAATCCCAATTATCCAAAGCAATTTTTTATTATGATTAATTGTAATCTTTTTAATCCCTTTTTTTCTTTGAATTTCCATTTTATTTAGATTTATATTAATCTTTAAAGAAAACAATCAAGGTATAAAAATTTATTTAATAGCTTCTTATAATTTGAAATTTTAATTAATAACATATTTAAACTGTTTTTAAGTTAATTAATTATAAACAAGAGAGGAAAGGATAAAATGAGAATTTATGGAATAGGAGGGTATAATGAAGTTGGTAAAAATATGACTGCAATTGATTTAGGAGAAGATGTCATAGTTTTTGACTGCGGGTTGTTCCTGCCACCAATCATTGAATTAGAAGAAGCTGAAAAAGTTTATACTGAAAAAAGATTAAAGGCAATAGGAGCAATTCCTGCAGATGATATTTTGGAAAAATTTGGACTAAGGAACAAGGTTCGTGCAATAATCCCAAGCCATGCGCATCTTGACCATATAGGAGGGATTCCTTATCTTGCCCATAGATATAATGCAGAAATAATTGGCACCCCTTTTACATTAGAGGTTCTCAAAACTTTGCTAGGAGATGAAAAAATCTTCTTAAGCAACAAACTAAGAACAATTCAGCCAAATTCATTTTGTTATATCCAGGGAAAAAATAAAAGACATAAAGTAGATTTTATTAACGTAACTCATTCAACAATTCAGTGCTCTTTATTAGCATTGCACACCCCTCAAGGAGTAGTTTTATATGCAAATGATTTTAAATTAGATAACAACCCTGTTTTAGGGAAAAAACCAAATTATGAAAAATTAAAAGAAATAGCAAAAGAAGGGGTTAAAGTTTTGATTGTCGATGCACTTTATTCAGGAGATAATAGGAAAACTGCAAGTGAAAAAGTTGCCCGCGCTTTATTAGAAGATGTTTTATTTACCACAAGCAATGAGGATGCTGCTTTGTTTGTCACAACTTTTTCTTCGCATATAGCAAGATTAAAATCAATAGTTGAATTTGGAAAAAAACTAAACAGGAAAATTGTTTTTTTAGGAAGAAGCTTGAACAAGTATGTTAGCGCAGCAGCAAGAGCAGATATGTGCCCGTTTAGAAAAGATGTTGAAATAGCAACTTACAGAAACCAAGTAGAAAAAAGATTAAAAACAGTGGAAAAAAACAGGAGAGATTATATGGTTGTTTGCACAGGCCATCAAGGAGAACCAGGAAGCGTCTTAGACAGGATTGCAGGAAACAAGTTGCATTTTAGGTTTCAGCATGATGACCATCTTTTGTTTTCTTCTTCTGTCATACCAACAGAATCAACAATAGAAAACAGAAGAAAATTAGATAATAGATTAAAAAAAAGAGGGGTGAGAATGTTCAATAACCTCCATGTTTCAGGACATGCAGGAAGAGAAGATTTAAGAGACTTTATTAATCTTTTAAATCCAGAGCACATTATCCCAGCGCACGGAGAGCACAGATTAACTGCACCAATAGTCGAGCTTGCACAAGAATTGGGCTATAAAAACAAGAAAAATGTACATTTAATAAACAATCAGCAGTATGTAAACTTGAAAAAGAAAAAATGGTAAATGAGGAGATTTTGACTTCCTTAAGAAATGCTATAGAGTATGGAGAATCTTTGCAAGAAGCAGTAGAAATATTGATTAATTCAGGTTATAATGAATCAGAAGTCAGGGAAGCTTCTAAATTTATTGGAGGAGGAGTTATTAATTTGCAAGAAATCCCTGCAGAAGAGCAATTAGCAATGCCTGAAGAAAAAGGAATGATTGCTGGATTTAAAAAACAAAAGCAAATGCAACAAAAAACTCAACAACAAGCACAACAACCTCCCTCTCCTCAACTGCAACAACCTCCTCAACCTCAGCAAATACCAGAACCAGAATTATTACAATCTCAATTAGAAACACAAAAACTTCAGCAGACTCAAAAACCCCTTCAACCATTTCAACAAACTATACAACAACCAACGCAAACACAGAGCCTTCAACAACTCCCAGCAGTTCAGCAGTCAATGAAACAAGAAGGCAATCAAATAAAGCAAGATATTTCCCAACCCCAAGATTTTAACAGTTCCCAGCCTCTTTCAAAACAATTAAGCCAGATAAAAAATCCAAAACCAAATTATACTAAAGAAATAATCTTGATTATTATTTTATTAATTTTAATCGGGGCCCTTGTTGCAAGCATTATTTTTAGAACAAAAATTTTAGAATTTTTTACTGGATATCTTAAATAATAAATTTTAGTTTAATAAAATGTTAATTTACCAGCCTGCAGAAGATTCTTATCTTTTATCAGAATCAGTAAAAGAATATTTGAAAGATAAAAGCAAATCGAAAAATATAAAAATTTTAGATATAGGTTCTGGTTCTGGAATCCAGACACAAACTTGCAAAAAATTAGGATTTAATAATATTCTTGCTGCAGATATAAACCCAGATGCAGTCTCTCATCTAAAATCCTTAAATTTGAATGTAGTTCAAACAGATTTATTTTCAAATATAAATCCAAATGAAAAATTTGACCTTATTATTTTTAATCCACCTTATCTTCCAGAAGATAAAAGAGAACCAGAAGATTCTAAATTAGCAACAACAGCAGGAAAACAAGGTTATGAAATAATAGTCAAATTTTTAAAACAAGCAAAGAAACATTTAGAAAAACATGGAAAAATTCTTCTCTTATTTTCATCACTTTCAAAACCAAATATAATAAAACAAGAAGCAGATAAATTAGAATATAATTATAAAAAATTAAATTTTAAAAAAATTGCTTTTGAACAACTCTATGTTTACTTGTTTGAATTAAAGAGTTAAGATTGTCTAAACAACTTCAAATTCCCATCTTGTTTGTATAAAATCCATATAAGATTCAAATCTTACATAAACTTGATAATTTCCAACAGAATCTGCACTAATATTCAAATTATTCCAGCCAGCAAAAACCTGGTTTCCAAGATTATCTTTTCCAATATCTAATTTTAATAATCCTTTTGCAGGAATTATTATTTTTTGATTAATAACAACTTGTTCATCTTGCCAAGTATTAATAACCCATTTTTGCAATGTCATTGTTAATTGACCTGTCAAGGCACTATTTTCATTATTAACTATTTTTGATTGCGGCCTTGAAATTGGAGGTTCAATAGTTTCTCTTCCATACATTGAAGTATGCTGATTATCATGGGAAAATCTTGGCCAGCTTATCCTTTCAGGATGATAATCAGAACCCAATTCAAAAGCAATTATTTTTGAAGAATAAAAATTGTCTTCTTCTACATCACGGAGCTCTATTAATAAATCTGTTTTTCCATCCCCATTAATATCAGCTACTGTTATATAAAAAAGACCATTATCTAAAAGAGGAATTGTATAAGTATTTTCTATAACTCCATACCTATTTAATATTAGTATGTCAAGCACATACCCATTCTCAGAATAACGAGTTGAAGAAACAACAATCTCTTGTTCATAATCATCATCAATGTCTCCTACAAGTAAATCATAAATATTGTTTGATGGAAGGGGAAGATCCAGAAGAACCTCTCCCAGATAATTTGTTACTAAGATCTTATCACCTAAATCAGAAGTAGCAATAGTATAATCAACCCTTGATATTATACTCGGATTTTCATATCCAAGATCTGCAATAATAGACAAATAAGTATTATATCCATTAAAACTATATTCTGAAACAGTATTTCCATCACTATCAATAACTTTTATAAAGCTTTCATAAGCATTCACATCTCTGTGGTCTGCATTGTACAAATCAGTATATCTAACATTATAAGTCATTACAAGCTCTGAGTCTCCATCACCATTTAAATCTCCTGTTGGAAAAAAAGAAATATATAACACAATAGAAGTACTATTATCATTAAATAAATAATTTCTACTTAAACGAATTCCACTGGTAGAATAAAAATCCACATAAGAACGAGTAATATAATCTCCTTCCCATACTTCCCCAACAAAAACAGGTTCATATTCCACAACAGGCACAGCAAGAACATACTCCTCCCCTTTTTTTAAAAAACCTATACGAAGTGTAGGTACAGAATAATTATTAAGTTCTTTCTGAATATTAATTGGGAAATTAGTTAATTGCTGACCATTTTTGTAAAATCCATAAATCTTTATTTCCTCATTTTCACTTGTTGTGATAAAAATTTCATCTTCTCCATCATTATTAATATCAAAAAGTATTTGATCAATATATGTCATAGAATAAGGTTCATTAACATTTGGAAGCGTGTATTTAACATTAAGATTACTATCTATTATTCTATTCTCTTTTGTGAGGTCATATCTTGATGCCAAAAAAATCAAGTTTTCTGGATAGTCCTTATAAATTGCAGGAGAAACAAATATACTATCAGAACCTAATTCTTTTTTAACATAACTTCCATCTTTTTCAATAAAAATTAAAGACCTCTCACTGCAAGCGGGATACACACATCCATCATAAAATGGCTGTACAACTTCTTTTTCTCCATCATTATCAATATCAGTTACAAAAGGAAATAATAAAGGAGGCAGGTCTATGTAATTACAAAAATTATTCATCAATCCTCCTGCAACCCCCCCCATAACCAGTTCAGTATCATGAATCCAGATTCCACTTTTAAGAACAGCTAATCTAAATACATAAGTTCCATCATTTAAATTACTAAAATCATAATTACAAAGAACATCTCCAATAACTTCTGTTCCAGTGCATAATTCAGTCCAATTTTCTTCTGAATAATAAGAAGGTTCATCATACATGAAAATCATAGGTTGATATTCTACTTTATAAGAATCATAACTAGCTACATCTACTCTCCCCCTAATTGTTTCTACACCATCAAGGTAATTAAAATTATCACCAACACTTAAAAGCTCTAGATTATTAATTTCAACCATAGAATAATCTCTAGCCCCTAAATTATTTCCCCAAACTTTCAACCTTAAAATAAAAACATCATCATTCATTAGAGAAGTATCTATGGTATCAAGAATATCTTCTGTTGGAGTAGTGGAAGAAGTAAGCTCTGTAAAAACAGGAGCATCAAAATTTTTAATAGTATCAACATAGTCGTCATATCCTATATAATCTAAAGCATAACTTTCAAAATTTTCTCCTAAAGCAATTCCATAAATATCAGTTAATCCTGAAGGAACTTTTCCAGAGATATTTATTAATGCTAATGGAATTTTATCAGAATTTTCAAGAGCATTTAAAACTCTCATTTTTCCAAACCCTTGTTTGAATATAGAATCATTTATTCTTGGTTTATCAATAAATTTGATAGTTGCACTTTCACCTGTATTTCTTAAAATATGTTTTATATCATCTGGTGTATAATTATAATTTTTTTGTAAAAGTAATGCAGCAGCTCCAGCAGCATGAGGTGTTGCCATAGAAGTTCCATAAATTGCTGTGTGTTTAGTATCAAAACACTCATACTCAGCCCATGCTTCATTATATTGTGCAGAACAAATACCATCACCATCTAAAACAAAAACATCGCCTGGAGCAAGAATATCTGGTTTTACTAAATACTGGTTATTACCTTCTGCATCCACCCAAGTAACGGGCCCCTGACTACTAAAACGTGCAATATCACTTCTATTATATCGATATAAAATTTCAGTAGCTCCAATAGTTATTGCTTTTCTTGCGGTTCCAGGAGAACCAATTGATTCATCACCCCAATGCCCATCATTTCCAGCAGCAATTATAGCTACAACCCCATTATTAACAATATTATCAACAGCTAAACTTACAGGATCATCTGGACCACAACCTACAGTATATCCCCATGGACCACAAAAAGCACCTAAACTCAAACTCATAATATCAACATGATCTGAAAAATTACTATCATTATTTGGATCTGCAGCTGCTTCAATTCCTGCAATAATCCAGCTAGCAGACCCACTTCCTTGTCTATTTAATACTCTATAAGAATATAGTTTTGCATCAGGTGCTACTCCATTTAAACCATCTCCAGGCTCTAAAATTCCATTTTCATTATAATCTCCTTTTCCAGCAGCAATTCCTGCACAATGAGTTCCATGACCTTTTTCATCTATTGGATTTGCATCTTCCTCTTTTTCATTTCCTGAAACACATCCTTCTGGACCAAATTCCTCGCATAAAACAAAATCCCAACCACCAATAACTTTTTCACAATTTCCAGATAAAAATTCTTGTTCAGTACAACTTCCTAAATCCTGATGAGTATAATCAATTCCAGTATCAATAATTGCTATTGTAATCCCTTCCCCTGTTAAACATGGCTGTCCAGAAACAGAACAATCATTCAAATCCTTGTCTAATTTCCAAGCATCTGTAGCCCCAATCCAAGATGTAGAATTCATTAAAGTTTCTTCTACTATTAAATCAGGATAAACTCCTCCCACTTCTTCCAACTGCTTCAGCTCTTCAGCTTCCTCACTAGAAATATCTAAAGCAATCCCATTAAACACTTTAGTAAACTCTCTTTTTATTTTTTTTTCTGTCTTACTCCTAACTTTTTCTTTAGTTACTTGATTGTTTTTTTCTAAATCTTTAGAATAATCATCAATCTCTTCTCCAACATTCTTAGAAGTAAATGCTCTAAATCTATAAGTAGTGATTGTACTTAATATTGGATGATCTTTAATATATTTTTCATTTTTCTTAGCTTGTTTTTCTAATTCAGATTTTTTTTCAAGGATAGGTTTGTCTTTAAATTTAATAATATAACCATAAGATTTTAAAGGCTCTTGAGGAGAAAAATCTTCTCTTGATAATTCGGTTTCATAATTTTCTTTATCATTAGAATAATCCAAATATACCTCTTCATCAAAATCAGGAGGATCTGTTAGCTCAATTTTTTCTCCAATTGAATAATTATCTTTTAATGTAGCAAGAGAAATTGTTGTATTCATTTCTTGTTCAAGACAAGCCCCATCATCACAGCCAAAAGCACAAATAACAAATCTTGTATCAAACATACCCTCTGCATTGCAATAAACTTCTTTTACATCATCTTCTCCTATGCCAAATGCATTTGTCATACAAACATCATATATTTTAGGAGAACTTGGGTCAAGAGGATTATAAACATATCCTATAATTTTAGAATTAATTCCATTATCAGAATCTTCACACTTAATTTGAGCATAATCTCTTTTACAAGCCCCATATTCACAACCATATAAACAAAGAACAATATCATTTTCATACATATCATTTATATCACAAAAAACCTCACTTAAATGAGTTCCATTTGTTAGTGTATATTGTAAATTAAAAGTTAAACAAGCATCTTCACCACTTTCCGGAGCTTGAGGACCTATTATAGAATAAACTTGCCCTTGCGTATAATAATCTTTTCCAAAATCAGTATCATTACAAGGAGGTTCAGCACCTAGTTCTCCTGGTTCAGTGCAAATTCCGTATTTACAAATTTTTCCTTCTGAAGCACAATCATGTTCTTGAATCAAACCAACATACCCATCACAAAATCCTTCATATAAAACATTAGTAATATTATCACAAGAATCCCAAAAAGATTCTTCATTTGTTGTAACAAGCCCTTTTTCATCATAATCAATTTTATTATCTGTTTCTGTGCAAAAAGGAGGAGGAGAAGTTTCACCTCTGCATGCTCCGTCTCTGCAAGTTTTTCCTTCTTCGCCGCAATCATAATAATCTGGTTTTATAATATTATCTTCACAATAATATTCAACTAAAAAGTTTTCACCACCACTAGAACAATCATCAGTTTTTCTTGTTGTAGAATTTGTTGTCATACCTTTTTCATTATAATTTTTTCCATTAGGGTGCTCTATAGTTATATCAGTATCTTCACATTCTATCACACACTTATTATATGCGCAATAAAAATATCCAGGAATGCAATCCCCACAATTCACTTCTCTGCCGCAAATAGTATGATTCCCACATTCATATCCAAAATAAGCACAAGTACAATAATCATCTGAAGTTGGATAATCAGGACTTCCATAATCATTTGTTCCCCCTGGTTTCATAGTCCCTAGCTGCCCTTCTAAATCTGTTTTATCACCAATCCCAAACAATTTTTTAAACCAATTTCCAATATCTCCAAATAATCCTGCAGAAACAAAGCTGGTTAGTAGTAAAACAATTATTAAAGCTATAAAAATTACTGAAACACTCTTCTTTTTCATAAAATATCTATGAAGGTTTATTATATAAAATTATCTAGAATAATTAAAATAAAAGCTATTTTTCTAATATAATTATCCTTATAAAACAACTAAATCTCATAAATTTGAGGTAAAAAGAATGAAATTTGCACACTTAGCAGACTGCCATTTAGGAGGATGGAGGCTTCCAGAAATGCAGAAATTAAACATAGAATCTTTTAAAATAGCAGTTAATGCTTGCATAGAAGAAGAAGTAGAATTTATTCTTTTTGCAGGAGACTTGTTTGACTCTGCTTTTCCTCCAATTGAGATTTTAAAAGAAACTTTTGCAGAATTCAGGAAATTAAAAGACAAAGGAATAAAATCTTATATTATTGCAGGAAGCCATGATTATTCAGTTTCTGGGAAAACTTTTTTAGATGTTTTAGAAAAAGCAGGATTTTGTGAAATTTGTAAATATGAAAAAAAAGAAGATGAGATAATATTAAAACCCTGTATCCATGAATCAACATATATTTATGGATATCCTGGAAAAAAGTCAGGTTTTGAAATACCAGATTTAAAAAAAATAAAAATAAATGAATCTTATCAAGACCATTTTAGAATTTTAATGCTTCACACAACAATAGATGAGGTTAAAGGAACTCTTCCAATAGAATCTATTTCTTTGCAAGAACTGCCTCCTGCAGATTATTATGCTTTAGGACACATACATGTAGATTTTGAAAAAGAAATAAACGGGAAGCCAGTAGTTTATGGAGGCCCAATTTTTCCTAATAATTTTAAAGAACTTGAAGAATTAAGACAAGGACAATTTTATATAATTTCTGTTGAAGGGTATACAAAGATAATAAAAAAAGAAATAAAAATAAAAGAAATAGAGTTAGTTAACATAGAATTAAATGATGCCTTTATAGGAACTAAGAAAATACTTGAAGAATTAGAAAAAAGAGATTTAGAAGACAAGATTATCTTATTAAAAGTTCACGGAACATTAACTCAAGGAAAAATCTCTGATATAAATTTTATAGAAATTAAAGATTTTTTAGAAAAAGCCTCTGCTTACGCATTTTTAAAAAACACTTCTAAATTAGAGCTTGAAAAACAAGAAATAGAACTTCAATTTCAGCCAAGTGAAATGGAAAAAGTAGAAGAAATTCTTGTTAAAAAATATGAAGAAAGTAATCCCTCTAAATTCAATAAACTAATTTTTCCTTTAATGAATGCATTAAGCATAGAAAAACAAGAAGGAGAAAAAAATTCTATTTTTGAAAATCGCTTATTATCTGAGTTAAGTAGAATACTTGAAATAGAACTAGTATAGATTAAAATTAATTAACAAAATAAGATAGAATGATATTAAAAAAATAATGTAAAATGGCATCAAAAAATAAAATAAGATGATATTAAAAAAACTTGCAATAAAAAATTTAAGAAGTTATGAAAGACAAGAAATAGAATTTCCAAAAGGCTCTATTTTGCTTTCAGGGGACATTGGCACTGGAAAAACAACAATTTTATTAGCAATAGAATTTGCATTATTTGGTTTGCAGCCAAGCCAGAAAGGTTCTTCATTATTAAGGAGCAGGGCAGATTTTGGGTCTGTTAAATTAGAATTTGAAATTGAAGGAAAAAATATTATTTTAGAAAGGACACTAAAAAGAGGAGCTAAATCAGTTTCTCAAGATTATGCATCAATAACAATTGATAATGAAAGGTTTGAAGGTTCTATTACAGAAATTAAATCTAAGGTATTAAAATTACTAAACTACCCCTCTGAATTTGCAAAAAAAACTAATCTCTTGTATAAATTTACAGTTTATACTCCTCAGGAGGAAATGAAGCAGATAATTTTAGAGCCAAGAGACATAAGACTTAATACATTAAGACATGTTTTTGGAATTGATAAATATAAAAGAATAGAAGAAAATACCTCAATTGTTACTTCAAAACTAAGAGAGAAAATCAGAACAAATGAGGGAATGATTTATGATTTGGATATTGACAAGGAAAATCTAAAAAGTAAGCAAGATGAGCTTGCTGAAAAAAAAGAAAATCAAAAAAAAGCAGCAGAAGATTATGAAAATGCAGTTTCTTTAAGAGAAGAAAAAGAATCTGATTTAAAAGAAGTTCAAGAAAAGATAGATGAAAAAAAATCACTTGAAACTGAAAAAGAAAAATCACAAATTTTAATTTCAGAAAAAAAACAGCAAGTAACAAGTCTTAAAAATACAATAAATTCTCTGAACTTGCAAATACAAGAAGCAAGAAAAATTTCTTTTAGTAAAGAAGAATTTAATTTTTTAAATCAAAAAATAGAACTTCAGCAAAGCAGAGAAGAGGAAATGCAAAAAGAATACATACAAATCATAAGCAAAATAAATTCAGAACAATCAAAGAAAAAAGAAACTACTTCATTAAAAAATAAAATATCAAAATTAGAAAAATGTCCTACTTGCCTCCAAGAAGTTTCAGAAGAATATAAAGATAATATTTTTAAAAGAACAGATAAAGAAATGCAAGAGATACAAAGAATACTTAATAACCTTAATTTAAGGAAAAATGAACTTGATGAAAAATTAGAGGTTATTAAGACAAATAAAGAAAATTTTAAAAAAAGAAAATCAGAACTTGAGCTCTTGAAAGTTAAATTAGAAAACCTTAAAGAAAGAGAAAGCAGAATTGATGAATTATTAAATCAAATTGATTATTTAAAAAAAGATTTAGAAATATTAGAAAAGCATGTAACAACAACAGAAAAATCTATTAAGGAATATGAAAAATATGATTCTATTTTTAAGAAAAAAGATGATGAACTAAAAAAAGCAAAAATAAATGAAGATAAATTAGCAATTAAAAAAGCAGAAATCAATAAGGAAATCCAGTTTATACATCAGCAAATAAAAGAAATTAAAGAGGAGATAAATAAAAAGCAAGAAATAAAAAAACAAACAAAAGAAATTAAAGAAGTAGAATACTGGATTTCTGAAAAATATATGGCCTTGCTTTTATTAACTGAAAAACAGGTTATGCTGACTTTAAAAGAAGAATTTTCAAAATTATTTTCAAAGTGGTTTTCAATCCTTGTTTCAGAATCTCTTACAGCAAGTCTTGATGATAATTTTTCTCCAGTAATTGAGCAGCAGGATTATGAATTAGATTATAGTTTCTTGTCTGGTGGAGAAAGAACTGCAATTGCTCTTGCATACCGCCTTGCTCTAAATCAGGTTATTAACTCTTTATTAAGCAAGATAAATACGAAAAATCTTGTAATACTTGACGAACCTACTGATGGATTTTCAGCACAGCAATTAGATAAGATGAGAGATGTTTTAAACCAGTTGAACACAGAACAATTAATATTAGTAAGCCACGAGCCTAAAATAGAAGGTTTTGTTGATAATGTTTTAAGATTAAGAAAAGATTTAGGAATTACAAAAATTGAGAAGTAAGTTTTTAAATCGAAGCAATTAAGTAATATTATGAAAGATAATAATATGAAAATACAGGTTCCTTTTTACAAACAAACAACAAATATGAATTGTGGTCCATTTGTATTAAAAATAGTCTTTTCTTTTTTTAAAAAACAATTTCCAATAGAGCTAATTGAAGAAAAAGTTGGCATAAAATCTGGAAAAGCAGTTTCAACATTAAGGCTTTCTATTGCAGCAGCAGATTTAGGATTTAAAGCAAAAATAATTTCAAAACATATCTATTTTAATGAAGAAAATCTAAAATTAGATTTTGTTAAAAATTACGGGGCTATTAACTTAGAGGTTTCAAAAAAATTAGTTAAAGAAGCTGAAGAAAAAGGAGTTGAATTAAATGAAAAAGAAATTTCCTTAGATGATTTATTAAAATATGCAAATGAAAATAGCATTCCAATAGTTCTTTTAGATTGGTCAATAATAATAGGAAAGCCTGAAAAAGGATATGTTGGGCATTTTGTTCCTGTTGTAGGTTATGATGAAGAAAATATTTATGTTCATAATCCAAATGATGATAATGGAGCTTTTTTCAAAATAAACAAGCAAGTTTTTGATAAAGCAAGAAAAGCTACAGGAACAGATGAAGATATTTTAATTATATCTAAAAATCATAACAAGATTTAGATTAAATTAAACCAACAAACTACTCTTTTCCAACAAATTGTTTAACAAAATATTCTGGATTTAATTCTTCACCAGTTGCCATTTTAATCATTTCATCCCATTTATATTTTCTTCCAACAGAAAATACTTTTTGTTTAAGAAATTCTGCAATTTCAGGCTTATCTGAATAATCTAAATTATTTATTTCTTCAGTATACAATATATTTTTTCCAATATAATTATTTAATTGAGAAGCAAGCAGATCTCCTAAAAGATAATTATGATAATAAACAGGAGAACTTACAAAATGTATTTTTGATGCCCAATCTGCTTTATCTCTTGAAAAATTAATAAGTTGATATTTTTTTACCATCTCCCACCAAAGCTTATTTAAATCCTGGTCAGGATTTTTATAAAGTTGTCTTTCAAAATTAAACATAACTTGCGACCATCTTGCAAAAATAAGTTCTCTTGCTCTTAGGACTTTAATTAATTCCTCACCGATTTTATCTGCTTCTTCAGAACTAACATCACAATATTTTTTTATAAATGCTTTATTTTTTGATAACCTTCCAAATAATAATGCAATTGCTTCTGTAGTAAAAATGTGTGCTGGCCATCTTAAAGTAAAAGGCAATTCTTCATAACTAATCGGCCCAATGGTTTTATTATAAATAGAGTGTCCGAGTTCATGAAGCATTGTTTCCATCCATTTTTCATTATTTTTTATATTTTGCAATGTCCTGACATCTCCTTTTCTGTCCATATCAATACAGCAAGCATGAGGATATTTGCCAGGTCTTTCATATAAATCACTTTTCTCTAAAATATCATTAATATCAAAACCAATACTTTCATAAAACTTTTTTGTAATTTCTAAAATATCTTTTGAATAAATTTCATCTAAATCAACATTAAAAACTTTCGGTTCCATTTGAAAAAACAAGTCTTGATAATGCCAAGGTTTTAGTTTTTGTTTAGAAATATTACATCTTTTTGATAAATACTCATCAATCTCATCTTTTAATTTTTTAAAAGGCTCATTTGTTAAATTAGTAAGCTCATTAAAAATTTCTTCAATTTCTTTCTCACTTTGTTCTGAAACAGTTAAAGATAAGGTATAATAGTTATCAAATCCCAAACTTTTAGCAAGTTTATTTCTTAATTTTATTAATTTTATTAAATCTTGTTCAACAGCTTCTCCTTGTTTTTTACTAGCTTCCCAAGCTTGTTTAAGTTTTTCAGAATCTGTTTCTTGTTTTAATATGTCTTTTATTTCATTATCAGTATATTCTTTTTCATTTATTTTTGATCTATAAGTATTAAAATCTCTTTCTATTTTTGTTGATATTTTTATAATCTCTTTCATAAGTTCCATATCTCCTTGAGAACCTAGATAATTATTATACAACAATTGCAATCTTCTTTTAATAATAGGATTTTCTATATCTTGTTTTAAATATTGTTTAATTTTTTCAAAAGTCTCTTTATTATTAAAGATTTTTTCAAGTTCTACTCCTAATCTTTCATATTCATCATAATATTCCTGTTTTCCAGTAATTGCAGCATCCCAATAAGTAAATGCTAATTGCCTCCTAATCGGAGCAATTATTTCATCTTGTTCATCTAAAAACTGCTCAATTTCTTGTTCCATGTTTTTGTTTAAGAAATAAGGTTTATAAATTTGATTGAGATTGTTTTCTCTTTGGTTTTCCCTTTTCACTCAAAATAAAAAACTTTATAAACTATTAATTATACGTATTATTGTAAATTCTAAAAAGAATTAATAAATAACCTTAAGTGATTAGAATTTTTAAAAAATTAATAAAATGGACCACGAATTAAAAAAATACATTCGTAAAACAGGTACAACTACTCTTGGAATTGTTTGTAAAGACGGAGTTCTCTTAGCTGCAGATAGAAAAGGAATTTATGCAGATAGTGGAGGAGGGGTCGTTTATAATGCTGCAAAAGATGAGCAAAAAATAGAACAGGTAAATGATAATGTGATAGTTACAACAGCAGGGGTTGCTTCTGATTTGCAAAAAGTTATTAAAATTGTCAGGTCTGAATTAAAATTAAAAGAATTAAAAAGCAAGAAAAAACCAAGTATTAAAGAATCAGCTAATCTGTTTGCTGCAATTGCTTATCAAAATATAAGGCAATTTTCAGCAATACCAGGCATAACTCATTTTTTATTAGCTGGTTGGGATGATAAAGGAGTTTATTTATATGATGTTCACCCAGATGGATATATAAAAGAAATAAAAAAATATTCCTCTACAGGCTCTGGAATGATGCACGTGAATCCAATATTAGATTCAGAATATGAGGAAGAGATGAATCTAAAACAAGGCATTGAATTAGCAAAAAAAGCTGTAAATGCTTCATCTAATCGGGATCCTGCTTCAGGAGAAGGTATAGATGTATTTACAATCACAAAAGAGGGGATAAAACAAGTGCTTTCTCAAGAAGCAGTTGTACAATTGAAAAATAGAGAGTAAAATTTACTTAACCAGCAATTAAAAATTTAGATTCAAAAAGACTAATTATAGAAAATGGCAGACATTCTAAAAGACATACAAAAAGACTTACCAAAGGTTATAAGTAGTGCAAACTTTGAAGGGGCAAATATTGTCTTATATACTGATGATATAGATTTTTTTAAAGATAATGAAGGAAAAATAAGAGAATTAGTTAATAAATTTAAAAAAAGAATAGAACTAAGAGCAGATCCTAAATTATTAAAAATACAAGAAGAGACTGAAAAAATAATAAAAAAAATTATTCCTGAAGATTCTTGTTTAAGTGAAGTCCTTTTTGATCCTCAAAGAAGCATAGTGGTTATAGAAGCTAAAAGGCCTGGACTAGTTATTGGAAAATCAGGATTAATTTTAAAGGAGATTCGTGAAAAGACTTTTTGGACACCCCAAGTTCAAAGAAGCCCTGCAATTAAAAGTAAAATAACAGAGAGTATAAGGGCGGTTCTCTATCAAAATAACAACATAAGAAAACGTTTTTTAAATTTGGTAGGAAAGAAAATTTACAAAGAGTGGAATCCTGAGAAAATGGAAGGATGGATTCGTGTTACTTTTTTAGGAGGAGGAAGACAAGTTGGAAGAAGTTGCCTTCTTTTACAGACTTCTCAAACCAAGGTCTTATTAGATTGTGGGATTAATGTTGCCGGAAAAGGAAAAGAGAAATTTCCTTATTTAGATGTTTCAGAATTTAAAATAAGTGAGCTTGATGCTATAATTTTAACTCATGCGCACCTTGACCATTCGGGATTGATTCCTTACTTATTTAAGATGGGTTACAGAGGGCCAGTTTACATGACTGCTCCTACAAGAGACATTGCAGCACTCCTTGCATTAGACTTTATTGGTGTTGCATATAAACAAGCAGCGGCCCCTTTGTTTTCCTCAGTTGATGTAAAAGAAATGGTCAAGCATACAATCTGTCTTGGTTATAATGAAGTATCAGATATTGCTCCAGATATGAGAATAACATTATATAATGCTGGGCATGCATTAGGGAGCTCAATGGTTCACATTAATATAGGTAATGGGTCCCATAATTTGCTTTATACAGGAGATTTAAAGTATGCAAAAACAAAATTATTAGATAGAGGGATTTCAAATTTTCCAAGATTAGAAACTGCAATTATTGAGTCAACTTACGGAAGCAGAAATGATGTTTTGGCTCCTAGAAAAGAATCCGAAGAACAATTAATACAATCAATAAAAGAGACAATTAAAAAAGGAGGAAAGATCCTTATTCCTGAATTAGGTTTAGGAAGAGCTCAAGAAACAATGCTTATATTAGAAGAAGCAATGCATGATAACAACTTACCCAAGGTCCCGATTTATATTGATGGTATGATTTGGGATATTAATGGAATTCACACAGCATATCCTGATTTTTTAAATAGCCAGGTAAGAAAAGAGATTTTCCAAGATAATAATCCTTTTGTTTCAGATGTTTTTATTAGAGTAGGTTCTGCTTCTGAGAGAAAAAATGTTATCGAAGGGGGGCCTTGTATTGTTTTAGCAACTTCTGGTATGTTAGTTGGAGGAGCTTCTGTAGAATATTTTAGGCATTTTGCTGATAATAAAAATAATAAACTGTGTTTTGTTTGTTACCAGGGGATTGGTTCACTTGGGAGGCAGATTCAAGAAGGAATTAAACAAGTTATGATGAATGTAGATGGAAAAGAAGAAACAATTAATGTAAATATGGAAATTGTAACAATCCCAGGTTTAACTGCACATGCAGGAAGAAATGAATTATTAGAATTTGCAAACAGAAGTCAGCCAAGACCCAATCGTATTATTATAAACCATGGGGAGCAAAGCAAGTGCCTTGATTTAGCTTCAAGCATCTACAAACTGCATCATATTGAAACCAATGTTCCAAGAAATTTAGAAACAATCAGATTAAAATAAGAATTTTTAAATACTTGATAATTTATTTTTAATAATGCCTCACATACATGAAAAAATTGATTTTACAGTAGAAGTTTTTGTGGTTCACAATAATAAAGTTCTTTTACGCAAGCATGACAAATTAAAAATTTGGCTTAGTGTTGGGGGCCATATAGAACTTGATGAAGACCCAAATCAAGCAGCAGTTAGGGAAGTTAAAGAAGAGGTTGGATTAGATATTAAACTTTTTGAAAAAGCCCCTTTTCAATTTAAAGAAGATGTAGAATATAAAGAATTAATTGCCTCGAGATTTCTTAATAGGCATAGAATAAACTCAAATCATGAACATATTACTTTAGTATATTTTGCTAAATCAAATACAAATCAAATAAAGCAATCTGGGATGGAATTAAGTGAGGAATGCAAGTGGTTTAGTAAAGAAGAACTTGATGACCCTACTTATGGAATCAGGGAAAATATAATTTTCTATGCAAAAAAAGCCTTGGATGAATTGACAGATTAATTTAAAAACTATTTTTTCTTCAATTAATAATTAAAAGAGGATCTAATATGAAACACAATCTTAAAATAACTATGATTTTATTATCAATGTTTGTATTAGCCCAGCTTTTGGGGTTGTTTATAGTTTCAGTTTATCAAAGCCAGGAAAATAAACTCCCATTTAATATGGAGCCCCCTCCAGAATTTGATGAGGAAAAAGATTCCATAAAATTCCTTCCTTCAATACTAATTGCATTTATATTTGCTATAACCTTGTTTTTTATCTTAACGAAAATAAATGCAGAAAAATTCATTAAAATCTGGTTTTTTCTTGTAACAACTTTAGCAATGGGAATTGCATTAAAGGCGTTTTACTTATTTGTTAGTAAAGATTATTTTATTATTTTCTCTGTGTTTTCAAAACCAATTACTTTGTCTATTATTTCTATAATCTTTTTTAGTATAGCTTTGTTTTTTGCTTATCTTAAAATATTTAAAAGGTATATTTTAATACACAATATAACTGAGCTTCTTATTTATCCAGGAATAGCAGCAGTATTTATTTCTATTTTAGGGGTTTTAGGGATAATTATCTTGCTTTTCTTAATTTCTTTATATGATATTTGGGCGGTTTGGCACTCAAATTTTATGCAGAAAATGGCAAATTATCAAATGAATACTTTAAAAATATTTGGAGGGTTTTTACTGCCCCATGTAAGAAAAAAAGAAAAATTAAAAATTAGAAAAATAAGAGAGCAATATAAAAGTAAGTCAGACAAGGAAATAGAAAAACAATTTAAAAAAGCTAAAATAAAAATTAGTTTAGCAATATTAGGGGGCGGAGATGTTGTATTCCCAATAATTGCTGCAGGAATTTTTTACAGGTTAATGGGGCTAACTTCTGCATTAATAATAACTTTATTTGCAACCCTTTCTTTATTACTTTTACTTATATTATCAAGAAAAAATAAGTATTATCCTGCAATGCCTTTTCTATCAATTGGAATATATTTAGGAATGATTATTAATTGGGCTGTTTTTTAGGTTTTTGAAGTTTTAGTTAATAGATCATTGTTTAATAAGTTTTTCTATGGCTTTTTTTGTAGTTTCTTGTATTTGAGTTACTGCCGCATCATAATTTTCAACTACAAAAGGAAGTTCCTGGGTTTCTTGATGCGGTTTTAAGAAATATTTTAATTTTATTATACCAGGTCTTTGTGTTTCAAATCTAGAATAAATTTGCTTAGCTCTAGTACAAGCTTCATTGGACATAGCGAAAATTAATCCTGTTTGGATACTATAATTTTGTACAGTTGTTTGTTTTGGATTTCCAATTACCCCTTCAGGCAAATGATTGATTAAATTTTTTCTTTTTAATATTTTAAGTAATCTAACTTCTTCTGCTTGCCTAAGCCCCTTAAGAAAAAACCCGAGATCAGCAATACTTTTACTTTTTCTTATAGAGTCTATATGGGACCTACCACAAAGCTTATTTTGAATAGCAAGATTAAAGTAATCCTCTAGAAACCTCATTGATGTTCTAAATTTACCTGGTTCTAATGTTATAATGACTCCACTTGAATTTATATTTACATTTTTTCCTAAATCTTTTTCAGAAAGATATTTTCTAGCTGTAGCTTCTGCTACTAAACTCCCTGTATTTAATAGATCAACAAACTCAATGTTTGTATATTCATTTTTTGCCATTTTCAATCACTTTGCTTAAAGATTTTTTAAATCTTTATCAGAACTCTTTCCCAGAGGGTAATAATTGCAATATATTTTTATTTTTAAACTTTTTGGTTCTGATTTCTTTAATCTTGTTTTTTATAAGTTTTAGTTTTTTCTGATTCTAATTTTTCATAATAACCTTTAACATGAAATATTTCTCTAAATTCATTAGAAAGCCATCCAAAGAATCTTCCTGTTGAAAAAACTGCTAAAGGAACAAATACCAGGCTTTTATAAAATTGTTCCATATCTATTTCTGGATAAAAGAGATGGGTTATACCAACTCCCGCAAGATAGAGTCCTGTTTGAAAAATTCCTACAGAACCATTATCTACTAATGTTTTTTTTAACCAATGACTTTCTTTTGTTACTTTAAATACTTTTCTTGCAAGGTCTGTGAATCTTGTTTGATAATCTCCAAGGAGCATATTTAAAGGGATTGCAGAACTTCTTGCCATGCAGGACTGGTCTAAATTCAGACCAATTAAATAATCAATTCCCATTCCTACAGGTATGGAATAACAAACTAGTGTAGCTCCATTAACTAACCGTCTTTTCAAGCGACTTCTAAGTTTTTCATTATCTTCCTTATCAGCTAATCTTTCTAAATCCATAAAAATCCAAGATAAGTTTATTTTTTAAAAATTATTGTGATTTTAGAATATTAATATAATAAAGTCTTACATTTGCTTTATCAAAATCTTCTAAATAATCTTCATCTTTTTCAAAATTAGGACTGATTTTTAAAAATTCAAGAATTTTTTTAATTAATTTAGAATATCTCATTTTGTGTTTTTATTTGTTATTTGTTTTTATCTTAGTTTTTTTATAGTTTACTTATTTACCAAAGAAGCCCGATTGTAACATATTTAATATCTTTAAATCTGACTTTTCCATCTGGAAGCTCATTATTATCACCTTTTGTAATAAAATAAACACCATCTTTATCCATACCTTTATCTATTACTCTATGAATTATAAGATATTGACCTTGTTTAAATGTAATTATATCTCCAATATGAATTTCTTCTTCTGATTGAGGAACAATTCTTATACCATTAGTACTTTCATCTAAAAGTGGTTTCATGCTTCCTGTAGGAGCATATCTTCCAATACTTGAATTTGCAATCCAAATAACAATCCTGTCATTATAAATTTCAATCTGGTCCTCTGTTATATAATCAAAAGGAACCTCTTTACTACTATATCCAAAAAACCCAATATTTCTTGAAATTGGCTTTTCTAACCCATAAACCATATAATAACTAACAAGATTTGCACAAAGAAATCCTAATAAAAAGATAATGCATATTCTTATTATTTTTAGTAGTTTCATTTTAAATTTTGTTTGGGTTAAGCCTTTTTAAAGAGTTATTTCATTTTAGATTACTGATATTCTCCACTAATTAGTAATGTAATTTGCTTATAAATCTTACTATTTTGTCTTAATTGCCTAGTAACAACACTATCAAAAGATTTATAAACTCTTTTTTTGTAGATTTTTCAGAGTGATTATCTAATAAAATGATAATAAAACCAGAACTTGTTAGACAAATTAAGGAATACTTTAACCTTAATATTTATGAAACTAAAGTTTGGTTAGCTTTGCTTGGAAAAGGAGTTGCATCTGCAGGTGAAATAGCAGAAATTTCAGGAGTTCCAAGAAGCAGAACTTATGATGTTCTAGAGTCTTTAGAAAAACAAGGATTTGCAGTAATGAAATTAGGAAAACCAGTTAAATATATTGCAGTTAAACCTAATGTTATTATTGAAAAATTAAAAACAAATGCTTTAAAAAGTGCTGATGAAAAAATTAAAACTCTTGCAAAATTAAGAGAAACAGATGAATATTCTGAATTACAGCAATTATATGATGTAGGTATAAAACCTGTAAGGCATGAGGACATTTCAGGAGCAATAAAAGGAAAATCAACTATTTATGGCCATATAAAAGAATTATTAGAAAATGCTAGAGAGCAAGCAATTATATGCACTTCAGTACAGGAAATAATCAACAAAGCGAGATTTTTTTCAAGTCTTTTTGACAGATTAAAAAAATCTGGAATTAAATTAAAAATTGCTTTATCAGGTGATGAAAAAGAAATAAAAAAAATAAACACCAAATTTAAAATTGAAGCAAAAGCTTTAAATATTGATGCGAGATTTTATATTGCAGATAATGATCAGGTTTTGTTTGCAATATCAAAAGGAGGTTTGCCTGATGAAGAATTAGCTATTTGGCTTAATACTCCTTTTTTCACAACTGCATTAAGCTTTATGTTTGATCAAGCAATTAAATAAAAAAAGTAAGAATGGCATACGGAAAAACAGATCCAAAGATATTTTATTCTGGGAACAATATGTCTTATGAAACAGAAAGAAAACTGATGGTACATAAGAATCTTTTTTTAATAGATTTAACACAAGCTACTTCTGGAAATGAATTAGAGGAGAATAGAGAATTAGCATATGATTTAGCAGCTCATGTTTGTGGAGCAATACATTATTTTAAAAATGGATTTAGAGAATTAGGAAGAGACAAACAAACTAAGGAATTGACAGCTATAAATTTAGGAACAAGAACTTTGCTTGTTAAAAATTCCCATATTGGTTTGGAACAAATAGATGCTCTTGCAGAACAAATAGATGCTAGGATAAAAATATTAGCAAAACCATATTTAAGCGATAGGAATAGTGAAGCTAAAAAATATGTAAAAAAGAAAGATACTGAGAAAAAAAGAAATGATGTAAGAGTTTTAAGATTGTTCAATCATTAATTTAGTTAACTAACCCAATTCCTTTAACACCCATTGCTTTAATAATTGTTTTTTCTTTTTTTACAAATTGTTTTAAAAAGGTTTCAAAACTTAAATTATGAATTAATTTTGTGCAAACTCTTTTGTTTTTTACAAAAGTTTTTTTATGTACTTTTTTAAATCTTTTTAGATTTTTCTTATCTTCAGTTAAAGGGCCTTTAATTATTTCATCTTTCTTTTTATTATCAGCAAAATAAAAATATGCAAGATTTTTATTTTCAAAATACTCAAATTCAGCTTTTTTAATTTCAAATTGTCTTTTTAATTTATAAATAAAAAATTCAAAAAATTTCTTGCTCTTTGTTCCAGCAATATCTCCTGCCTGCTTATTTGTTTTTACAGAAATTATTTTTAAATTTTTATATTTCTTTTTTAATTTTTCAAATAAGTTTTGTTTTTCAAAAAACTTATTACTAGGACTTTTTAAAAAATCCTTGCAAGCTTTTTTAAATTTATCAAAAGTTTCCTTATTTAATCCAGCAAGTGCATTTCTTTGTTTAAATGTTGGGTCAATCAAGATTATTGGAGACTGCAGTTTAGATTCATTTAATTGTTTTAAAATAAGGTTTTTCTTGTAAAACTTAGAATCATCAATTATAATTTTTTCATTTTCTTCGCTTTTTGCAATTGCTTTTATAAATTTTTCAAAACTTCTATAATAACAGACTAATAATTCAAGAGCATATCCTGAAAAACCTTTTATATAAGACTCTGCACCATAAACTCCTTGAGCATGTGCAAATGATTTTGCTAAAATTATCTCATCCCCAAGTTTTTTCTTTTTTACTTTATTTAAAACATAATTAACATGAAAATAACTTAAGTCAGTAACATTTTTTGCATCTTGAGGTTTTTCAATTTTGATAACAGGAACAATCTCTATTGTTATCCCATCTACAATTAATTGATAATAATCTCTAGAACCATGAAGTTTTTTTGCTTTTTTAGATTTCAAAATCTTTTCTAATAGACTTGATATCTTATTATCATATTTTTCATTAAATCTAACAAAAACATCAATATCATATTTGTCTTTTTTAACAAGAGTGTTTTTAGCTAAACTTCCTCCAATAAAGACCTTGGCATCTATTTTCTTTTTTCTAAGTTCAACAGCTAGTTGTTTGCAAAAATTATTAGCAGTTTGACTAATTTTATTTAGTAATTCTTTGTCAGGTTTGATTAATTTAATTTGCTTTTTTAAAACTTGTTTAATTTCCATTTTAATTCTTAAGATAAATAAAGAAATCTGTTATTTAAACTTTATTTAAGCAACATATTTAACATCTGATTTTTTTAACAGCAATATACCCCTCTCCAAGGATTCCAACATTCTTCCAGGAAGCTTTATTAATGCTAAGTCTCACTGTTCTTTAATAACTTTTATTTCCAATTGCTTATTTTTAATATATTTATTATCAATAAATCCAGAAGTTTCGGTTCCATCATAACATAAAAAGCGAACAGATCTTTCATTAGAAAACTGGCCTGCCCTTATTTTTATAGGTTTTAAATATGCTTTTTTTGGTTTCATTTTAAGCATTAGGGTCTCTTATTTTTTTATTAACCTCGTCAGTATCTGCTTTAAATGAGCTTGCTAAATCTATAATATATTTACCTTCTTCTAGCTTATAAATCAAAGGCCTTCTTTTATTAAAAAGATTAACAATATCAAGTTCAAATTTTCCTGGAGAAATAACTTTTACTGATTCTAAGTCAAGAATTACTGGTTTTTCAGGTTCATCATTTAATCCGCTTATATCCCTGATATCTTTCTCAATTTGATTTTTATCTGCCCTATCTAATTGGGTAATTTTTTCCTGAATATTTTCAGGAAGAGAATCAAACATTTTTTCATCATAAGTTTTTTCAGGTTCTTCAAAAAAACTCTCCCTTATATAATAAAAAAATTTACTCCCACAATTACATCCTTTTAATATTTCTTCTGAAGCATCTGCGTAAATTTGTCCGCATTTAGTACATTGGTGTGGCATGAACTTTGAAAAGAAGACAAGTTAATAAAGTTTAGTGTTCTATTTTTTCTTTCTAATTTTCTTAGGCTTTTTCCTTTTATTAGATTCTTGCTTTTTTCCTAACCCTTCTTTTTTTTCAGCTCTTCTTTTTTTGATTTTCTTATTAAAGTAAAAAGCCACTGCCAAAAACAAGATAACTAAAACTGCAATCACAGTTCTTGTAACCCAATTATTTTCAGGATTTGGAACTTTATCAGAATCTTCCCCATTAATATTCACTTCAACTCTTGCATCATCGCAAACAAATCCCGCAGGGCATTCTGCTGCAATAACTAAAGGAGTAAATAATAAGAAGATTGCGAATAAAATAAAAAAATTTGGTTTCATTTTATCTCATCATCACCTCCAGTTTTTTAGGATCTTTTTTCATCTCCTTAACAATAGTTGCCGGACCAATTATAGTAAGTGCATCTTGCTGCCCAACCAAGGCTCTTGCAACACCAAATTTCATTTTTTGAAAAAAACTTCTTTCATCTTTATTTTGAGAGATTACAGCAAGTTCCACCCCCTTAAATCCTTTGATATTTCCAATCATAATCATAGTATCTTCTATTAATCTTGTTTCTTCTTCTGGTCTTAATCTGCCTTGCAAAATCACAACTTTATTATCAAGAACTATTTTTAATAACTTTTTAATTCTCTCAACACTGTCTAATCCAGCAATTTCACTATAAGGCATAAATTGTAATGTCAATCCTTTTACTTTTTTACTTCTTTTTCCCATTATAACCTCTTTTGTATTATATATTTTATAATAGTATATTTTATTTTTAAACTTATCCTAAGTATATTTAGTTAATTTAAATACAGATTCATAAAATTCATCCATATTTTTCCCGGTTTTAGCAGAAATTCCTACAACTTCATATTCAGGAAATGCTGCAGAAACTTTTTTAATATCTGATTTTTTTAGGTCAATTTTATTAGCAACAACTAAAACCGGGATTTTTCTTGCCACCAAATTGCCGACAATTGTTATATTTACTTGTGAATAAGGATTGATAGTAGAATCTATAACCACAACAACAGCATCCATATCATCTAACCACTGAATAGCTTCAATAACTCCTTGAGTAGCTTCTTTAGCCCTTTTTTGAGCATCTTTTTTATTCATCTTAGATTTCATAAAATCCTCATAATCAATTTTAGTAGCTATTCCAGGAGTATCTACTAATTTGAATTTTAAACTTTTTTCCTTGTATTTAATTTCAACTTCTTCTTTGAATTGAACTTCTCTTGTTTCATGAGGGATTTTACTGACTTTTCCTAACTCTTCCCCTGTCCAATCCTTACAAATCCTGTTTGATAAGCTTGTTTTCCCTGAATTTGGAGGACCATAAAATCCTAAACTAATTTGTTTTCTTTTTTTAAAGAAAATAGAAAACATTCTCTTTGCAAAATTTCTAAATATCTTCATCTTCATCTGTGTCTTTTTTCCTCCATCTTTGTTAAATTTACTTTTATAAAAAAAAGTGTTTTTATTAAGGTTTCTATACTCAAATAACTAATTTACTAGAACCTATGTTTATTGTAAGAATTAGGTTTAAGTATTAAAATTTATATCTTCCTCTCGGATTTTGTTTAATATTGCTTTTGACTTTCTGAACAATCTGTCTTTTTTGTATCTCTTTTTTAACTTTTCTCTTTTCAACCCATTTGAAAATTGGTATTTCCCACATGCCAGTTCTTTTGCCTTTGAATTTATTCCAAGCATAATTTAATTGTTCATTACTCCAATCCATATCAGATAATTTACTAAAAATCTCAGATCTTCTAAGGCCCTGGTTTTGTGAATTATTCATAAAATTAATAAGATTAAATAATTGATTTCTATCTGGAAACAAGTGTTTTTCATAATGTCTCTTATACCACTCCTGTAAGGTTATATACACAACAAATGCGCCAAACAAAACAATTAGTATCATTAATACAGTCCATCCAATAGGCTTGCAATCTACCCTGCAATTTTTCCAATCTTCTCCTCTTGATTTTTCACATTTTTTATTTGCATTGCAAGTAATATTTTCGTCAACTTGAATATCAGAAAATCTTGGGGTTATAAAAACCGGAGCATCTGCCATTTCAATAGAACTTGGATATAAAAATTCAATTGTTTTTTGCTGATTAAATGAATCAAGCACAAACCCAGTGCTTGAACTAACTGATTTTGCACCAAGATCTCCTTTAAATACAAGATTATTTATATCATCGTTTATAACTACATATAGATTTCCTATTCCAGTATCTTTTTTAGGAGTAAAATCTAGTTTAATATGATTGTATAATAATTCCTTTTCTTCTCCAGTTCTAAAATCAGAAGAATAAGTTTCTATTTTTAATTTAGTATCTAATTCTTCATTTATCCAGCTATTAACCCCACCAGTATATTCTTCTCTTGGTCTTTCTTCATTGCCTGCGCCAAGAATTTCAAATGCTCCAAAATCTAGTTGATTTTCTCTAACATAAAAATCAAGAGGCCCAACCGCGTTTTTATGGATATTATAAGGGATTTTTAAGCTAAGAAGTTTTTGCATAATATTAAAAAAACCTGTAGAATCATCTGAAAAAGTTGATTTAAACTTATCTTCTTGTGAATCTATTTCAGATTCTAGATTATCTAAATCTAATTTTGCCTCAATTTTAGTTTTAATCCATGAGGGGATATCATTAATCTGCATTTTAATTGAGCTTAAATCTGCTCTATGATTTGCAATAGTTTCATTAATAAAATCCTGAGGAGATTTTACATTAACTGAAATTGTTTTTGTTGATTCTCCAAATTCATTTTCTATTTTAACTGTAAGTTGATAATCTCCCATTTCTGCATAAATATGCTCCATATTATTTTCATTATTTGTTTCACTTGTTCCATCCCCAAAATCCCAAGTATAAGTTAAATTATTAGAATCTCCTTCTAAAAGAACTATAAAAAGAGAAGGCACTAATGCTGGGGCATTATCTGGAAAAAGACTTTTTATAACAGGAAGTGCACTTACTTGAACATGGTCTTCAAAAACAGTTTTTCCACCAAGAAGTAATTCAGCAGTTTTGTTTCCTGAACTGTTTGGAGTAAGAAAATTTGTATCATCTAAATAAAGTTTCTGAAAATTTGAATCTAAAATAATTTCAGTAGCTTCCAATTCATATACTCTTTCTATAGGACTAGGGGTTATAGAGCCTTTGCTGTATTCAAATACAATATTTGTGATACTAACTTCTTGCTCAAAACGAGCTCCTGAAATAAATTTTATAGGAATTATGCATTCTGGGTCACAATTATAATCATATTTGTTAGAGAGGTAATTTCCTAAAGTTGTTGCTAGATAATCACTTCCTTCATCATCAAATAAACTTTGTTCAAATGTAAAATCACTAATTGTCCCGTATTTTAAAGGAACAATAAATATATCAAAATCACTGTCTTCATAATGATTTGATTGAGAATCATCTGAATAACTGCAAGGATTAATTGTTTCATATTTCATTCGATATGTATTTCCATTAAGATTATCAACTTCCAAACAAACATCTGCTTCAACTATACTTGGCAAATCATAATCAAAGTTAATAATAGTGCTTATTTCCCCGCCTTGGGTGACTGTAACAACCTTGCTTCCACTTTCACTTCCCGCATCAATATATAATGTAAACTGGGCATTTCCAGAGCCCTGGATATTTGCCCCGATTTTAAATGCTTTCATAGCAGGGATCTCTATTTTATTACAATAAATTTGGTCCTTATTTAATTTTGTTGTGTCTGTAGAATCTAATGGATTAAAACAACCTTGAGAAGGATTCCCGCATGTAGACTTAGTTGAAATATTCTTAGGAACCCATTTTACAGCTTTGTCTGCCACCTCAATTCTTAATGGATGAGAACAAGATTCTTCAGCATCTGTTGCAACATCAAAACTTAGACTATTAACTTTTGTAATATTATCCTTAATAACAATTCCTAATAATGTTTCTTCAAGATAATCTAATCTTAATATTTCTGAACTTTTTGAGCTTCCCTTTGTTGAGTAAGCACTTTCACAATCTGCTGGAAAACAAGTATAATCTGCATTATTTAAATCTAAAAAATCTAAAATACTAATTTCCTTACTAAATAAACTTAATAAACTATCTGCAGGCTCGTCTTGTAAACTTATATTAATCCACCCAGTTATAGGCTCATTAAACCCGTATGATTTATCTATATTATAAGATTCATTTCCAAGATTAAAATCTGCTAGTACTAAAGTCAGACCAAAGCTAGTAACTAGAAAAATATTTACTAAAATAAACAAACTTTTCAACCCTTTTTTCATAATTTATAAAGAAAAAACAGATTTATAAACATTATTAATAATCTAAGATGTTGCTGGCATGCCCGAGGATTTTTCTTATGAAGATTTATACGCAAGATTCAACTCTATTATATGTTCTCCAGGCTTGTCAAATGCAGTGAAAAATACAAAATCTTCAATTTCATATGGTTGAAATTCAACACCATCTGCACTAAATATTAATTGCGCATTTGCACCAGGGCCTTTATATGTTATCTTTCTATTATAACAATAAAGCTTAACTAAATTATCATCAGAATCATTAATTTCTCTGCAATCAGTTGT
>Ga0315550_1000295_pt1 | contig 30094 bp, 23 predicted proteins | sample SalMarSW160190MG_2_FD_203100 | JGI IMG/M metagenome (GOLD analysis project Ga0315550, IMG submission 203100) | Salt marsh sediment microbial communities from the Plum Island Ecosystem LTER, Massachusetts, United States - Salt Marsh Sediment SW1601-90 ...
GCACGAACTCAGGGTAGTCGTCCGTGAAGCCGACCTCCGGCTCGTAGTAGTCGTCTGGCCACTCCTCCTCGGCGGTGGCCTCGAGGGCGGTCGCGGCGGGCCCCTCCCCGGAGGCGGCTCCGGCTTCGAGGGTGGCGCCCCAGGCGGCTGCGGCGACCCCGGCCTCCCCCGGCCCCTCCTCGCCGCCGGCCAGGGCAAGGCGATCCACGGCCCGGCCTCTCATCTGCCACAGCGCCCACAGCAGCGTCAGGCCGGTCGCGACCGCCGAGAGGGCTATCGGCCAGATGTAGTCCCCGAACTTCGCTTCGCGCAGGAAGGTGCCCCAGTCGATCAGCAGGCTGGACAGGGCCTGGCTCCCGCCCGCCAGCGGCACCGGCCCGTTGCCCCAGCACGAATACGAAGTGTCGCTGGGAACGCCGCAGTACAGGGTCAGGACGGCCAGGAGGTTGGCCGAATTGACGACGGCCAGGACAGCGTAGGCCACGGCCCAGCGCCACGACAGCGCCAGCAGGATCGCCCCCACGGCGAAGAACGGGAAGAGATAGCGCTCGTGGGCGCGAGTCGGCACGACGAAGAAGGCGATGGCCAGGATGGCCAGGGCGACGACCATCGACCGCGTGTCGTCCCGCCAGGCCGCCCAGATCCCGACGCCGGCTATGGTCGCCAGCAGCAGGCCTTCACCCAGGACCGCGGCCGGCATGTTGCCGGGGACCTGGCCGACGACCAGGAAAGCAGCGACCCCCGCCGCGACCAGGCAGGCGACCGCCACGGCCCGCAGATCCGAGATCTGGCCGAGCGGCCGGCCGAAATCGGCGGCGATCGAGTCGCCGGCGCCGACCCCGGGGGCGGACTCCTCCTCCAGCGAGCGAGCCCACGCCCAGGCCACCCAGGCCAGGCCGAGGAGCAGGACCGCCACCGCCAGGATCAGCGCGATCACCGTCGGCGAGAACGGCCCCACGTAGAAGGGCAGTTCCGTCTGGCCGAAGTCGTTGACGAAGGCCGCGTCTCGCACCCAGAGCCCGTTCTGGGCCATGGACGACCCACTCTCGTGCTGCGCCAGGGCCCAGGGGTTGTAGGCATTGAGGGTCAGGTACGGGTACTCGCCGAAGGTGTTGGCGATCCGCTCGACGATGGCGTCGAAGACCTGGCCGCAGACCAAGACCGCCGATATCACGGCCGGCACCAGGGCGACCACGTTGCGTTCCGCCCCTTCCAGGATCGTCCGGCGGCGAACCCAGGCGAAGACACCCGCGCCCACGACGGCCGCGCCGAGAAGGGCCAGCGGGAACGACCCGGTCCTGTCGCCGAACGCCTCGACGCTGAAGCCTTCGCCCGGCAGAGCCAGGAGCGCGTCCCACAACCCGCCCAGGCGCCCGGGCAGGCCTCCGTAGTCCAGCCCGGTGAAGGGCAGGCAGAGCAGGGAGGCCGTTCCCAGGCCTGCCGCGATCGAGGTCAGCACGCGCCCCGGATCGGCCTCACCATGGCGCGGCAGAAGCGAGCGGCGCAGGACCACGAAGCCCACCAGGAAGCCCAGGATCCCCAGCTGGAGCTTGGTCAGGGTGGCCACGACCGCCAGGGCGCTGGCCAGCTCACGGCGGTCCTGCAGCAGGGCGCGCAGGCCCAGCAGCAGAAAGACCGAGCCGACCGCATCGGCCTGGCCCCAGATGGCGCTGTTGAACCAGGTGATGGGGTTGAGAATCACGACGCCGGCTGCGATGAGGGCCCGGCGGCGCGACGCGCCGAGCTCCTGGACCATGACGTACACGACCGCGGCCAGGGCCAGGTCGGCCAGGATCGGCATGTACTTGATGGACTCGCCGCCGACCCCGCCGACGAACGAGAACAGCTTGCCCTGAACGAACAGGAAGAGCAGGTACACCGGCGGGTAGTCGAGGAAGCCGGGCCGGCCGTAGAACCCTACCGTCCCGTCGCTCGCCAGCGACGTGCTCCAGCCGCGGAACGCCCCCAGGTCGTTGGGGAACCCGGACCCTGGAAGCAGAACGTGTGCGATGATGAGGCGGAGGGCCAGCCCTACGGCAAGGAGGACGACGATGGCCGGAAAGAAGGTGCTCGCACCGCTCGTTCCCGCCGTCGCGTCCCCCGTCGGGCTGGTCTGTCGCATGCTCGGGCCTGCCAAGCGAAACGGCCTCCTGGGCGAGCGCTGAGGTGGAGCGGAGTATAGCGCAGGCAACGGCCGGGGCCGCCGACGGCGCCGAGGAGGTCGAGGAAGTCGCCGAGGTCGAGGGATTCGAGTGGGCGCCGCTGGCCTGGGGGCTGGCCATCGTTCTGCTCTGCCTGACGGTCTACGTCGCCATCCACCCCAACCGCAGCAACTTCTACGTGCACTTCGTCTGGCAAGCCCAGACCTGGCTGGACGGCGAGACCTCATTCCCGATGGGCGAGCCGACGACCGACGAGTCGCCCGGCAACTTCTGGTACCACGACGTGAAGCCCATCCTCGACGCGGACGGCGCTCCTACCGGCCGGGGCATCATTCCCTTCCCGCCCTTGCCGGCCCTGGCGCTGGTGCCATTCGTCGCCGTCTGGCACCTCTTCACCGGCGAGCAGATGCTGGCGTCGATCTTCGGCGCCCTGGACGTGGGCCTGGCCTACTGGATGCTCGGCTATCTGCGGGTCGCGCCCTCCATTCGCCGCCTGACGGCCCTCTTCTTCGGCCTGGGGACTGCCCTCTTCTACACCTCGGTCGTCGGCACGACCTGGTTCTTCGCCCACGTCGTCGCCGTCGGCTGTCTGCTGCTGGCCGTCGGCTTCGCCCTGTCGGCCGACGCCATGGCCGCGCTGCCGCAGGAGGACGGCCTGAGACGCGCAGTGCGCCTGCCGCGCTGGTCGGGCGGCTGGTACTCGGCCGCCTGCCTGGTATGCCTGGGCGCCCTGACCGCGACGCTGCTGCCGCTGACGGAGGCGGGCGCGCCGGCCTCGGCCGTGGCCGTCGTCGGCCTGCTGGCAGCCTGCGCCGCGGCGGCGGTGGCCGTGACGGTCTCCGGCCGAGCGACGGTCCTGCTGCCCTACGTCGCGGTGGCGACGGTGGTCGTGGGCATCCCCGGCGCTTTCCTGCTTCAAGCCTGGGCGCCTGGGCCGCACCGTGTCCTCAGCCTGGGGCTGGGGCTGGTCGCCGCCGTGCTGGCGGTCGCCTCGTGGACGGGATCGGAGAGGCTGGACGCCATGCTGGCCGCCGCGGGGCGGGCCCTGGCCAGACCGGAGGCCCGGCAGGTCGCCGCCGGACTGCTCTTCGGCCTGGCCTGCACCGCTCGCTTGACGATCATCTTCGGCTTCCCCTTCCTGCTCCTGGTCGGTGGCGGCCGGAGCTGGCTCAGGCGCGGCCTGCTGGCCGGGGCGGGGGCCGCCGTGCCGCTGCTGGCGCTGCTCGTCTACACCTACGCCAGCACCGGGCACCTCTTCAACCCGGCCTACGAGTACCTGTACCGCGTAGAGCTGGGCTACCCCTTCAACTACCACGGCGACTGGTCCATCGAGGATGTCCGCTACGTCCCGCAGAACCTGGTGATCTTCCTGTTCAACGGGCCGCTCGTGAACCCGGCCACCCTGCCCATGCAGAGCGACCCCCTGTGCGCCGCGGGCCAGGCGCGGGGCCTGTTCGACGTCTCGTGCCCCCTGGCCATGCCCGATCCCATCGGCATGAGCGTCCCGCTGACGAGCCCGGCCTACATGCTGGCGCCGCTGGCGTTCATGGGCGTCCGTCGGCGCGGCCTCGACCGCCTGACGGTCGCCGCCTCGCTGGCCGTTCTGGCCATCGCCTTCGTCAACCTGATGCACTTCAGCCAGGGCTGGGTCCAGTTCGGATACCGCTTCGCCAACGACTTCGCGCCGTTCGCCCTGATCCTGGTGGCACTCAGCGCCAGCCGCCTGCGGGCCCCCTGGTTACTGGCCTTGCTGGTGGGATTCTCGATCGCCGTCAACTTCTGGGGCGTTATCTGGGGCTTGAACCTTGGCTGGTGAGCCTGCCGGGAGCCGGGCAGTCGAGCGCATCCGGCGGGTCGCGGCCGGGAGACTGTCGCCCGAGGTGAGGCAGCGCATGCGGAGCCTGGCGGGACCCGCCCTGGCGCCGTTCATCGGCGCTGTCGTCACCCTGGCGCTGGTCATCCCCACCCTGGCCCCCGGTGTGTTGGACTGGGACACCGCCGAGTTCCAGACCGTGGGCCCCGTCCTGGGAGTCGCCCACCCCACCGGCTACCCGGCCTACGTCATCCTGGGCTGGCTGGCCTCGATCGTCCTTCCCTTCGGCGACCCGGCCTACCGCATGAACCTGCTGCAGGCCTTCACGGCCGCCGGCGCGGTAGCGGGGACCGTGGCCATCGTGCAGTACCTGTCCGGCATGCGGTGGGTGGCACTGGCCAGCGGGCTGCTCTTTCTGACCATGCCCCTGGCCGCCCGCGAGGGCATCCAGCTGCCCGTTTCATCGTTCGCCACCGGGCCTACCCTGTGGACCATCTCGACCCACGCCGACCCGCACCTGTTCCACCTGGCCCTGGTTACCCTGGTCTTCCTCCTGCTCCTGATCTGGGATCGGCGGCGCCACTCCCCGGACGAGGAGACGGCCCACCGCTCCGGCCGCTGGCTGGTGGCGGCGGCCGGGGTCTACGGCGTGGCCGTGGCCAACCACTCGCTGGCGCTGCTGCTGCCTCCGGCGATCGGGCTGTTCGTGCTGGCCGTGGCGCCGGGCATCTTCCTGGAGCGGCGCCTGGTCCTGACCTGCGCGGGGGTGATGGCGGCCACGATCGCGCTCCTCTTCGCCGAGCTGCCGATCCGCGCGGCGATGAACGCGCCGCTGGTCTACGGCCGCCCGGACACCCTGGGCGGCTTCGCCTACATCGTCCTCGGGGAGCAGTTTCGCGGCAGCCTGGTCCAGCCTTTCAACGATCTGCCCGAGAAGTTCGCCCTGGTGATGAGCGCCCTGGCCAACTGGCTCGGGCCGCTCAGCTTCCTGGCCGCCGCCGGATTCGGCTCCAGCCTGATCCGCCGTCCCCGGTACGTGCTGCTGGCGGGCCTGACGGCCGCGACGGCCTGCTGGTTCTCGGCCTCGTACGCCAACGCGGACATCTCCCGCTACTTTCTGGTCCCGCTCTTCGTCGCCTATACCTTCGTGGGCCTGGGGCTGGCCGATTGCGTGACCGTCGCAGCCTGGGCGCTGGGGGTCGTCTACTCCGGCCCCTCGGAAGCCCAGGGGGTCGATGGACTGCTGGAAGCCGAGGATCTCGGAGCGGTCGAACCGGCCGTGGGGGCCGAAGACGCGGCGGGCGGCGCGGACGACTACGACGACGAGGATGCCGGCGCCGCCCTGCCCGGCCCGCCCTGGCTGATCGCCGCGGTCGAGCTCGTGGTGGCCGCGGCCGTCATCGCCGGCTGTCTGACCGTCGTGCCGGAACGCTGGCAGGTGCCCAGCGCCGAGCACCCGGGTGGCGTCAGTCTTGCCGACCGAACCTACCCCTCGACCTGGCTGCACGCGATCTTCGCCTCGCCTTCCGAGGGAGGGCTCCCGGAGGATTCGGTGATCGTCAGCTGGTGGAGCGCCTCGACTCTGCTCTGGTACGGTCAGCGAGTCGAAAGGTTGCGGCCCGATATTTACATCGTCGACGACCGCACCCGCCTCGATGACAATCTGGGCGAGGTGTGGGACGTGATCGACCGCTTCCTCGGGCAGCGGTCGGTCTTCGTCATCCGCATGACCGGTGGCAAGGATGGCATGGACGTCATACGCGCCACATACGACCTGGCCGAGCGCCCCCTCCCTGACGGGAGCACCGTCTGGCAGGTCATCAGCAAGAAGGGGATGCCGTGAGCCCAGGCCAGAGCCAGCGCAGCAAGGCCAAGCCGCAGTCGACGGCCTCCGGGCCCGCCAGGGTCGCGGAGCTGTCCTTCTTCTTCCCGGCCCACAACGAGGAGGCCAACCTGGAGGCCCTGGTCGCCGAGGCGCTGGAGACGCTGCCCTCGCTCGCCGCCAGGTTCGAGGTGATCGCCGTGGACGACGGGTCGAAGGATCGTACCCCGGCCATCGCCGACGAGCTCCAGAAGCGCCACAAGGGGGTCTTCCGGGTCGTGCACCACCCGGTCAACCTGGGCTACGGCGCTGCGCTGCGCTCGGGCTTCCGGGCAGCTCGGTTCGGGCTCATCGCCTTCATCGACGGCGACCGCCAGTTCAAGGTCGCGGACGTCAGTCGCCTCATCGAGCGACTGGCCGCGCCCGACGCGCCCGACGTAGTTGTCGGCTACCGCCTGAAGCGAGCCGATCCGCCGATCCGCCGCTGGTACGCCCGCATCTACCGCCTGGCGAACCGCGTCTTCTTCGGCGTGCGCGTGCGCGACATCGACTGCGCCTGCAAGCTCTTCAGGCGCCAGGCGCTGGAGACGATCGAGGTGGCCTCGGGCGGGGCCTTCTTCACGGCCGAGATGCTCATCAAGCTGCGCGCGGCGGGCCGCAAGGTGGTAGAGGTCGGCGTGCCGCACTACCCCCGCACGGCCGGCTCACCAACGGGAGCCAAGCCGAAGGTGGTCTTCCGGGCCATGCGCGACTTCTGGTCGCTGCGCCTGCGGATGTCGCTCACCCGCTCCCGGGCCCTGAAGAGGGGCGAGCCCATCCTGGGCTGACGGGGCTCGCGCGGCCGGCGACCGAGAGCGGGCCTACCCCGCCGAGGGCGGGCCTTTGTGGCCTTCGTCGAGGTCCATGTCCAGCGAGTTGATGAACTCGCGGAAGACCTCCAGCTTCTCGTCCACCTGGGTGTCGGGCTCGACGCCAGCCTTGTCCATCACCGCCTCGGCGGCGAAGATCGGCACGCCGGTCCGGACCGCGAGGGCCAGCGAATCGGAGGGCCGGGCGTCGACCTCGACGGTCCGCCCGTCCACCTCGAGCTCCAGGGTGGCGTGGAACGTCTCGTCGCTCAGGCTGGAGATCACGACCCGGCGCAGCTGCCCGCCCAGGGCTTCGATCGTCGAGGCGAAGAGGTCGTGGGTCAGCGGCCGCTCCGGCGTGACCCCCTGCAGCCGGGTGGCGATGGCGTTCGCCTCCCACGGTCCGATCCAGATCGGCAGATAGCGCTCGCGCCCGGCCTCCTTGAGCAGGACCACGTGCTGGCTGGAGAGCATGTGGACCCGGACGCTTTCGACGGCGACTTCGACCAGCGGGCCATCCATGGGACCGATTATCCCACTCCCCGGCAGGGCCGCGCCTCCCCCGGCAGGCGCGGCGGGCGCAGCGCGACGTCTACTTCGTGGGGCTGGCCGCCGGCGAGGCGCCCGGCGAGGCGCCCGAGGCTCCCGGCGACTCGCTCCCCGATGGCTCCGGCTCCGGGGCGAGGGCAGCGCTCATGAGGTTGCTGCCTTCGATCCAGAACAGGGTCGGGTCGGCTCCACCGGCTCCAACCCGCACGAACATGCCCTTCAAAGCAGCGAAGTAAGGTGACTCGTCGGGTACAACCCACTCCTGGATGTACAGGCCTTTCGACTTGGAGATGGCCACGACCCGGCGGCCCTTGCCATCGTAGGCGTAGACGTTGCCCTGGTCCTTGACCACCGTGTCGGCCGAGAGCTTCGTGTAGAACGGGGGGTCGGGGCGGATGACGGTATCGCCCGGCGGGTCGGCCGTCCAGCCGCGGATGGCCTGGCCCGAGTCGAAGCGCTCGATGACGCCGGCGTCGGTCAGATACACGCTGCCGTCGATGTAGATGTCGTCCACCTGGGCGACCGAGTGGCCCTCGCCTTGCAGATAGGGCAGGCGGGCCTGGCCGTAGTAGCCGGTGCCGTCGGCCGAGGCCTGGTACTTGAGCACCTGGCCGGCCGAGGGCACGACCACGTACAGCGAGTACTGGCCCAGGTTGGCGTTCGTCAGGAACGTCGCGAAGGCTCGCACTCCCGTGCCCCAGGTGCCCGAGTCGTCGACGTTGATCCGGATGAGCGTGCCGCCGCCCGGTGTGGTCGAGCCGGCCGCCGGTCGCCAGCGCCAGAGAGTGTTGGTCTGGTCGAGCATCAGGACGTCGGGACCGCCGACCGCCAGCAACCGGGGCTCGCCGACGACGCCGCCGCCGATCGTCGGCTGGCCTTCGACGGCCACCGGGGTTTTGGCGCGGCTGACTAGATCGACGCGGTAGACCGTCTCGTTGGTCGCGTCGATGACATAGGCCCCACCGTCCGGGCCCAGCACCAGAGCTTCGAGGCGATCGGCCCCAAACGACAGCACGACCTCCGGCTTGATGACGTTGATGTGGTAGTAGCGGTTCAGACCTTCGACGACCTGCGCCCGCAGGTCTTCGAGCGAGGCCGGATCGTAGCCGTTCTCCTCGGCGAGGACCAGGTTGGTGTAAGCGTCCTCCAGGTACGCCACAGCGCGCCGCGGGTCGCTGGTCAGCAGATCCCGGCCCTGGCCCCAGACGGCCAGCACGTCGCTCTGGGCTGCCAGATACGCCGTCTGGGCGCGTTGCTGCTGGTCGACACCCAGTTCGCGCCGCGTGCCGGCCAGGTACCACAGCGATGTGCCGAGCACGGCCAGAACCATGAGCATGCCCACGATGGCGCTCGCGACGCGACGCTGCCGCTCCCTCTGGACAGCGATCGGCGTCACCCGAACGCGCTGGACCGGGCGACGGGGCATGTGCTCGAAGAGCCCCGCCACGCTGTGGCGGAGCATGCCGTCCGCGGTCCGTTGGACCTGTCTGGCAGTGAGCTGGACGACCCCCACGCCTTCGGCGACCGTGTCCGCCAGGGGGATAGGCGACCTCTCCGGCACTCCGGCCAGGGAGTCACTGGGCCAGACGGGCTTCAGGGGCTGGATCTTCTGCGTGGCTGACACCTCGGTCGCCTCCAGGGCCAGCATCCCCTCGCCGCCGCTGACGCCGATGCCGCCGCCGGTGAGCTGGCGGTGGATCTGATCGATCGCCACCTGGGGGTGGAGCCGCAGCACGGCCTCCTGGATGGGCGCCAGGCCGATGCGGCGGGTGGCGTTGGGCGAGATCAGGATGAGGCAGTCGCCGACCACCAGATCGCCACGCCAGATCTCCGGGTCCGCGCCGTCCTCGTTGGGCAGGCCGCTCTCCGGCTTCGGCTCAGGCAGGGTCAGCAGCCGGGCGTCACGCACCAGGTAGGCCTCGGCCGGTCCGACGGTGGCGACGTAGAGCTCGGTGCCCCGGACCACGGCCAGGGCCACCCCGATCGGGCCACCCCGATCGGGCGTGGCGAGCAGGCGCTCGGTTGCCCGCAGCTCGCGGTTCGCGGCCCGCAGGGCCTTCTTGAGGCAGACGGTGATCCCGGCCGACTCGTCGTAGTAGTACTCATGCCGGATCCGCTCCGCGACCATGTTCGTGGCGGAGCGAAGGTCGCCCGGCCCCTCGCCGGTGACAACCAGGTAAAGGTTGCCCTTGGTACGGCTGGTCGCCCCGATGCTGGGCTGGATTACCAGCACCGTATCGGGGGAGTCGGCAGGCCTCTGTGCCTCGGCGACGATGCCGAGGTTCATCTGAAGACGGACGGTCATGAAGTCTTTCGCGGCGAGTTCTACCTGCCCGGCGATCAGCAGACGGCGATTATACGTTCCGAACGACGATTTGAAGCTCGCGCACCGGGGTGCGCATGGCCGACCGAAGGGCTGCCGTCAGTTCCGCAGAGCGCAGCCGCAGCTCCTGGGCGACGATAGGCTGGTCGGCCGAGACCGTCGCCACGCCCCTGCTGAAGGCCGTCAAGCGGCACGAGCCCGCGGCCTGGGGCACGTGCTCGGAGACGAGCAGATCCCAGGCCTGCATGGCCGCCGAGAGCTCCAGCTGCTCCTCTAGGCCGAGCCCGCGAGCGGCGGCGGGCAGCAAGTCGCCCAGGCGCTCAACGCCCGCTGCGCGGTCGCCGCGGTCGCCGGCGGGGCTCCCGGACACGGCGGGCCGGCTCCGGTCCCGGCCGGGAGGCGTCGGTTGGCGTGGGCTCATCGGTCGGCCGCCTCCAGCCGAGCCCCCTCCGGGGCCGCGATCACGTGCCAGCCGCGCGCCCGGCGCCGCAGGTCGAGGTCCAGGTCATCCGGCGCCGTGGTCGTAACCAGGGTCTGCGGGAGATCGGCGATGCGGTGCACCAGATGGCCCCGCCGCAGAGGATCCAGCTCGCTGAAGACGTCGTCCAGGAGGAGCAGCGGCGGCCGCTCGTCCAGGGCGGTGAGGAGATCCAGCTCGGCCAGCTTGAGAGCCAGGATGGCGGTCCGTTGCTGGCCCCGAGAGGCGAACGTGCTCATGTCTCGCCCGCCGAGCATGAAAACGAGGTCGTCGCGGTGGGGACCCACGAGAGTCGTGCCGTTCCAGACCTCCCTCTCGGCCGTTTCCGCCAGCCGTCGCGCCAGGGCGTCACGCGCCGTTTCGCCCCGCCCGGCCGCGGCGTTTGTCACGTACTCGAGGGTCAGCGGCTCCTCTTCGGGGGCGATCTCCCGGTGGGCGGCGGCCAGCGGCGCGGCAAGGAGCTGAAGCAGGCGCAGGCGCGCCTCGACTATCGTCGAACCGGCGTCGAGGAAGGGCCGGTCCCAGTGGGCCAGCTGGCCGCGATCGGCGCCTTCCTCGCGGATCTGACGCAGGAGCGAGTTGCGCTGGGCCAGGGCCCGAGTGTAGGTGGCCAGCGTGGAGGCGTAGGTCCGATCGTGCGGCCCGGTCAGGCCATCGAGCTGGGCCCGCCGCGCGGCTGGAGCGCCTGCCACCAGCAGCATCTCTTCGGGGGCGAAGAGCACGGTCCGGAGGCTGTCTGCCAGCGACGCTGGACGCCGCGACACCCCGTTGACCACCACTCTCTTTCGGGCGCCGCGCTGGAGCGAGACCTCGAGCCTGGTGCCATGGGCCTGCGCGCCTTCCGGCGGCTGCCCCTCCCCGGCCTTCTCCGCCACCAGGCCCTCGACTCGAACGAAGTCGGCGCCCCAGCGGATCAGCTCCGCATCGCTGCTGGTGCGATGGGATCGTCCGGTGGCCAGCAGCACGACAGCCTCGATGAGCGTGGTCTTGCCGGCAGCATTGTCGCCCCAGACCAGCTGGGGCCCGGCATCGAGCGACAACTCGAGCCCGGCGTAGGCGCGCAGGTTCGAGAGACTGAGCGAGCGCAGCACCAGCGGTTGTCTCATCGTTCAGCGTCGCCACCCGGGAAGCGGGAAGCGGGAAATTGCCGGCCTACGAGGAGGTCTTTACCGGCATGACGACGTGGGTATAGGTGGCGTCATCCACCGGCCGAAGGACCCCGGGGGAGAGAGGGCCGTTGAGCTCCATCACAAACTGCTCGGCCTGGACGTTCTGCAGTACTTCCACCAAGTAGCGGGCATTGAAGGCGATGGTCGTCCCGTCGCCCTCCACGGTTGCCTCGACGTCACTCCGGTTGTCGCCGACGTCTGCTGCTGCGCTCACAGTCAGACCGGTCTCAGCTTCTTTGCCAACCTCCAGCTTGACGATGTTGGCCGACGAGCTGGCAATGAGGCTGGCGAGTCTGACGGCCTTCAGGAGCTGGTCACGGTCCAGGGTCGCTGTAGTCGTGTGACTCTTGGGCAGTATCTGCTGGTAGTTGGGGAACTGACCGTCGATCAGCCGGCTGACGATGTCGATCCCCTCCAGGTGAAACAACACCTGGTTCCGCGCGTGGGACAGGCTGATCTCCACTGGATCGTCTGTGTCCGAGAGAACTCGCAGCAACTCATTCAATGAACGAGCCGGTACAACGATGCTCGATTCGTCCACAGCATCCAGCATCTCGATTGTCTTGACAGCGATCCGGAAGTTATCAGCCGCCGCCAGTGTCAGAGACTTGCCATCGAAACGCGCCAGGACGCCCTGCAGTATCGGACGTGCCTCATCCGAAGCTGCAGCAAAGGTCACTTCCGTCAAAGCCTGCCGCAGAGCCGCTTGGGCAATGCGTGTCGTCGGTTTCTCCCCTGAGGCCGGTATGGCCGGGAACTCATCGGCATCGATACCTTTGACATGAGTCTCGAACCGTCCGGCCTTGATAGCCAACGTTCCCTGTGTCTGAAGCTCGAGCATCACATGCTCGTTAGCCGGCAAACCCGCGACCAGATCGGTCAGTAACCTGGCTGGCGCGGTCACCGCGCCCTCCGCCTCGATCTTTCCGGCAACCCAGCAGGTCATACCGATCTCGAGATTCGTGGCCGTAAGCTTCAGGCCGGCGTCTTCCGTCCGAAGAAGGACGTTGTTGAGCACCGGCAGAGTGCTTCGCGCCGAGACGGCACGGCTGACGATCTGGAGTCCTCGCGCCAGGTTTTCCTGCGTCACCACGAGCTTCACTTGGCTTCACTCCCCTGCGGTCGTGGAGGATCCACGGAGAAGACGTTCTCTTAGTGGATTGTCTATCTATCTTCTCACTCCGTCATCACCATCATCATGGTGTTGATGAAGTGGAGCCTTCTGCGTGATGACGCTCGCTGAGGTGGTGGACTTCAGGCGTCCGTTGGTGGACAGCCAGCGCCTTTGAGGGGATAGTGGCTCGCTTCCATGTGGGGAGTTCGCTCTCGAGAGGCGAAATGCGCCTTGAGCGAGCTTTCCTGGCGCCTGAGTGAGTGAGGTCCGATGAGTGTATCGGTATCACTTGTCCACATCGGGCCATCGTTATCCACCGTCAGGGGGTAGTTATCCACGGCTTCTGCTCTCGAGTCCGGGGCCGCGAGACCTTCAGAGGCGTCCGCTGAGCATCAGCATGCTCGTTTAGGGGCCGCTGGTATCGTGAGCAGATGAAGCGGCTGTCGGTCGTGCCAGGGGCTGTCGGCGTTGTCTCGCCTTCCTCTGTGCGAATGATGCAGGAGATAGCCGGAGGCACGCTGGCTGCTCTATGCGAGCTGGGGTCCCGCGGTCGGCGAGTAGTCACCTCTGCCGATGAGTCCGAGCTAGCCGCTCTGGTCGCTATCGGTCTCGAGGCCCCGGTCCCTAGCTTGATGAGGCGCGTGAGTGACGTGCCGCGAGTGCTCTGGATCGGCGAGCCGATGCCGCCCTCATCGCCGGGCCGCAACTGGCGTGGGACGAGTCCACGAGCGCGTGTGTTCGAGTCCGGCCGGGCCATGGGTCGCGAGCCGGCAACCCCGGATCAGGTGCGAGATCGCCTCGGCATCCCGCGGCGACCCTAGGGTTTCGCGTTCTGGCGAATTGGGCGCGAGGCGGCGTTCGAGCACCGGAGCGAGCGGCCGCCCGAACCCAACCCTACTCGGCGTAGATGAGTTCGCGGACCGCCGCCAGCTCCCGCCTCAGCTCGTCGTTGACGCCGATCTCGCGGTTGATCTTGTCGCAGGCGTGCAGGACCGTGGAGTGGTCCCGGCCCCCCAGCTCGGAGCCGATGCGCAGCAACGAGACGTCCGTCTCCTCGCGCATCAGGAACATCGCGATCTGGCGTGGGACGACGATCGCCCTGTCGCGTTTCTGCCCCTTGAGGGCCTCGATCTGGACGCCGTAGTAGTCGGACACGGCGCGCGTGATCCGCTCCGGCGTGACCTGGCGCTTCTTGGGGTTGTACAGGACGTTGGAGAGGACGGCCTGGGCCAGCTCGATCGTGATAGGCACGGCCCCCATGCTGGCGTAGGCGACGATGCGGTTGAGGGCGCCCTCCAGCTCGCGGATGTTGCTGACCACCTTGCGGGCGATGAACTCCAGCACGTCCGAGCTGACCGGGACGGCCTGCTCCTCGGCCTTGGCCCGCAGGATCGCGATCCGCGTCTCCAGGTCCGGCGCCGTCAGGTCGGCGATGAGGCCCCACTCGAACCGGCTGCGGAGCCGCTCTTCGAGAGTCAGGATGGCCTTGGGGGGGCGGTCGGACGAGAGGACGATCTGCTTGCCGTCTTCGTGGATCGTGTTGAAGGTGTGGAAGAACTCCTCCTGAGTCCGCTCCTTGTCGGCGATGAACTGGATGTCATCGATCAGGAGGAGGTCGATCCGGCGGTAGCGGGCCCGGAACTCGTCGATCTTGCCCTGCTGGATGCTGGTGATGAACTCGTTGGTGAACTTCTCGCTGGTAGCGTAGACGACGCGCTTGCGGGGGAAGCGGGCTATGACCGCGTTGCCCACGGCGTGCATCAGGTGGGTCTTGCCCAGGCCCACACCGCCGTACAGGAATAGCGGGTTGTAGGCGTGGCCCGGGCGCTCCGCCACCGAGAGGCTGGCCGCGTGAGCCAGGCGGTTGGCCGAGCCAACGATGAAGTTGGCGAAGGTGTAGCGCGGGTTCAGATTCGACGAGGAGCCGTCGGGCGCGCCGACGCGGGTGGGCTCGACTCGCACGGCGGTGGGAGCGGGGCCGGACCCGCCGTGGCTCTTGCCCTGAGCGCCGGCGGCGGACTCCGCGGCCGGCTTGACCACGAACTCGACCTGGACGCTGTAGCCCACGATGCGGGCCAGCGTCTGCGATATCAGCGACCGGTAGCGGTTCTCCAACCAGTCCTTGGCGAAGCCGTTGGGCACCGAGATCCGGAAGCGCGTGTCGTCCACGTCGACGAGCGTGGTGTCGCGCAGCCAGGTCTCGTAGTTGGCCGGGGATAGAGAGACTTGGAGCTCTCCAAGTGCCGCGCGCCAGACTTGCTTTGAGTCCATCGAGGCAGGCCTAGTCCTGATGAAGACCGGTTTTGGTGGTCGGTGTTGGGTCATGGGCCAGCCGCCAACCGCCTTCTTGGGGCTGCCCGACGGCCCTTCACGGTCCCTCCGGGCCGTGGCCCGATGGTTGTCTGGCGCAGCGGGCCGCCGAAGAATAGCACCGGCCCGGCGGCCCCGGCAAGGATTCGGGCCTTCTCGAATCGTATACTCCCCGGGGGTATAGGGGATTCGAGGCCCGAATCGGGGCCCGAGCGCCCTCCGTCGCCCCTGTCACGGGCCTCGGGAAGCCGCCGACGGCGATCGGGCGTCGTTGACAGGCCCACGGGCGCGTTCATATAATCCGCCGGCAGACGCGCTGACGCGCTCGAAGTAGCGCTAGGCGCGTTCGCGTGCCTTACGGGGTATCCTGACCCCGAGGCCGACATGGAGAGATACCCAGCATCCGATGAAGCAGACCTATCAGCCCAAGAAGCGGCATCGCGCCAAGGAACATGGCTTCCGCGCCCGGATGAAGACAACGGGCGGGCGCCGCGTGCTCGCCGCCCGCCGCGCCCGCGGCCGGAAGAAGCTGTCGGCCTGACCGCGGACCGCGGCCACAACCCGCCGCGGCTGGTGATGCTCTCCAGGCCGGAGGACTTCGCCGCACTGCAGGGACACGGAACCGTCAGGTCCAACACCCTGCTGGTGGTGCGGGTCCGCCGGACCGACCTCGAGGAGACCCGTTTCGGGCTCTCAACCGGACGCAAGCTCGGCGGAGCAGTGGTTCGGAACAGAGTCCGCAGGCGGCTTCGTGAGGCGCTAAGGGTGATGGCGCCCTCGTTCCAGCCCGGCTGGGACGTCCTGATCATCGCCCGACCGCCCGTCATCGCCGCAGATCGCGCGGCACTGGCGGGGGCTCTGCACAGCCTTCTCCGCCGGGGAGGCGTTCTCGGAGGGCGGACCGTTACGTGAAAGCGGTCGGCATCGGCCTCATTCGGCTCTACCGCCGTCTGTTCGCCTGGCGCCCATCGGTCTGCCGCTACGAACCGACTTGCTCGGTCTACACGGAGCAAGCGATACAGAAATACGGCCTGCTACGAGGGAGTTGGATGGGAATGCGCCGAATCGCCCGCTGCCACCCGTGTAGCCGCGGTGGCTACGACCCCGTTCGCTAGCATGACTCCGCAGGGGCGCAAGCCCACCTCCACGACTCGACGGCGCTGGTTCGCCCTCGGCCTGGCCCTGTTCCTGGTGGCCCTGGCTGTTGTGGCCTGCGGCACGGCCGCGGCCGCGGATCCCACGGCTTCCGCCGCTCCGTCGGCGGCCGCGTCGCCGGCCCTGAGCCCCACGCCCGGCCCCACTCCGACACCGGCCCCGCTGCAAGCCGCGACCCTCGCCGCCAATCCGATGGATTTCATGTCCTGGGCCTTCACGCCGATGTTCCTGGCGCTGTTCATGCTCCTGGCAGCGCTGTACGTCGTGACCGGGAACGTGGTCGTGTCGATCATCCTGATGACGCTGATCATCCGGTTCGTCACCGTCCGCCAGTCGGCCAAGTCGATCGTCTCTCAGCAGCGCCTGCAGCGTCTGCAACCCGAGCTGCGCCTCCTCAACAAGGAGCTGCAGAAGCGCCACAAGGGCGACCGGCAGGCGGTCTACCAGGCCCAGCAGCAGTTCTACAAGGACCGGGGCGTGAGCCCCACGTCCGGCTGCCTGCCGATGATCATCCAGATGGGGATGCTCATTCCCATGTACACGGTCATCAGAGACGGCCTGACCAACTACGATCCCAGCGCCATGCTGCATGTTTTCGGGCAGAAGGTGGTCCCGCTGACCTGCCCCAACCCGCAGCACATCACCAACGGCGTGGTGGACAAGAGCCAGTCGTGCATCGAGAGCGTCGTCGCCGGCATCAACCTGGGCCAGCCGCAGGTCCTGTTCGACCTGCCGCTGGGCTTCTTCACGATCGGCGTCAGCGCCCTGGCCCTGATCTCGGCGGCTCTGATCTTCGTCCAGAGCCGAATGACGATGCCGCCCCCGGCCGAGAACGATCCTTCGGCCAGCACGACGCGGTCGATGATGATCGTCATGCCGCTCTTCTCGGTGTTCTACGGCGGCATCATCCCCGCCGGCCTGTTTGTGTACTGGATCGTGTCTTCGATCTTCTCGATCTGCCAGCAGTTCCTGTACGTGGGCTACGGCCACTTCTTCCCCCTGTTCGGGTGGACTCCCGCCTTCGCCCGCGACCACACCCCAAGGTTCCCGGTCACCATGCCGCCCGTCGCAGAGGCGGGCAAGTCGCTGGCCGCGAGCCGCCGTCAGCCCGACGAACGTTGGGTCTCGGCGGCGTCGACAGTACGGCCGAATACGCGCCGGCGGGCGGGCCGGCGAGGGAGACGACGCTGACATGACTGCCTTCCGAGATGCCTACCAGGAGTTCACCGGCAAGACCGTCGAGGAGGCCCTCAAGGCCGCCCGGGACGAGTTCGGTGTGGGCCTGGACGGGCTTGACTTCGAGATCCTGACCTCCGGCAGCCGCGGCGTGCTGGGCATGGGGGCCGAGCCGGCACGCGTGCTCGCTGCCCCGCGCTCGGCTCTCGGCGGTGCCGCTCCCAAGATGGAAGCGGCTGCCCACACCCCGCTTCCGCCGGCCCCCGCGCGCGACCGTGAGCACGGACCGAGGCCCGGCCCCGACCGCGAGCGCGGCCCTCGGCAGGGTGGCGCACAGGGCAGAGCCGACCGCGACCGCGACCGCGGCCCTCGGCACGGTGCTGGAGGGCGCCAGGAGCGCGGCGGACGCCGGCCTGAGCGTGAGCGCGCTCCTCGCCGCGACGGTCGCCCCGTGGCCCCGGCCCTGACGGCCAAGGACCTGGAGGAGATCGCCGCGGCGCGCGAATCCGGGCCGGTCGAGCGGGTCGAATCGGCCGAGATCACGCCCGAGGCCCTGGCTGCAGCCAAGGAGATCCTCGAGCAGCTGATGGAGATGCTCGGCTTCGAGGTGCAGGTGGAGATCAAGCCCGGCGAGACGAGCCGGCTCAACGTCGTCGGCGAGGGCACGGAGAAGGAATCACTTGGGGCCCTGATCGGCCGCAAGGGCGAACGCCTCTCGGCCCTGCAGCACCTGGTCAACCTGCTGCTTTCCAAGAAGGTCGGCGAGTGGACCAGGGTCCTGGTCGATGTTGAGGACTACCGCGGGCGCCGCGAGCGGCAGCTTCGAGATCTCGCCACCAGGGCGGCCGACCGCGTCGCTGAGACGGGCAAGATGCTCCAGCTGGAGCCGATGCCCGCCCTCGAGCGGCGCTGGATCCACCTCGCCCTGCGCGAGCACGAGGGCGTGGCCACCCAGTCCGTGGGCGAGGAGCCCAACAGACGGGTCGTGGTTCTGCCGCGCGATCTGTAGGGCGATCCAGCAGGAGAGCCCACAGGCATGCTCCGCCGTCTCGCGGAGCGGGTCGTCGGGCGGTGCGCCGGATGGGCCGTCCAAACCGCGTTTTCGGCGGCTCATCTATCATGCGCCCAGAGAACGTCACGCAGACTCCGGGCCGAGCGTCCAGTTCGGGGCCGGGTGTACCCCCACCGGGCTGCGTTGACGCTGTCTTGAACGCCGGCCGCCACTCCGCGACAGCGGAACCGGCGTTGCAGAAGGAAAGATCATGACCTGGGACAAGCGACCGCCCCGCGATCAAGCCAACTCGTCCTCGGCCTGGGATGGCCCGGGCTGGTGGGACGAGCCCGCCCCCAAGCCGCCCAAGCCGCCCAAGCCGCCCAAGCCCGCCCCCAAGGTTGCCCAGGCGGCTCCCAAGCCGCCGGCGCCCGCCGCGCCTTCGTCGATCCGGTCCACCGGCGCGGCCTCTTCGCTGCGCGGCTCCATGCCGGCAAGGCGGCCGCTGATGGGTTCGGAGGCTGCCTCCTCGGCCGCCGCCGGCGTGGGCAAGGGCCTGGATCGCGGCAAGCTCGAGGCGCGCCGCAAAGCCCCGCCACGAGCGCGGCACCGGGCCATCACCGCAGCGGACATACCAGAGTCGGCGCGCCTGGCGCTGGGCTTCGCCATCGGCGCCTTCGGTGCCTTCTTCCTCGCCTCGGCGCTCGCTCTCGGCGTATCCGCCATGAACGACGGCCGGGTCATGCCCGGAGTGCACGCGGGGTCGGTGGACCTCTCGGGCCTCACCAGCGAAGAAGCCGTGGCCGAGCTCAACGCAGCCTACGCGGGGCTCAGCCAGGGCACCATCACCGTGACCACGCCTGAGGGCACCGGCACCATCAGCTATGCCGACGCCGGCCGCGCTCCGGATTCAGTTGCCATGGCGGCAGCGGCCATGGCCGTCGGTCGTGGCGACCCGATCACCGGCACGGCCTCGACGTTGCGCAGCTTCGCCGGCGGGACCGATATCCCGGTGATCGTCAAGATCGACCCCGTCGCCCTCCAGACCAAGATCCGCGATGTGGCCACCGCCGGCAAGGCGCCGCCCAAGGACGCCGACATCGACGTCAGCGGCGAGTACTGGACGGTCATACCCAGCTCCACGGGCACCGGCATCGACGAGGAAGCCACCGCCAACGAGCTGATCGACAAGCTGATCGACCCCGACGCGGGGCCCCAGGTCTCCGTCTCGGCCGATTTCGTGACGCTGCAGCCGTACGTCACCGACGAGCAGGCCCAGGCCGCGATCGACGCCTCCGAGAAGATGATCGTGGACGTCCAGCTGGCCTACACCGAGCAGTCGTGGGACGTCTCTTCGGCCACCGTCCGGTCGTGGATCATCTTCGGCTTCCGCACCGACGGCACCTTCGGCCCGGTCGTCGATCCGACGCCCGTCCGGGGCTTCCTGGCCACCATCGCCCCGGAGGTGGAGGTCAAGGCCGTGGAGCCGCGTGTCACCTACGACAAGAAGGGCAACCCCACCGGCGTGACGGGCGGCGAGCCCGGCCAGGCCATGGACTTCGACGCGACGTTCGTCAACCTGGCTTCCTACCTCGACGACCTGGCCTACGACGGGGCCGTCTCCGGCAGCCCGATCCCCGTCGCGGTCCAGATGATCCAGCCCAAGCTGGCCGAGAACACCACGCTCGAGGGCTTCGTGATCGTCGGGGCGTGGAAGGTGGAGTACTGGCGCAGCGAGTCCAACGGCAACGGCGTGAACATCGAGAGGCCTGCCGAGCTGCTGACCGGGCAGGTCGTCGCGCCCGGCGAGCAGTTCAGCTTCCTGAACGCCGTCGGCCCGATCGACGAAGCCAACGGCTACGTCAAGGGCGGCGTCATCGCCGGCGGCGTCACCAACCGCCAGGGGGCGATGGGCGGCGGCATCTGCTCCGCCTCCACCACCGTCTTCAACGCCGCGGCCCGGGGTGGCTACCAGATCGACGAGCGCCACGCGCACTACTACTACGTGGACCGCTATCCCAAGGGCCTGGACGCGACCGTCTACTCCAATGGCACCCGGCTCTGGGACATGCGCTTCACCAACGACACGCAGTATCCGGTCGTCATTCGAAGCACGATCTCGGGCACGAGCATCAAGCGGGCCATCAACGTCCAGATGTGGAGCCTGCCCAACGGGCGGGTGGTGAAGTGGTCCACGCCGACCATCACGGACACGGTTGACGCCTCCGACACCGTCAAGTACACGGCGTCGTTGTACAAGGGCCAGGGTGAGTACCGCCAGGAGTACCCGACCCCCGGCTTCAAGGCCTTCGTCACCCGCACCGTGACCGACCCGACCGGCGCGGTCGTCCACTACGACGAGTTCTACTCGGAGTACCACAAGGTCGACGGCCTGCTCTACATAGCCGGCACGGCGCCCCCGTCCGAGACGCCTTCGCCGTCGGGTGGGACGCCGACTCCGACGCCTACGCCGACTCCGACGCCCACGGATACGCCGACGCCGCCGCCCACGGATACGCCGACGCCGACGGCCACTGCGAGCGGTGAAGGTCGCCGCAAGCCGAGGGCAGCGGCCTAGGGCCACTCACACCGCAACGGCAAGAGCCGGCGCATCCGTGCCGGCTCTTCTCTTTGGCGAGGGGCGGGGCTATGCGGCCGGCCAGATTCTCCGCCGCACCAGCACCAGGGACAGGGCCGCGAACCAGCTCAGCAGGCTGAGGAGCGCGGCCCACTCCAGGAGCGGCACAGCCCAGACGTCGGGTCGGTCCGCGGCCACCGCCCGGTGGTCGATCGGCGCGCTGGCGGCGTAGGCCAGGACGAACCCGGCGAAGAACGGGACGCAACCCAGACCCGGCACCAGCAGCCAGCGCGGGAAACCCGGCCTGCGCCCCGCCAGGAGCCAGGCCGAGAAGACCGCGGCAACGCTCCAGGCGGACACGAAGAAGACGCCCGACACGACCTCGTGGACGGGGTTGAAGTCCATGGGCAGCAGGCCGGTGAGGATGCCCGACGTGGCGGCCACGACGGCTGCGGCGCGTATGGCCCGGCCGGCCCCTTCGGTCAGGTGGCGGGCGAGGATCGCCAGGAACGATCCCAGCCCGAGGCCGCCCACGACGATGCCCGAGTCGTAGACGGCCCCCAGCCTGGATTGGGACAGCTCGCCGAGCTCGGAGATGAAGTGGTTCAAGGGCGAATACGGCTCGCCGGCCGAGCCCGAGTAGACGAGGCCGGCGACAGATGCCCCGGCCAGGATGATCGCCGTGGAGCCCAGCCCCAGCAGGCCCGCCTCTCTGGGGCCGGCCTCGAGGAATCGGGGCACGAGTCTGGCGACCACGCCTCCGATCCTATCAGGCCCGCTGCCCGCTTCCCTGGGGGATCTTGCGGGCCTCGATCCCCGTGCGGCGAGGCGGCCGCGCGCAGCCAGGGACGGCAGGCCGAAACAGGGGAAATGGTGGAGATGGGGGAGAGTCGAACTCCCCGTCCAAGAACCTTCGCCGGAGACCACTACGAGCGTGTCCGATGCTTTGTCGTCGATCGCCCGGACGGCCATCGGCAGCCTGCCGGACGATCCAGTCACGTCCCCTTGCGGGCTTTGACCCCGGCTACGCGACGCTACCCGGGATCGCACCTCCCCTCAATGACGCTTCCACAGCCCAGGGAGGCGAGGCTGCTTCCACGCTCACTCTATGACCGCTTACGCGGCGAGAGCGAGAGCAGGCTGGCGGTTGCCAGTTACTTCGTTTGGGCTCCTTTTTTCGAGGCCTGGAGTCCAACCTCGGCTCGCGTTCTCCGGTAGCCGGCCCCTGTCGAAACCACGCATCCCCACAGAGTCGGCGCATACGGGCGCCCGCGGATTGTACAGCGGCCGCGCCCCAGGGCCAATCCAGCCGCCAGGGCGGCCCGGCCGGACGATCAAGCGAGCGACGGAAGGCCCAAGCGGCGCGACGAGGGCGCGCCGGCGCGCCACGGGCCTCAGGCGCCGCGGAAAGGGACCTTGTCGGCCGCCAGTTCGCGGAAGTCCGAGAGATCGTCGCCCTTGAGGGCGGACTTGGGGATGCAGTACCCGCCGCCGGACCGGAGCATCACGGCGAAGACCTGCTTCATCTCGCGGACCTGGGTCACGACTTCCCACGGGACCTTGCGCACGCCCGCCGCAGTGGCGATCTCGAGCCCGGCGTCGGTGGCGGTCAGGTCGACCGGCGCCTCGAAGAGCCACTTGTTGCGGCGCATCGACCACCAGGCGAACGGGACCAGGTAGTAGCCCGACAGGATCAACGCCGACAGAATCACGCCGAAGATCGTGAAGTACACGTAGGGCAGGCTGAGGATGGCCAGCACCAGGGCCGCGCCCGAGAGAAGCAGGCTGCTGGGGGTGCCGCGATTGAGAGCCGGGACGTGGCGGAGCTGGTCGCCGATCGTCCCCTGGTAGCGGGCCTGGATCTTCGTCTCGGTGGCCATGGGCCTCCTCGGGTGAGTCGCGTTCGGGGTCAGGATAGCCAGGCTAGCGGTTGCGGCGGGCCTCGGCGATGGCCCGGTCCACTTCCCGCCGAGCGTCGCGCTCGGCGATGTCGCGGCGCCGGTCGTGCCGCTGCTTGCCCCGCCCCAGGCCGACCTCCAGCTTGGCCAGGCCCCGGCTGGTGATGTACATCTTGAGGGGTATGAGGGTCAGGCCCTTGGCCCGGGTCCGAGTCTGAAGGGCGAGGATCTGGTCGCCGTGCAGGAGGAGCTTGCGCGGCCGCTTGGGCTCGTGGTTGAAGCGGTTGCCCGTCTCCCAGGGGGCGATGTTGGCCCCGATCAGCCAGGCCTCGCCGTTCTCGATGCGGGCGTAGGCCTCGGCCAGGCTGACCTTGCCGGCTCGAACGGACTTGATCTCGGTCCCGGTCAGCACGATACCGGCCTCGAACGAGTCCTCGATCGAGTAGTCGTGGCGAGCTTTTCGGTTCTGGGCGACGGTCTTCTCCTCGCCCATCTCAACCCCTTCCGGAACGGACGAATGCCGGCCCAGAGGACCGGCATTCGATCTTGCCAGATTCACCAACCCGCGTTGGCTGGACGGTGTTAGCGCCCGGCTCCTCGCGAGGTGGTGCAGCACGTCGGTATTGACACTGCACATCACCTCCTTTCGCTTGCCGGCATGTTATGCGAACGGGGCGAAGCTCGCAAACGGGCATCCTGGGACTAGGACGGCACGGGGCTTGGCGATAGGCTCGGGCTCGGGCTCGGCGATGATTCGGGCGGGTAGTGCAGGGCCTCGAGCGCCGCGTCGAGGACCGGGTCGGTGCCGGCGCGCGCTCCTTCGGTCGAGACCGCGATGTCCGGCGAGAGACCCTTGCCCTGTATCCAGACCTTGTTGGGCAGCAGCCAGCGGGCGATGGTGAGGTGGATCCCGCCCTTGTCGTCCGGCAGGGGCAGCCACTCCTGGACGACTCCCTTGCCGTAGGTGGTCTGGCCGACCAGGACAGCCCGGCCGCGAGTCTGGAGAGCTCCGGCAAGGATCTCGGCCGCGGACGCCGTGCCGCCGTCCACCAGCACGACGACTTCGATCGAGGGGTCGAGAGCGAGGGCCGGCTCGTCCGGTTTGGTGTTGGTCGTGATTTCCGTAAGCGCCCCGTCCTTGTCCACCTGGTACAGAAGAGTCCCCGACTCTATGAACTGGCTGGCGATGTAGACCGCGGCCGGCAGGTAGCCGCCGCCGTTGCCGCGAAGGTCGACGATGATCGAGTGCCGGCCCTCTTCCAGCGCGTCGGCCAGGGCCAATCGGAACTGCGAGTAGGCAGGGCCGTTGAAGCCGTGCAGCTCGATGTACTGGACCTTGCCGCCGGCCAGAACGCGACCTTCGACTTCGATGCGGTCGTAGACCTGGCGCACGATCGTGACGTCGGTGCGCGACGTGCCACGGAGGATCGTCAGCGTGACCGAGGTGTCGCGCTGGCCCTTGATGAGGGCGACTATCTGGTCGATGTTCAGGCCGTCGAGCGCGACTCCGTCCACGGCCGCGATGACGTCGCCGGCCTCGAGTTTGGCGTCCTCGGCCGGAGAGCCGGGGATGGTCCGGACTATGGCCAGCTCGCAGCCGCCCCCGGCGAGCTGGCAATCGGTTGTCCCGCTGTTCAGCGCCGGCTGCAGCTGGATCGCGACGCCGATCCCCTCCGCCTGGCCGCCCACGTTCAGCAGCGCGTTGCGGAAGTCCTCGGGGCTCTGGTAGTAGGAGTAGGGGTCGTTCAGGGTGCTCATCATGCCCTTGATGGCGCCCTCGACCAGCTGGTCCGGGCTGGGCTGCGGCGAGCCGGCGTACTCCTGGCGGATCAGCTTGTAGACGTCCCAGAACGGGGCCCAGCGCGCCTCCTCATCGGCCGGGGTGCCGGGCGTGGTGGCCACCCGGGCGCCGAGGGTGAAGCCGCTCACGAACAGGGCCGAGGCGGCCAGGAGGAGGACCGCGATCAGGCTCAGGCGCGAGGCGTCGAGGGTCCGCGGCTCGCGGGCCGGCTCATCTGCCGGCTCGGGCCCCGAAGCCTCGGGCCCCGCGGCCTCGGGAAGTGGCGTGTTCTTGCGAACGGGCATGGCGGCACCTCGCGATGGATGGCTGGGCCGGAGATCAGGATCAGCGGGAGAGATAGCTACGAACCGACACGTAGGAGCCCAGCACCCCGATTCCGATCCCGGTCGGGAGCACGATCAGGGCCACGTTCTGGCCGACCATGGCGCTGGCCTGGACCGGTAGCACCGCGAAGAAGTCGGCCAGGGCCCCGGCCAGGCGGTCCTGGGCAAGCCACAACAGACCTATGGTGATGAGGGCGCCGAAGAGGCCAACGAGGGCACCCTCGAAGATGAACGGCCAGCGGATGAAGGCGTCGGAGGCGCCGACGAGCCTCATGATCTCGATCTCCTGGGCCCTGGCCACGAGCGCCAGGCGGATGGCGTTGACGATGATGAACAGCACCGTCAGGCCCACCACGAGCAGGACCACGACGCCCACCGTTCGCAACAGGCCGATGACCGCCACCATCTGGCCGACCGTCTTCTTGATGTCCTGGACGCTATCGACGATCGGCTGCTCGCGCAGATAGGTGGCGACGTCGAGGTAGTCCGCGGGGTCGTGGAGCCTGATTTCGAACGAGGCCGGCAGGGGGTTCTCATCGAGGGCGGCCACCAGGTCGGCTACCTCGGGCTGGCGGGCCTGGAAGTCCTTCAGGGCTTGCTCCTTGGAGACGTAGCTGACGCCCGCGATCTCGGGCAGGGCCTGCAGGTCGGCCTGCAGGGCGTTGATCTCGTCGAGCGAGGCCGAGTCCGCCAGGTAGGCAACGACCTCGACCTTGGATTCGACGTAGTTGAGCGTGGCGTCCAGGCCGGAGAGGAGGATGAACAGACCGCTCAGGAGGACCAGCATCAGGGTCATCGACGCCGTCGCCGCCAGGCTCATCAGCCCGTTGCGCCAGTAGCCCTGCCAGGCCCGCTGGAGACTGAAGCCGATGAAGGCCGCCACGCTAGTCCTCCCGGTGGTAGGCGGCGCCCATCTCGTCGCGCACGACGCGGCCGTTCTCGAGGCCCACCACTCTCTTGCGGAGGGCGGTGACCACCTCGGCGTTGTGGGTCGCCATCAGGACCGTGACGCCCATGTCGTTGATGCGCAGCAGGAGCTGGATGATCTCCCAGCTGATCAGCGGGTCGAGGTTACCGGTCGGCTCGTCGGCGATGATGATGTGCGGGTCGTGGACGAGGGCCCGGGCGATGGCCGTGCGCTGCTGCTCGCCGCCTGAGAGCTCGGCCGGCTTCTGGTCGGCCTGGCCGGAGAGGCCCACGACTCGCAACACGCGGTCCACGGCCGGGTCGATCTGGCGGCGGGGCGTGCCTGTCACCTCCAGGGCAAAGGCGACGTTCTCGCGGACCGTCTTCTCGGTCAACAGCTTGAAGTCCTGGAAGACGATGCCGATGCGGCGCCTTATCTGGGGCACCTCGCCGCGGTTGAGGCGCGCCAGATCGCGACCCTCCAGGATGACGCGGCCCCGTGTAGCCAGCGCCTCACGAATCAGGAGCTTGATGAGAGTCGACTTGCCGGCGCCGGATGGTCCGACCAGGAAGACGAAGTCCCCCGGGGCGACGGTCAGGCTCACGTCGCGCAGGGCGCTCTTGCCGTTGGGGTAGGTCATCGTCACGCCGCGCAGGGCCAGCGTGGGGGCACCCTCGACGGTAAGCGTGAAGCTGCCGCGGCGGCGCGCCGGCCCGGAACGGCGGGCTCGCGGCGGCTCTTCCGCGACCTGGTCGTCGCCGTCGGCGGGAGCTGGTTCGGTATCTGCGGAGCTCACGGTGCGAGGCTAGCACCGATGGCCGGGTCCGGCAGGGCGGTTGGGTCAGAGAAGGGCCAGGCCGGCGGGCAGGTAGCGCTCAAAGGCCGCGAAGGGCCTGGTCCAGCAGAACATAGCCGGGAAGCCCTCCAGGCGGAAACCGGCGCGGAGCAGGGCCACCATGGCTCGATCGTTGGCCCCAGGAACCCAGACGCTGGCCGCGCCGCGGGGCTCGATGGCCCGCATCAGGTGGCCGATGACCGGCGCCGTGAGCGTCTCGTCCAGCAGCGCCACCGGTCCAAAGCGACCGGCTCGCGATGAGTACCCGTAGCCCAGCGGGTCGCCCGCCGCGGCCCGGTAGAGGAACCCGCTCCGGCCCTGGATGCGAAGGAAGTCGTGGTCGGCCCGGTGAGCGTACCCGAGGACGGCCCGGTCAATCGAATCGACGACTCCGGCCAGGTCGGCCTTGCCGGGGGCGGCCGGGTTGCGGTGAGCCAGCTGCCCTGTCGGTTCCAGCGGGACGGGTTCCACACCCTTCGGCAGTTGCGGCAGGGCCTGCGGGGAGGAGAGACGGCCGATCAGGTTGACGACCGGCATGCGAGCCACGATGCCGAGCTTACCGTACAGGGCGTTGGAAACAGGCTGGGCGGCGTCGGTGCAGGTGGCCAGCACGCCGGGCTTGTGCGGGATGTCACCCGGGTCGCGGTCGGCGTCGCCCGGCCCGGCGTCCGATGGCAGGACGAGCGACAGCAGCGCCTGCCCTATCCCCTGCCCCTGGTCGGACGGCAGGACGTACAGCTGGGAGAGGAACCACACGTGCTCGCGCTGCAGGGCGATCGCGAAGCCGGCCAGGCGCTCTCGCTTCGGCGACCCCATGACCGCTACGCGGAACCGTTCGGGATCGGTCGCGAGGAGGTGCTCGGCCAGGCGGATCGGCGGTTCCAGCACCGGCGGCGGCAGAGGGTGGCCCAGGCGGGTCATGTAGGCGTTCACCGAGGTGTGCCAGATCAGCGCGCAGTCGCGAAGCTCGTCTACGCGAGGCGGTCGGAAGGCGACGGGCGGGGTGGTCAAGCGCGGGACCCGGCGCGCGGGCCGGGCGTCGCGGCGGAGGCCGTGGCCTCGCGCTCGAGCTCGGCCTGCATGAAGGTGTCCAGGTCGCCGTCGAGGACGGCCGCGGTGTTGCTGGTTTCGAACTCGGTGCGGTGGTCCTTGACCATCTGATAGGGGTGCAGGACGTAGCTCCGGATCTGGTTGCCCCACCCGGCCTCGACGTGCTCGCCGCGCAGCTTGCGCATCTCCGCCTCGTGCTCCTCGACGGCCTTCTCCAGCAGGCGGGCCTGGAGGATCTTGGCCGCGGTGTCCTTGTTCTGCATCTGCGACCGCTCGTTCTGGCTCTGGGCGACGATGCCCGTCGGCAGGTGGGTCAGCCGCACGGCCGAGTCCGTCTTGTTGACGTGCTGTCCCCCGGCGCCGGTCGAGCGGTAAGTGTCGACCCGGATCTCGTCCCAGTTCAGATCCACTTCGACGTCGCTCTCCACCTCGGGCAGGACCTCGACCAGGGCGAAGGTCGTGTGGCGGCGCTTCTGCGAGTCGAAGGGGCTGATGCGGACCAGGCGATGGACGCCGCGCTCGGCCTTGAGGTAGCCGTAGGCGGCCCGCCCGTCGAGGGCGACGACGACGCTCTTGACGCCCGTCTCCTCGCCCTCGGTGCGGTCCAGGATGGAGGTCGCGAAGCGATGCCGTTCGGCCCAGCGCAGGTACATGCGGAGCAGCATCTCGGCCCAGTCGGTGGCCTCGGTGCCGCCCGCCCCGGCGCTGATCGTCAGGATGGCGTTGCGCTGGTCGTACTCGCCGCTGAAGAGGAGGTGGCGGCGAGCCGTCTCGTACTCGCCCGCAAGCTCGGCCGCTTCCTGGGCCACCCCGTCCAGGAGGCTCGGGTCGCCGTCCTCGATGACCAGGTCCAGCAGCTCCAGCGTCGAAGACGCCCGACTGTCGAGGTGGCCCCAGAGCTCCAGCTCCTCACGCATGCCCTCAGCTTCGCGCAGGGTCCTGGCTGCAGCCCGCTGGTCGTCCCAGAAGCCAGGGGCGCCCACGGCAGCCTCAAGCTCGGTCAGGCGGGCCTGCTTGGCAGGGAGGTCAAAGACGCCCCGAGGTCGCCTGGATCCTTTGGACCAGGTCTCGGATCTCGGCCGGCTCCACTAGGAGCGGCCTCGAACGTCCTGGAGGAGGATCGGGCGGAGCTCGATCAGGCGCAGGGCGCTCTTGCTCCGGGCGACGACGGGGTTCACGCAGGGACAGTAGCCGTTGTGGGCGCAGACGCCGCAATTGCCATCGCAGTCGAGCGCAGCCGCGTAACTGCAGTTGCGGCAGTCACGCTCACAGGCGATAAGGTCTATGAATGCCGCTTCTTCTGCCTGCTTCACCACTCTCCTCGTTGTGCGACGGACACAACCCCTCGCGCGGCAAGCCCACGTCGAAGCACGCGACGCGGACCGTGGGTAGCGATGGGCCGAGTATAGAGCGCCAATTGGCGGCAACTCAAGGGGTCAATTCAGCCGATTTGCGGGAATTCCACGCATAAGTGGGGAGCGGAGGGGGGATCGAGCGCATAGAGCGGGCGATTGGGCCGCGCCGTCAGGGCTCGGCGGGGGCTCCGTCGACGCCCGGCGGGGCAGGTGCCTCGGCAAAGTCGGCCTGGAGGAAGGCGTAGTAGCCCAACGCCCCCAGCTCGTGCATGAAGGCGTTGAAGCGCATCGTGGAGTCGTTGTCGGCCGGGCTCGTCGTGGCGGGCGAGCCCCAGGCCTCGATACCGGCATCGTCGGCCAGGCGCAGGACACGCAGCATGTGGTTGCGGTCCGAGACGAAGAGGGCGGTCCGGAGCCCATGCTCGTCCATGATGGCGCGGACGTTGCGGATGGACTCGGCCGTCGAGCCGCCGCTGTTCTCGAGGATGATGGCCGACTCAGGCACTCCATGAGCCACGGCGTAGTTGCGGCCGGTCTCGGCCTCCGTGTATACGTCGCCGGGCAGGTTGCCGCCGGTGGTGATGATGTAGGGGGCGTAGCCGAGCTGGTACAGCTCGATGGTATGGTCCAGCCGGGCGCGCAGGACGCCCGACGGCCGCCCGTTGTACTGGGCCGCCCCCATCACCACGATCGCGTCGACCGGGCGCCGGTTGTCGTGCCGTCCGACTTCGTAGATCTGGTAGGCCGTCGCCGCTGTCAGGATCGCTCCGCCCGCTGCGAGGGCAGCAAAGACCAGGATGAGGTCGCGGATCCGCGCCCCCCAGGTGATGCGCGGCGGCGAGTCCCAGCTCACCGGCCGTGGCACTTCTTGTACTTGACGCCCGAGCCGCACCAGCATGGCTCGTTGCGGCCCATGCGAACCCCTGCCGGCGAGTAGCCGGGCCTGATGGCCCCGCCTGATGCGCCCGGTGCCGAGCCGCTGCCGGTGGAGCCGCCGGAGGCGACGCCCTGTGGCATGGCCTTGGGAAGGGCCCTGCCGGCGACGGCCGGGCCGCCGCCTGCCGGGGCCGGGGCCGGGGCCGGGCCGCGCCCTTCGACGCCGGTGGGCTGCGGAGGAACCTGCTGGCGGACGATCTGGACGCGGAAGATCGTGGTCGCGACCTGATGGCGGATGAGCTGGCTCATCTCGCTGAACAGGGCGAAGGCCTCCTTCTTGAAGGCGTTGAGGGGATCCTCCTGGGCCAGGCCGCGCCAGCCGATGCCCTGGCGCATCTCGTCGATCTCGGTCAGGTGCTCGACCCAGACGGAGTCGATGGTGCGCAGCAGGACAAGCCGCTCGATCAGCGGCCAGTCCTCACCGACCTCCTTTTCGCGGGCCTCCATCCGCTCCAGGGCGATGTCCTTGAGGTTGACGGACACGGCGTCGCGAGCGCCCAT
>Ga0315550_1000297_pt1 | contig 30084 bp, 36 predicted proteins | sample SalMarSW160190MG_2_FD_203100 | JGI IMG/M metagenome (GOLD analysis project Ga0315550, IMG submission 203100) | Salt marsh sediment microbial communities from the Plum Island Ecosystem LTER, Massachusetts, United States - Salt Marsh Sediment SW1601-90 ...
CCGGCATGCTCATGCTGCAACGCTTCGCCCCGCTGGGCACGCGTGAACCGGAAATCGAAACACTCGCGGAGATTCACCCGCAGCGTCGAACACGCGGCGCGCTGCTGGCGCGCGGCCTGCTCGGCGGAGCCGTGGCCTTTGCGCTGGCCGCGCTGGCGGTCGCGCTGCTCGAAGCGGCGAAGCGCGAACACCATGCGCCGAACGGCGGCTTCGATCTGCTCACCCCGTTGGCCAGCCTGTTCACGCCCGCCGGCGTTTCCGACTGGGTCAGCCTCTTCGGAGTCATACTCTTCAGCGTCGTGTTCGCACTCGCCACGGCCGCCACGGCCGCCGCACGTTCGAAAAGGTAAGTGAAGAATAATGATGTAGCGCGGTCGCGCTACGTGTTTCTACGGGGATAGACCGGTCTACTTTTCCGTTCCCGGCTCCACCAGCTCGTCCAGTCCGCCTTCCATGTGCAGCTCCGTCAAATCGTCGAAGCCGCCGATCCACTTGCCGTCGATCACGATCTGCGGCACCGTGCGCGCGCCGTTCGTGACCTGGACGAACTCGCGCTGTGTGTTCTTGTCCAGATCGATGCGGACCTCTTCATACGGGATATTCCACTTCTGCAGCAGCTGTTTGGTCTTCTGGCAGAAGGGGCAGACGCCGGTGCTGTAGACTTTGACGCGTGGCATTTGATTTTTCTGCTTGTTAGTGAGGATAGGTCGCTATTATCCCGAAGGGCGGGAAAAAATCGAGGATGACCATAAAGTAAATGTGGTTCGCGCTGCGCGCGAGCTCAACAGCTAATTGCGGTTTCCCGCACCGCGGGCGGGTTTCTTTCTTTGCTCGTGCAACGACAATTTTGCCAGGAGCAAAATTGGGCGCGCCTCAGCGCGCCCGTAGGGCCCACGCCACGGATGGCGTGGGCTAAATGAAACCAAAAAAATGCACGCCCCGGATGGCGCGACTTCCTCCCTGCGCTTCTCGCCGGAATCGGCGCTCGCCTGACTCGCCGGGCGCTGAGAAACGCACCACGGGCTCGATCAGGAGTCACGCGAAACCCCCGATTCCGGCTGCGATGCTCGGGCGCGCCATACGGGGGTTTAAAAACTTGGGCTGGCGATTCACGGTGGTGGAATTGGGCACGAGGGGTTCTCGGGTCCCCGTAGCCGCCGTCGAGCATCGCGGCCCGCGCGGGGGTCCTGGATTCCCGCCTTCGCGGGAATGACGAAAGTGTCGTGGGTTGGCCACCGACAAGCACACGTCGCCGCAGGCGACACAATCTAAAGCTTATAATCGTAATCAATAATCAACGGCGCGTGATCGGAGAACCGCTTGTCCTTGTATATCTTCTCCTTCCGCGCCTTCTTCGCGATGCCCGGCGTGGCGATCTGGTAATCGATGCGCCACCCGACGTTCTTTTCATAGGCCCGGCCGCGGTTCGACCACCAGGTGTACTGGTCGGGCTTTTCGTTGAGCGTGCGGAACACGTCGACCCACCCGAGATCATCGAACACCTTCGTCAGCCAGGCGCGCTCCTCGGGCAGGAAGCCGGAATTCTTCTGGTTCGACTTCCAGTTCTTCAGGTCGATCTCCTGGTGCGCGATGTTCCAGTCGCCGCACAGAATGTAATCGCGCCCGTCGCCGCGCAGCTTCCTGAGCACCGGCAGGAAGTGGTCCAGGAAACGGTATTTCGATTCCTGGCGGTGCGGGCCGGCCGAACCCGAAGGCAGGTAAATGGAAACGACGCTGAGCTTGCCGAAATCCGCCTGCAGGTAACGGCCTTCGTCGTCGTGCTCTTTCGAGCCGAAACCGACGCGCACCGTGTCCGGTTCGCGGCGGCTGTAGAGCGCCACCCCGGCATAGCCTTTCTTCTCGGCACAGTTGAAAAAGCCGTGAAACCCCCGGGGCGCGAGCATTTGCGCCGTGAGGTCGCTTTGCTGCGCCTTGACCTCCTGAAGGCAGACGATGTCGGCGTTCTGGCGCGGCAGCCAGCCGAACAGACCCTTCCTGGTCGCGGAACGGATACCGTTGACGTTGAGCGTGATGATGCGCATGAAGCGGAAGTTTCAGGTAGCCAGGGGCAAGTAGCAAGTGGGGCGGGTAACGCCGTCGCAGCCGGGGCTTTTGCTTGCAACTTGCCGCTTGCTGCTTGTATCTTGTGGCAGATGAAAGATTACCAGCGTGAGTTCCTCGATTTCGCGATCGAGTGTCAGGCGTTGCGCTTCGGGGAATTCACCCTGAAATCGGGGCGGGTCAGCCCCTATTTTTTCAACAGCGGGTTGTTCAACACGGGCCGGAAACTGGCGCGACTGGGGCGGTTCTACGCCCGCGCCATCGAGGACAGCGGCCTCGGCTTCGACATGCTTTACGGCCCCGCCTACAAGGGCGTGCCGCTGGCCTGCGCCACGGCCATGGCGGTCGCCGAAACCGGCGAGCGCGACGTGCCATACGCCTTCAATCGCAAGGAAGTCAAAAAGTACGGCGAGGGCGGGATCATCATCGGCCACCCGCTGCAGGGAAAGGTGCTGATCGTCGATGACGTGATTTCCGCCGGCACTTCCGTCAGGGAATCGGTGCAGATCATCAATACGGCCGGCGCCACGCCCGTTGGAGTGGCGATCGCGCTCGACCGGCAGGAGCGCGGCGAGGGGAAGACATCGGCGGTGCAGGAAGTGGAAAACACGCTGGGGCTGCGCACGGTCAGCATCGTCGCGCTGGAAACCCTGCTGAATTACCTGGATGGAAAAGACGGCGCGCGCCGCTATCTCGACGCCATCAACGCCTACCGCCGCGCCTACGGCGCCTGATATCCGCCGGTACTATTTTTCTTTTTCGCCGTCCGGCGCGTCGCGCCGTTCGTTATAGCGCGTGATCTGCGTCTGCTTGGCCATGCGGATACTGCCGTCATGCACCGCGCCGCGGGCGATGGCGACAACGGGGCTGGTGATCTTGCCGCGGACGTGCGCCTTGCTGGTCAACTCCAGCTTGTTGACGGCGTGGATGTCGCCCTCGACGCGGCCGGCGACCACGATGTTCATGGCGCGGATGTTTCCCGTCCAGCGGCTGCCTTCGCCCAGCACCAGCGTGCCTTCGATGTCACACTCGCCCTGCACCTCGCCGTAAACGATATGATTATCCTTGCCCTGGAACACGCCCATATACACGGATTGCGGACCGATCATGGTCGTGAACTGTTCCACGCGGTCGAGCGTGCGACGGTCCCTCTTTTTACTCATCATCAGTATGTCTTCCAGCTTCAAGACGGTTTTCCCGGTTTGCTTGGCGCGCCTGTTTCGTTCTTAACAATAGTAGCAGGCATGGCGCGCGGCGCTGTCAGACGATGAGCTTGAGCCCGACCAGCACCGTCACGACCTCGAAAACGCGCTTGATCCAGAGGTTACCCTTGACGATGGACCAGTGCGCGCCGAGATAGCCGCCCAGGAGCGAGCCCAGCAGCAGCGCCGGCAACCACGACCAGCGGATTTCGCCCAGCATGCCCAGGGTGACGGCCCCGGTGCCGTTCCAGAACAATCCCACCAGCACCAGCGTGTATGCCACCGCGCGCCGGTAATCGAGCCCGAACCAGCGCACCAGCCACAGGGTACAGAAAAGCCCGGTGCCGGAAGTAAGCGAACCGTTGAGCACGCCGACGACGAACAGGCCCAGGCCTCCCAACGCGTAACCACGGCGTGTCCTGTGCGACGGTGCGTGCTCCAGGCCCAGGCCCTTATTAAGGTATGAATAAATCCCCAATCCGATGGTAAGGAACCCGAGCGAGGTCCGCGCCATCCAATCCGGTACATCGAGAATGAAGGACGCGCCCAGGACCACGCCGGGAAGCCCGACGGCCAGAATGAACAGCGAGAATCTCCACTCGAGCGATTTTTCCCGCACATGCCGCAGCGTGGCGCCCACCCCCAGCGCCACGCTGGCGACCTTGTGGGTGGCAAGCGCCACACCAAAGGGGAGACCGAGGAAAATCAGGGCGGGAAACTGCAACAGTCCGGCCCCGCCGCCGGCGAATGCGGAAAACGCGTTCGCGGCCAGGGATATCAGGAACAGCAGTAGCTGCTCAGTCCAGTTCATCCGCCAGCCGGCCCGCCGATGTTCCCGGGAATCATGGCGGCAGATTATGGCACAGGCCGTGGCGGCCGCTCCGGGCGCCGCCCTTCGGCGGCGGCGCGCCGCAGGGCGGGCATAGTTGACATGCCGGCAAACCGTTGCCTATCTTGATAGATACCCAAGGAGTCACCCTTTATGTCGCGGAATAAACTGGTTTTCTTGCTGTTTCTGGGTCTTTCCCTGCCTGCCATCAACGCCCATGCCGCCAAGGGCATGACCATCAAAAAGTGCCAGGACGCCACTGGCATGTGGCACTACGGCGATACCGCCGCCGATGAATGCGCCAGATCCAAGGTTACGGTGATGACGGAGGAAGGCACGACGAAAAAAGTCATCGCCGCGCCGCCGACCGCAGAGGAACTCAAGCAGCGCGCCGCCCACCAGGAAGCCGCTGATGTGGCACGCCAGAAAGCGGAGGAGCAGGCCAAAAAAGATGAGCTGCTGCTGGCGACCTACGGCGGAGAAAACGACATTGTCTACATCCGCGACCGCAAGATCGCGCAAATCGAGTCCTCCATCAAGGCCAGCGAGGATACATTAAAGTCGCTGCGGGCGGTGCTGGAGCGCATGGAAACACGGGGGGGAGGTAATGCCAAAGGCGGTACCGATGAAACCACCCTTAAAAACATCGAGATGACGAAGGCACAGATCGCACGGCATGAATCCCTGATCGCCCAGAAGCGCCAGGAACAGGAGGCCATGCGCAAACAATATGCCGAGGAACTCAAGCGCTACCGCGAACTCAAGAAACAGCAGCTATCAAAACCCGTCAAGTAAACCAAATCACGAACAGCGGGCGGTTCGCCCGCGCTTCATCCTGATTATTTCTCCTGTTCCACCCAGCGACGGCCTGCATCGGTCAGCTCCTGTTTCCAGAACGGCGCGCGTGTTTTGAGTTCATCGATCACATAACGGCAGGCGGCGAACGCGGCGTCACGATGCGCCGACCATACCGCCACGCACACGATGGGTTCGCCGGGATGCAGCTCGCCGTAACGATGGATGACCAGCAGGTCTTCGATCGGCCAGCGGGCGGCGGCCTCGTCGGCCACCCGCTGCAGATGTTTCCCCGTCATGGGGGCGTAATGCTCAAGGGTCATGGCCTGCACCCCGGCGCCCTGATTGAAGTCCCGCAGCGTGCCGACGAACACGGCGGTGGCGCCGAACTTGCCCGCCAACCCTGCTTGCCCCGCCTGGTGACGCTCGATTTCCTGCCACGGATCGAAGGCCTCGGCTGACACGCGGATTTTCATCGCGCGCCTCCCGTCACCGGGGGGAAAAACGCCACCTCGTCGCCATCCCGGACCGCCTGATCGGTCCGGGCATATTCCATGTTCACTGCCGCCAGGACATTAGGGGGAAGCGGGATTTTGGCGCTTTTGTTCCAGACATCCGCCACCGTGGCAATTCCCTTAATATCTATATTGTCTTCTCCCTTGCCGAGACGCTCACGAATACTGGCGAAAAACCTGACGGTAATACTCATGTATTTTCATGACCTCTGTTATTCCAGTGGACGGCAAAATTGGCTGCGATAGAATAGCCGGCCTCATTAGTAGGGTCGTGGTACGCACGCATTGCCGGCGTTCTGGCGCGCCTCGGATTATCCCCGCAACCTGGGACTGGCGGACACCCTCCGCAAATAAGTGAAACTTATGAGCGGCACCAGTAATTCTAATTAGTTTTAGAGTCGTTGACCCTATACAGTTCCGCGGCTCAGCGTAGCGGTATCATAAATTTTAAAGAATCTTCATATAAAAGAGGAAGAGCATCTTTATGTCCAAACTGGTCAATCCACATGGCGGCGGGGAACTGAAACCTCTCCTGCTGCAGGGCGCGGCGCTTACCGAAGAGAAAAAGCGTGCGCAATCGTTGCCCAAGATCCGCATCAGCTCCCGCGAATCCGGCGATCTCATCATGATGGGCATCGGTGGATTCACCCCTCTCGAAGGTTTCATGACCAAGGCAGACTGGCAAGGCGTCTGCGACGGAATGAAAACGGCCAATGGCCTGTTCTGGCCGATCCCCATCACACTCTCCACCGACAAAGCCACCGCCGACGGCATCAAGACCGGTTCCGATGTCGCGCTCGTGGACAACGAGTCGGGCGAGATCATGGCCACCATGAAGGTCACGGAAAAGTACGCCATCGACAAGGCGCACGAGTGCATGATGGTGTACAAGACGACCGACCTGGAACATCCCGGCGTCAAGATGGTCATGGAGCAGGGCGAGGTCAATCTCGCCGGTTCGGTGAAGGTCCTCTCGCAGGGCGGCTTCCCCGAGAAATACGGCGACCAGTTCATGACCCCGGCGCAGACGCGCGAGTTTTTCAAATCCCAGGGCTGGTCCACGGTCGCGGCGTTCCAGACCCGCAATCCGATGCACCGCTCGCACGAATACCTCGCCAAGATCGCGATCGAAACCTGCGACGGCGTGCTGATCCACTCGCTCCTGGGCAAGCTCAAGCCCGGCGACATCCCGGCCGACGTGCGCTCCAAGGCGATCGGCACCCTGATCGACAACTATTTCGTCAAAAACACCGTGGTCCAGGCCGGATACCCGCTCGACATGCGTTACGCCGGTCCGCGCGAGGCGCTGCTGCACGCCCTGTTCCGCCAGAACTACGGCTGCTCGCACCTGATCGTCGGCCGCGACCACGCCGGCGTGGGCGACTACTACGGACCGTTCGACGCGCATCACATCTTCGACGAGATTCCGGCCGACGCGCTGGAGACCAAGCCGCTGAAGATCGACTGGACCTTCTGGTGCAACAAATGCGACGGCATGGCGTCCATGCGCACCTGCCCGCACGAGGCCGGCGACCGCATCCTGCTGTCCGGCACCAAGCTGCGCAAGGCGCTGTCCGAGGGCCAGGAGGTATCCAGCAAATTCTCGCGTCCCGAGGTGCTGGACATCCTGCGCGCCTATTACGGCAGCCTGACGGAAAAAGTTGAAGTGAAGCTTTCCGGTCATTCCGCCCGGTAAGCCCGATTACGCAGTTCTGTATCAACCGTTTTAAACCTTAGATTCATTACGGAGAACCACCATGCCAACATTTGTACGTACCGATAAATGCGATGGCTGCAAGGGTCAGGACAAGACCGCTTGCATGTACATCTGTCCCCATGACCTGATGAAACTCGACAAGGACGGTTCCGAAACCGGCCATGCGATGAAGGCCTGGAACCAGGAGCCCGAGCAGTGCTGGGAGTGCTATTCCTGCGTGAAGATCTGTCCGCAACAGGCGATCGAATGCCGCCACTACGCCGACATCGTCCCCCTGGGCGGTTCCGTGCAGCCGCTGCGCGGCACCGACTCGATCATGTGGACCATCAAGTTCCGCAACGGCAACATCAAGCGCTTCAAGTTCCCGATCCGCACCACGCCGGAAGGCTCGATCAAGCCGTACGACAACAAGCCCAAGGCCGACGTATCCAAGCTCGATGCGATCGAGTTCTTCACGGCGAACAGCATCCACGCCGCGGATCGCAGCCAGCTGATGAACGGCTAAGCATTTTTTTAACGACAACCGGCGAATCCGCCACGAGGGGACGCGTGCCCCGGCCGATTCGACGCTTTTGAGGATTAAAGACAATGGCAGAAGGCACTTTTGGTAATCCGCAGATCGTTGAGGAAGAAGTCGACATCCTCATCATCGGCGGCGGTATGGCCGCCTGCGGCGCCGCGTTTGAAATCATGCGCTGGACCGAAGGCACGGACATCAAGGTCAAGCTGGTGGACAAGGCCGCGATCGACCGCTCCGGCGCCGTGGCGCAGGGTCTGTCCGCGATCAACACCTACTGCGGCGAACACGATCCGGCCGACTACGTGCGTTACGTGCGTAACGACCTGATGGGCATCATCCGCGAAGACCTGGTGTACGACGTCGGCCGTCACGTGGACGACTCGGTACACCACTTCGAGGAGTGGGGCCTGCCGGTGTGGAAGCAGCCCGGCGACGAAGGCAAGAAGCTCACCGAGGGCGGCAAACCGGTGCGTTCCGGCAAGTGGCAGATCATGATCAACGGCGAATCCTACAAGTGGATCGTCGCCGAGGCCGCGAAGAAGGCCCTGGGCATGGACCGCATCCAGGAGCGCATCTTCATCGTGCGCATGGTCACCGACAAGAACGACCCGAACCGCGTCGCCGGCGCCGCCGGTTTCTCGGTGCGCGACAACAAGCTCTACATCTACAAGTTCAAGGCCTGCCTGCTGGTGTGCGGCGGCGCGGTGAACGTGTTCCGTCCCCGCTCCGTCGGTGAAGGCACGGGCCGCGCCTGGTACCCGGTGTGGAACGCGGGTTCGACCTACGCGATGGCCGCCGAGTGCGGCGCCGAGCTGACCATGATGGAAAACCGTTTCGTGCCGGCCCGCTTCAAGGACGGCTACGGTCCGGTGGGCGCGTGGTTCCTGCTGTTCAAGGCCAAGGTGATGAACGGCGCGGGCGAGGACTACAACGCCCTGCGCGGCGACGTCATCAAGGACCAGAAGCGCTTCGGCAAGTACGGCCAGGGCGTTCCGGGCACCTGCCTGCGTAACCACGTCATGCTGCAGGAAATGCGCGACGGCCGCGGCCCGATCCTGATGGATACGCCGACGGCGCTCGCCAACCTCGCGAAGAACATGACCCCGAAGGAAGTGCAGCACCTGCTGGCGGAAGCCTGGGAAGACTTCCTCGACATGACCATCGGCCAGTGCGGCGTCTGGGCCGGCGAGAACATCGAGCCGGACAAACGCCCCTCCGAAATCATGCCGACCGAGCCGTACCTGCTGGGCTCGCACTCCGGCTGTGCCGGCATCTGGGTCTCCGGGCCGACCGACGTCGGTGCGCCGAAGGAGTGGAGCTGGGGTTATCGCTCCATGACGACCGTCAAGGGTCTGTTCACCGCCGGCGACGGCGTGGGCGCCTCCGGTCACAAGTTCTCCTCCGGTTCGCATGCCGAAGGCCGCATGGCCGCCAAGGGCATGGTCAAGTTCGTGATGGACAACAAGGACTGGAAACCCGAGATGTCGCGCACGGTCGAGGAACTGGTCGAGGAAATCTACCGTCCGGTGAAGAACTTCCTGGAGCACAAGGACTACACCACGGCGATCGACATCAACCCGCACTACATCACGCCCAAGATGCTGCAGTTCCGCCTGCAGAAGATCATGGACGAGTACTGCGCGGGTGTATCGACCTACTACCAGACCAACGCCAAGCTGCTGGAAATCTGCGAAGAGAAGCTCGAGATGCTGAAGGAAGACTCCCTCAAGATGCGCGCCAAGGATCTGCACGAGCTGCTGCGCGCGTGGGAGAACTACCACCGCATCCTCACCGCCGAGGCGCACATGAAGCATATCCAGTTCCGTCAGGAAACCCGTTACCCGGGCTTCTACTACCGGATGGATTACAACTTCATCGACGACGACAACTGGAAGTGTTTCGTGAATTCGAAATACGACCGCGAGAGCAAGAAGTGGGAGCTGAAGAAGGTCCCCTACGTCCAGCTGGTCAAGTAAGTCGGGCGGTAACGCTGTAAACGAGGGGGTCCGGGGAAACCCGGACCCCTTTGTCTTTGGTTAAGATGTAAAATGGCAGGTTCGATATCCGCCGGCCGTGTTTCAGCAATTTTGTCACCCTGGGGGCACGACGCTGCCCGGGCGCCCTTCGAACCGATGCCCCTCCTTCCGGGAACCGGGACGGTGCGAAGGAATCTGAATTCGAGGTAATCCCATGAGTCAGGACCATAACTTCAACGACCCCAGCATCAAGGATCCGCGCCCGTCGAGCCCGGTCGTGCCGATCAAGCTCGGCCTGGACGACAGCATCCAGTTCCGCTGCCGCAAGGGCATCGCCTGCTTCAACAAGTGCTGCCAGAACATCAACATCATGCTCACGCCGTACGACATCCTGCGGCTGAAGAACCGCCTGGGCGTGACCTCGGCGGAGTTCCTGGAAAAGTACGCCACCGTCTTCGAGATGGACGCGCACGGCCTGCCCGGCATCAAGATGAAGACCAAGGAAGGCGGCGCCGAGTGCCAGTTCCTCACGCCCGAGGGCTGCGGCGTGTACGAAGACCGCCCGACCGCCTGCCGCTATTACGCCCTCGGGGCCACCACCATGCGCGCCAAGGATTCGGCCACACCGGAGGAATTTTATTTCGTCGTGAAAGAAGAGCACTGCCTCGGCCACGACGAACCGCGCACGCTGACCGTGCGCGAGTACCGCCAGGAACAGGGCGTGGAGCAGTACGACGAACTGACCCGGGGATGGCGCGACATCATCCTGAAAAAGCGCTCGAGCGGCCCGACCGTGGGCAATCCGTCGCAGAAGAGCATGGACCTCTTTTATCTTGCGAGCTACGACCTGGATAACTTCCGCGTATTCATCGCCAGCCCGTTCTTTCACGACGTCTACGACCTCGAACCGGCGTATTTCCAGAAGCTGCTGTCCGACGAGGTCGAGCTCATGCAGTTCGCCACGCGTTATCTCAAGCAGGTGCTGTTCGGCGAGAACACCATCCCCGAGAAACCCGACGCGATCGAGAAGCGCAAGAAGCGCCGCGAGGAGATCATCGCGAAGCAAAGGGAAGAGATGCGAAAAGAGATGGAGAAGAACATCGACTTGCCGAGCGAGTAGTTACCCGCCGTTCGTCCTGAGCTTGTCGAAGGACGAAACCTGAAATCGAAAGTCACTCACGCCCTTCGTCATTCCCGCGGAAGCGGGAATCCAGGTAGTGAATGACCAAAAGCCGCCGAAAGGCGGCTTTTGACTTCTATTTTTCCTTGCCGGCCGCCTGATCGACCGCGGACGATTGATCGCCGGCTGGGGCCGGCACCGAGGCATTGTCCCGGGAAGCCGCCGCGGCCTTGCCCTGGGAAGCATTCTTCGATTCGAGCATCTTGAGCCGCATGGCTTCGGCATGGAAGCCGCCGTCGTAATCACGGCAATCCGTCTCCATCTCCGCGGCCCGGGCCGAAAATACGGCTGTCACCAAGAGAAAAACGATCGCGGTAAGTTTCATGCTGAACCTCCTTGCCCGGCGACGATGCCGTTTACGCTACGCCTCCCCTGCGACGCGCACAAGATCGCGGGCAATGAGAATTGAAAACAGGGAATTAGCGGGTATCCGGTACGCGTGGGGCGAAAAACAGGCGGCAGGTGGCGTCGCCACGGGTGCGGCTTCACATGAAGTCGAAATCGAGGAACTGCAGGCCCATCCCCTCATCCGTCACGCGCACGACCCGGGCCGCGACCGTGGAGAGTTTCTCGCCCCACAGTACCCCGGGCATGCGCAGCGACACGATGCGCCCCACCGGCAGGCATTTCTCCTTGCTCACCAGGATGAACGCGCCGTTCTTGCTGAGGTCCTTGGTCACCAGGCTGACGGTGCCGAGATGGGGTGGGTCGAGAATTTCGATGGAAATCGTAACCGCCTGACGTTCGTCAGCGCGTTTTTCCAAGATGATGTCCCCTTTTTATTGGTACGGTGTTTTATCTATATGTAGCAGGATATGAGGCAATTGCCAGCAATCGATCTTGTCCGGCAGCTGTCGCAGCATCACGGCACGCAACCATCGGTGCGACCGCCGGTCATATCTGCATGAGACGACCAAACAAGAGACTCACCATGCGCAAGACTCGATCGGGATTCACGGCCGCGCTGGCCGGGCTGTTACTGGGCTTCACGTTGACCGCCACGGCCGCGGTTCCGGCGACCGGGAGCAAGACGACCGCCACGGCCACTTTCGCCGGTGGCTGCTTCTGGTGCATGGTGCATCCATTCGACCAGCTACCGGGCGTGGTCTCGGTCACCTCGGGCTACACCGGCGGACATAAAAAGAATCCGACCTACGAAGAGGTTTCGGCAGGCGGCACCGGCCATCTCGAATCGGTGCAGATCGTTTACGATCCGAAGAAAATCGACTACGGAAAACTGCTGGACGTGTACTGGCACAACATCGACCCGCTCGACGCCGGCGGTCAATTCTGCGACCGCGGCGACCAGTACAAGAGCGCGATCTTCTATCACGATGCGGAGCAGAAACGGCTGGCGGAACAGTCAAAAGCGAAGCTTGAAAAGCAACTGAAACAACCGCTCGCGACCACCATACGCCCGGCATCCACCTTCTACGCGGCCGAGGATTACCACCAGGATTATTACAAAAAGAATCCGCTGCGCTACAAGTTCTACCGCTACAGCTGCGGACGCGATCAGCGCCTGGAACAGCTCTGGGGCAAGCAAAACTGACGTCGACCCCCGTCGACGCCTTCACGGACGCGATTGCATAAGCGTTGAACCCGAAGTCCACTCGTGCGCGATCACGCGCGCCAAACCTGCGTTAAGCATTTGCGAATCATCCCGCCGCCGCGTCGATCGTTGAGTGCGCGGCTGGATTTCACCCCTTCGTTGTCCTACATTGTTTGAATCATCAGACATCGGGAGATTTTCGTGAAAGGAATCTGGTATGGCGTCATTCTCGTGAGTCTCGTCGCCGCAACCGGTTGTGCCGGACGCCGGGCCGACGTCGTCATCGATCCCGCCGGGGTCGATATGGCCCGGTATCAGCAGGACCTGGCGCAGTGCCAGGAAATCGCCAAGCAGGTGCGACACCGGGCCCTGGGCGGCGCGGTCGGCGGGGCCGTCGTCGGCGGTGCGGTCGGCGGCATCGTGGGCAACGGCGAAACCGCCGAGAAAGGCGCCGGTGCCGGCGCGGTGGTGGGCGTGGCGCGCGGCGCGGCCGCGACCCGGCGCGAGAAACAACTCGTGATAAAAAATTGCCTGCGGGAACGCGGCTACAAGGTTCTCAATTGAAAACGGCGAAAAACGGCACGACCTCCACCGGGAGACGAATCCTGTCCGTCGGCTGAGCGCTTGCCCGGGGCGGGCGTCGAGCCGCGCCGTCAGCTCGTGACGTACCTGGTGAGCTGGCGGATGAGCTCCTCCTTTTCGTCAAGTACCAACAGCAGCAGGTCGCGCAGCGAAATGATGCCGACGAAGGCGTCGCCGTCGAAGACCAGCAGGTGCCGGCACTGATGCCGCTTCATGAGCTCGATGCAATGCTCACCCTCCTCCCGCGGCGTCACGCGCACGAAATCGGTGCGCATCGCATCCTTGATCCTGACCTCGGCCGGGTCGCGGCGCCCCCCGACCACCTGGCGTATCAGGTCGCGCTCGGTAAACAGGCCGACGACGCGGGAGGCGTGCGTCACCACCACCGAGCCGATGCGCTTGTCCGACATGAGCATGGCGGCCTCATAAGCGGACTTGCCTTCATCCAGTAACACCACGTGGCGCTCGATTTTTTCGCTGATCATTGCCATGGCGAGACCCTCCTTCATCGGGACGGTGAGGCGGCGGCAGGGCAATGCACCGAAACCGGCCCGGCGGCCGCCGGCAGCTTCTTAAGACCCGCCTATAAGCATATCGCCACTCACGCCGCTTGCCGAATCCGGCGACCGGAAACCGCTCCGCCAACCCCGAAGCCCGCCGAAAGCGCCTGAAATAACGGGCGCTTGCCGCGCGCGGGGCCGGCGTCATTTCTGCAGATGTTTCTTTACCGCCTTTCCCAGGTCGTCCACCAGCTCGCGCTCGGTTTTCTCCGCGGTAACTTCCAGCTGTATCTCTTTTTTCTTCTGCTCGTCTTGCGGGAGTTTTTTCAGGGCCTTTTTATCGATGCTTGAAAAGGACGTGTCGCTCCATAGCGTCTTTCCGTCCCTGGCGCTGATCAGCCTGCCTTCGAGTATGACCGGCGAATAATGTTCGTTGAAGAGATGGCTGCCGCCGCCCCAGGTCAGCACCTCCTGCCCGATTTCCTCCAGCATGGCGGCGACGCCGAGCGCGGCGTTCGCGGTGGCCCGGGCGACGACCACGCCCTGCGCCACGCCCTCGCCGACACCGCTCCCGATCATGATGCGGATCCATTCCCGCTTTAACCGGCCGTAACCGGAAAGCCGGACCGCCAGGATCGCCTGGACATCCAGCGCCCTCCCCAGGCATTCGAGCTGTTCGACCGTCAGGTGTTTCGCCGCGGCCATCCCCAGCGCGGCCAGCATGGTCTCGACCTGCTCATGGGAGACGATTTCAACATCGGGATTGGCGCTCAGTCGCGACTCGATGGAGCGGGTCATTTCCTCGGTGACCGCTTGCATTCGCCGGGCGATGAGCGGCGCCTGGTCGTGCACCGATTTTTCGGTTGCGGGAATGGATTCGATGTCCTGCAATTTGCCGATCTCGACCGCGCTTCGCACCGGCAGCACCGCGACCCGGAGTTTCCGGGACGGCGAATACGCCACCCCGTGGCCGGGCCAGCTGACGCATCCGGCCAGGGAACAAATCAGGATGATCGTTACGCTGAAACGCCGTGGTCCCGATCGAATCACTCTCCGAAACCTCGCTGAACGCGCCCGTCATGTGGTTGGTGCGGAATGGATCGGGCCCCTGATAAGAGGAACACCCACGGCGATATAAGTTCCTCGAATTCGGCCGAAAAATGGATATATTCATGCAGCGCCGGCGTTACTTTTGCGTCGCTAAACCCGATATTGCACTATGGGCCCGGCGGAGACACCGGGGGCGCCTGGAGTCGCCTGCAGGAACCCGAAAAAACCGTTCTGGAGAGCAACAAGGTGAAGAAGCTCGTCGCCGTATTCGTGATGATCGTTGTTGCCTTCATTCTTTATTACATCCTGGCGACGAAGGCCTGTTCGCACGTTCCTCCATTGGCCCTGTCCGACACCTGCGCGGAGGTGCTCAAAAACAACGGACTGACGCGAGACAGCCTGACCTGCGCGGCGGTTTGCACGCAAATGGCGACGACCCAGAAGGAGGCCGCGGAACACACGCTGACCTCCGACAAGCTTTTCCAGGCCTCACTGCTTCATTCCTGTTACCGGGAAATCAAAGGCAGCGATTGCGCCTGCGGGTCCGGCAAGGACGCCAGGTGAACCGGATGCCGGCGCTGACGGAAACCCCTGGGTCGATATGGCGCTACTGGTTCGGCGCCGGCACCGACGAGGTCGAAATCATCCGCGGGAAATCGGAACTGTGGTGGAAGAAAAACCCCCGGACCGACGCGGAAATCCGCCGCCGTTTCGGTCCGGTGCTGGAAGCGGAAGCACGTGGAGAACTCGAATCATGGGACCGTGATCCGCGCGGCCGGCTGGCGCGCATCCTGCTGTGCGACCAGTTCCCGCGCAACATGTACCGTGGCAGCGCGCGCGCCTTCACCCATGACGAACGCGCGCGCCGATTGGCGCGCGCGGCGCTCGATCAGAAAATCGACCAAGCGCTGCGGCCGATCGAGCGCGTGTTCGCGTACCTCCCGTTCGAGCACTCCGAGAGCGTGGAGGACCAGGCCACGAGCGTACGGCTGTTCAGCGCGCTTCACGATCTGGCGCCGGACGACGTGCAGGCCACCTACCGGAATTTTCTCGACTACGCCCGGCGGCACAAGGAAATCATCGACCGCTTCGGGCGCTTCCCGCACCGCAACGGCGTCCTCGGGCGCGATTCCACGCCGGAAGAACGGGAATTCCTGAAACAGCCGGGCTCGTCGTTCTGATCCCCCGATAGACATCGAAACCGGCCGGAGTCATTATCTGCACATGAAAGCCATCGTCACGACCGGCGCCGGCGGTCCGGAGGTACTGAAGCTCCAGGACCTGCCCGATCCGGTATTGAGCCGGGAGACCGACATTCTCGTGCGCGTGAAGGCGGCGGGCGTGAACCCGGTGGACACGAAAATGCGCGCCAACCCGAACGCCTATCCCGCGCCGCTGCCGCCGGTGCTCGGATGCGACGGGGCCGGCGTGGTGGAGGCCGTCGGCCGGGCGGTCACGGCGTTCAAGCCGGGTGACGAGGTGTTTTATTGCCAGCCGCCGCATCACGACTGGAGCGGCAGTTACGCGCAACGCATGCTCGTGGACCACCGGCTGGTGGTGAAAAAACCCAAACGCATGAGCTTCACCCAGGCCGCGGCGCTGCCGCTGGTGCTGATCACCGCCTGGGAGGCGCTGCACGACCGCGTCGAGGTGAAGTCCTGGCACCGGGTGCTGGTGCACGCGGGCGCGGGCGGCGTGGGGCACGTGGCGATCCAGCTCGCACGGATCGCGGGCGCGGAGGTCTGCACCACCGTCGGTTCGGCGGACAAGGCCGAGTTCGCCCGGTCGTTCGGCGCGAACCACGTCATCCATTACAAGGAACAAAACTTCGTGCAGGCCGTGCTCGACTGGACCGGCGGCAAGGGGGTCGATATCGCGTTCGACACCGTCGGCGGCAAGACCCTGGCCGACAGCTTCGCCGCCGTGTGTTTTTACGGCAACGTCGTTACGCTGCTCCAACCCGGCCCCGAGGTGGACTGGAGCGTCCCGCGCATGCGCAACCAGCGCCTGTCGTTCGAGATCATGCTGGCGCCGGTGTTCTACGGCCTGACCGAGGCGATGGCGCATCAGGGCGAGATCCTGCGCCGCGGCGCGGAAATGTTCGCCTCCGGCGAACTGCGGGTTCACGTGGACCGGACCCTGCCGCTGGAACAGGCCGCCGAGGCCCACAGCCTGCTCGCCGCCGCCAAAACCCGCGGCAAGCTCGTGCTCACTATCGACTGAACCCGGGAGATGCCGATATGTCGGAGCTGAACGATCCGCGGGTGCTGTTTGCGGCCGAGCGGACCCTGCTCGCCTGGAGCCGCACCAGCCTGACGCTCATGGGCTTCGGTTTTCTGATCGAGCGTTTCGGTCTTTTCCTGCATGTCCTCGCCGGCCAGCCGTCGAACGGCGCCGCGCGCGATTTCTCCTTCTGGGTCGGCATCATTTTCATCCTGCTGGGCGTGGCGCTCGCGGGCCTGGCCAACGTGCAGTTCCGGCGCGTGGCCCGCACCCTCAAACAGGCGGAGATTCCGGAAGGTTACTTCCTGAACCTGGGCGTGCTGGCCAACATCGCGCTGACCGCCCTCGGGCTGGCGCTGGTTGCTTACCTGATTCATGGCTTCTATTAGCGGCACGGCGGAAGCCGCGGGCTGACGGGCGTACGGCATGGACGGGTGGTTCGCCCTCAAAGCCATCGGCGTCGGCGTTGCCGTGGCCGCCCCGGTCGGGCCCATGAGCCTGTTGTGCATGCAGCGCACGCTGCGTCGGGGACGGGCACAGGGGCTGGCGGTCGGCGCGGGGATCGCGGCGGCCGATTTTTCCTACGCCGTGCTCGGCGCCTTCGGCTTCACGGTTTTGTCCTCCTTGTTGCTCGCGTGGGATCAGGCCCTGCGAATCGCCGGCGCCCTGGTGCTGTTCTATTTCGCCGTCCGCATTATTTTGAGCCGTCCCGAGACCACGCCGCGCACGGGCACCGGGGGCGCGGCGTGGCGCGGATTCGTCTCGGCCTATCTGCTCACCCTGGCCAACCCGCCGACCATCCTTTTCTTCGCGGGACTGTTCGCCTCGATCGCCCCGCTGACCGCGTCTGCGCACGCGGCTGTATTCGCCGCGGGGGTGTTCGCCGGTTCCCTGCTGTGGTGGATCGTGCTGACGGCGGTCGTCGCCGGCACCGCATCGAAACTGTCGCCGTCCGTACTGCAAGGGATCAACCGCCTCTCCGGGCTCGTGCTGATCGGCCTCGCCGTTTACGGACTGGCCCGGCGCTGATTCAACCGGCGACCGCGGCTGTCAGGGCTTGGCGGTTTGCCGATGCCGCCTGGATTTTACCGCGCTCGTCCGCTCCAGCAGTCCGGCGAACTCCCGGGTCGGCAACGGCCGGCTGAAGAGATAACCCTGGTATTCATCGCAGCCCTGATCGCGCAGTGCCGCGAGTTGCGCGTCTGTCTCGACGCCTTCGGCGATGACCTTCAGCTTCAGGCTCTGGCCGAGCGCGATCACGGCGCGCGTGATTGCGGCGTCGTTCTCGTCGTCCGGCAGTCCAAGCACGAACGACTGGTCGATCTTGAGCTTGTCCAGCGGGAAACGCTTCAGGTAGCTCAGCGACGAAAACCCGGTGCCGAAATCGTCCACCGACAGTTTTACGCCGATGCCCTTGAGCTCCGCGAGGGTCTCGATGGTGCGCGCGACGTCCTGCATCGCCACGGTTTCGGTGATTTCGAGTTCCAGCCGTCCCGGCGCCAGTCCCGTCAGGCGCAGGATGTCGGCCACGCGCCGCGGGAGGTCGGGCTGGGCGAACTGGCGCGCCGAGATGTTGACCGCCACCGAGAGCGCGCGCGTCTGCGGGGTGTGCGCGGCGGCGGCCGCGGCGCAGGCGGTGCGCAGCACCCACTCGCCGATCGGGACGATGAGCCCCGACTCCTCGGCCAGCGGCAGAAACCGTATGGGCTCGAGCAGCCCGTGCTCCGGATGGTCCCAGCGCAGCAAGGCCTCCGCGCCGATGACCGCGCCGCTCGGGATGTCGACCTGCGGCTGGTAATGCAGGCGCAATTCGCCGTGTTCCTCGGCGTGGCGCAACTCGTTTTCGAGCGCCAGCCACTCCGCGGCGCGCTCGTTCATGTCGCGCGTGTAGCACTCGAGGTTCGCCCCGCCCTGCATCTTCACGCGCTGCATGGCGGTTTCGGCGTTGCGCAGGATCGTGGTGGCGTCCTGTCCGTCCAGCGGGTAGATGCTGACACCGATGCTCAGACTCAGGTGGTATTCACGACCGAGCGCGTAGAACGGACTACGCATGCCGGTAAGAATCTGTTCGGCCAGCCACACCGGGGTCTGGCTGGTGGCGAATCCCGGCACCAGGATGGCGAACAGATCGCCCTCCATGCGGTACAGCGTCGAATCGCGCACGCGCCCGCGCACCTGTCCGAGCAGGTGCCGCAGGCGTTCCGCCACCGCCTGCAGCAGCAGGTCGCCGATGTCATGCCCCACGCTCTCGATTACGACGCGGAACCGGTCCACGCCCAGCAGCAGAAACGCGGCGCGCATCCCGGCGCGGTCGTCGGCGTACACGCGCCGCTCGAATTCCTCCTCGAACATCAGCCGGTTCGACAGATTGGTGAGCGCGTCGTGATAGGCCTGATGGACCAGGCGTTCCTGCGCCCGCTGGCGCTCGGTAACGTCGGAAACATAGGCATGGAAGATGCCGAGGTCGGGGAGCCAATGGATGCCGCATTCGAGCGTGCGCCCGCCCGCCACCCGGTATTCCCAGAGCTCGTGCGTCCGCGGGGAGCGGCGCAGGGCGTCCAGGCGCTCGTCGAGATCCGGCGGGAGCAAGGCGCGCGGATCATTCGGGTCGACCCCGGTCTCCTTGAGCAATTCGGCGGCGCCCGGATTGGCATACAGCACAACGCCGTCCACCGACAGGCGCAACACCGGATTCGGATCGCGCTCCGGGAACATCGCCAGCCGGCGGCGTTCGGTCTGCTCGTTGATATAGGCGATGAGATAGTAGCCAACAAACAGAGAGATGAGAAAAATAGCGCCGACTAACAGCACGACCCGGATCTGCATCGCGCGCACCGTGACCTCGCCGCGCGTCGCGCCCTGCTGCACGCGCAGCATGCCGGCATTGGCAAGCGCGTCGAGATCACGGTTGATGCGGCTGACGATCACGCTCGCCTCGGCGAGCCGTTTCGCGCCGCGCGCCGCATCGGGCGGCGTGGAACTCAATGCCTGGTCGAGGACCGACACGACTTGCTTCAGGCGCCCGTAGTCGCGCCGCGCGGACTGCAAGGCCGCGCCCGGACCGAACGCCCGCGCCACGTTGTCCAGTCCGAGGACGCACTGGCCCTCGCTACTCTCGTATTTTTGGAGGAACTGGCCGCGGTCGCGATCGACGTAGTAGCGGTACAGCAGTGCTTCCTGCCGCAGCAGGTCGAGTTTGAGCGTGGTGACGGCCTGCAGCCCGGGCACGTCCCTTTCAATCAAACCGCGGGAGCTGCCGGCGACCCGTTCCCCGGCGCTGTACACCAGGAACGCGAGCACGGCGCCGAGCGCCAGCACCAGCAGGTAGGCGCCGAACAGGTGACTCTTGATTCCCGGTTTGAGATTCATGCAGCGCTCCCTTGTTCCGAAAACAGGTTACGCAGGGAAAATGCGCGTTACAACCCGCCGAAGCCTGGGGTCGGCCGAAGACGGGGTTGGCGCGAGAATAATCAGGAACTTGGCGGCTGGCGTGCGGGCAGAACCAGGTTCATAAGTGTAGGGCGCGCACTGCGCGCCGATCTGTCTGGCGCGTGGTACGCGCCCTACATCTGAACCGATAGCCCGGACGAAGGCGCGCCGCGCCGTAATCCCGGATTGCGCAATTATTTGAATTCCGCACTGGCCGGCGGCTTGCGTTTCGCCAACACCGGCTTGAGTTTGTCGCGCGCGCCGCGCAGCAGCTTTTCCGTGGTGGCCCAGTCGATGCAGGGATCGGTCACGGACACGCCGTATCGGAGTTGCGACAAGTCCGCGGGGATCGGCTGGTTGCCACCGGAGAGATTGCTCTCCAGCATGAGCGCCACGATGGAGCGGTTGCCCTCGAGGATCTGGTTGACGCAGTTCTCCGCCACCAGCGGCTGCACCGCGGGGTCCTTGTTGGAATTGGCGTGCGAGCAGTCCACGGCGATGTTGACCGGCAACCGGGCCTTGACCAGTTCCTTCTCGGCCAGGGCGATGGAAACCGAATCGTAGTTGGGACGGCCGTTGCCGCCGCGCAGGACGATGTGGCCGTAGCGGTTGCCGCGCGTGCGGAACACCGCGCACTGCCCCTCCTGGTTGATGCCGAGGAAATGATGCGCGCGCGCCGCCGAGTGCAGCGCGTTGATCGCGACCGTGAGGCTGCCGTCGGTGCCGTTCTTGAAGCCGAGCGGCGTGGACAGGCCACTCGCCATCTCGCGGTGGGTCTGCGACTCGGTGGTGCGCGCGCCGATCGCGGTCCAGGTGATCAGGTCGGACAGGTACTGCGGCGTGATCGGATCGAGCGCCTCGGTGGCGGTCGGCAGGCCCGTTTCCGCGAGGTACAGCAACAGCTCGCGCGCCATGTGCAGGCCCTTCTCGATATGGAAGGAATCGTCCATGAGCGGGTCGTTGATCAACCCCTTCCAGCCGACCGTGGTGCGCGGCTTCTCGAAATACACGCGCATGATGAGATAGAGCGTGTCGCCCACCTCCTCCGCCAGCTGTTTGAGCCGCGCGGCGTACTCCTTGGCGGCCCTGATGTCGTGGATCGAGCAGGGTCCGACGACCACGAACAGGCGCGGGTCCTGGTGGTCGAGGATGCGGCGTACGGTCTCGCGTCCGCGCAGCACCGTGGCCTCGGCGCCGGTGCTGAGCGGCAGCTTGTTCTTCACCTGCTGCGGCGTCGGCAGCAGGTCCTGCGACAGTACGTTGACGTTGTTGACCTGGTCGTTGCCCATGGATCGCTGAAACCTCAGGAAAGCCGGCAAGTTTAACGCGTCGCGCGCCTGGCCCAAAATCGACCGGGCCGGATTTCCGGACAACAGCGGGGTCTTGAAAACATACTCGAAAAAGGCCTCTGGCGAGAGGGGTTGCGCTGGGCGGGGAGTGTCTCGCATTGCATGGCCGCAATCGGCTGTGAGTTCAACCGATCGACGCAACACATGCGCTAAACCGTTCTGCCGGTGTTTCGTATCCTAACGTCTTGCGCGGTCGTTCGTTCAGCTGACGCCCCAAGGCGGCGACAGCTAATCTGCTCTATCCCGATCGGCTCCCCGGCCTTGACAGGTTTGAGCTGTTTGACGTCGCCGAGCACGTTGCCCGGGAACTGGGGTCAGATCACAATACTCGCTTATTTCGTGGAAACTGTGCGTGTGACCCCAGTTCTTCGTGCCAGTTCTTCCGGAAGGGATCAGCCCCTGCGGGGATAGGTGCGAACCTCCTGAATCCTCCCGTTCTCCTTTTGGATCTTCACAGACCCGCCATTTTTACCGAGCGCCCTTTTCAGTGCGCCTCCCTTCGTCGCGCCGGCTTTGGTTCTGAACGATTTTGCCAACTTTTTGGTCTTGTCGTTCTTGAGGGTCCACTTCCCGCTCTTCTCGTTAAGCTCAAGGGTGTACTTGATAAGTTTTGGCATGAAGTCTCCTTGTAGTGCGTTGTTGGCCTGTCTGTTGCCTGGCCGGATGACGACAATGGCGATAATATCAGCAACGTCTACGTATGCAATTAACGGCGCAACTCAAGCGCGGTTCCTATGAACGCCCGGAGCGGCCACTTCGGGTTAATCGCGCAAAAATCCGCAAGGGTCCACACGAATCGGGAATTAATGGAGCGTATTAGCCGATCTGCTCAACCCTGATCGCCGCGCCCGCCTTGACCGATTTGAGCTGCTTCACGTCGCCCAACGCCTTGGCCCAGATGTTGGTGCGGGCGGCGAGGCGGATCTCGTCGCCGCGCGACACCGGGGTGCGGCCGAAACCGATTGCGATGGAGTCGCCCTCGACCCAGAACGCGAGCTCGCCCGGCTGGATCACGTCACGCGCATCGGGTTCGAGTTCCGCCGTGACCGGCGTGGAAAAATAGACCTCTTCGCCCCAGGTGTTGGCTTTGGAGGTGAACGGCAAGGCGTTCCAGATCGCGTCCGCGGTGGGTGTGTCGAGCAGCTCGGCGTCGAGTGTAACGGGGCCGATGGTCATTTTAATGCGTCGCATGAATGTCCTCCCGTTTTCTGTCCGAAAACTACGGCAAGGAATGACTCGCCGGGGCGGCGTGGTTGGCGTGAGCGCCGTGTCCCGCATGCATCCCCGGCATGAACAGCGTATACGCGCCGAACAGCAGAATCAAAATCCCCGCGCCGCGGCGCACCCAGGGCAGGCGCACGATGCCGCCGAGCCAGCGCGCGGCGGCACCCATGGCGAGCAGCATGGGCAGCGTGCCGAGCCCAAAGGCGATCATCAATGCCGCGCCCTGTAATGCATCGCCCGCGGCCAGCGACCAGGCCAGCGCTGAATACACCAGCCCGCAGGGCAGCCAGCCCCACACCAGCCCCAAACCAAGCGCCTTGAGCGGACGGTTCACCGGCAGGAAACGCCGGCCGTAGGGTTCGAGGCGCGTCCACAGTTTCCCGCCCAGGCGTTCCAGCGCCCGCAGGCCCGGCCACCAGCCGGTGAGGTACAGGCCGAGCGCGATCATGAAACCGCCGGAGATGAGCTTCGAAACCAGGCGGGCCTGCTCCGGCGGCGCGGCGCGCATGAACTGGGCGCTGATCAGCCCCAGCAGGGCACCGGCCAGCGCGTAGCTGGCGATGCGTCCGAGGTTGTAGGCGGCAAGGTAGGGAAACAGGCGCCGCGGCGTGTTGCGTATGCGCTCGTCGAGCCCGAGCGTCAGCGCGCCCATGATGCCGCCGCACATGCCGAGGCAATGGGTCGAGCCGAGCAGGCCGATCAGGAACGCCGAAATGAGCGTGATGTCAGTCGGCATAACGAAAACCTATCTCGAATTCAAATTCCCTCCGCCGTAACGTGGGTCGGGGCGGGGGCGAAAAGTGTCATCATGAAATACGGCAAAAAATACTTCCCCCTCCCGCAAGGGGAGGGGGAGTGATATTGAGACAGGTCTGATCGTTTTGCACCTTACGGCAGCGCGGGATGCAGGTCGAGACGATGCCCTCCGGGCATGAACAGCGATCCGACCAGCCGCCAGTTCTGTGCCGAGAGCTGCACGTCCCAGTGGCCGGGGACGAATTCCGGCAGCGGCGCGCGGTAAGTCCCGTCGGCCTGGCGCGGCAGGATCATGATCTTGTCGAAACCGGCGCGCGTGGCATGCATCAATTTGAGCCTGACGTTCGCCGGCAGCGCCTGCTGCCGGCGCGCGCTCAGGTGGACGAGCAACTCGTGATGCGCGTCGTCGAGCACCAGGCGGCTTTCGAGGCCTTCCGCGGCGGCGGCCCGATCGCGGTCGAGCACGCGGTTGATCTCCATGCCGTGCTTGTAGTAATCGTCATCGACCAGGCCGGTGTCGCTGCGGATGGCGAGCGCCAGGGTGATGAAACTGGCGACCACGGCCGTGAGCGGCAGCACCACCACCAGCCACACGAACGGCACCCGGTACCAGGGCTCAGCGTTCTCCGTTTTCATGTCCGTTCTCCATCGGGCCCAGGAAGCGAGCGGTGCGCCCGGCCCGCAGTTTGGGATCGTCCTCGGCGGTCACGACGAACTCCACCGGGGTGCTGCGTTTCGTTAAATCCTCGGGCTCCGCCTGCAGCCGTACCGGCACGTCGGCCACCTCGCCGGATGCCACGCGCACCGGTTCCCGGTCGAGACGCAACTTGAGGTCCTTGATCCCGGAAACGCTGACGAGGTAATTGTGCGCCCGGCTGTCCATGTTCATGACCTTGAGCATGTAGACATTCTCAATTTGGCCGTCATACAGCTCGCGGTACAGGGAATTGCGGTCGCGCAGCACGTCGAGCTTCAGCGGCACGCGCAGCAGCACGGCGATCACGAGCGCCGCGGCGATCAGGGCCAGCAGGCCCGTGTAGATGAGCACCCGCGGCCGCAGCACCCGCCACGACTTGTGCTCCAGGGCGTTTTCGCTGGTGTAGCGGATGAGCCCCCGGGGGTAGGCCATCTTGTCCATCACCGAATCGCACACGTCGACGCAGGCCGCGCAGGCGATGCAGCCGATCTGCAGGCCGTTGCGGATATCGATGCCGGTGGGACAGACCTGCACGCACAGTGTGCAGTCGATGCAGTCGCCCTTGCCCTGCGCCTTGTAGTCGTCGCCGCGCTTGCGCGATCCGCGCGGTTCGCCGCGGTCCGGATCGTAGGAAATGATGAGCGTGTTGCGGTCGAACATCGCGCCCTGGAAACGCGCGTACGGGCACATGTACAGGCACACCTGCTCGCGCAGCCAGCCGGCGTTGCCGTAGGTCGCGAAGCCGTAGAACAGGATCCAGAAGGTCTCCCACGGCCCGAGCGAAAATTGCGTCAGCGAGACCGCGAGATCGCGGATCGGGGTCACGTAGCCGACGAAGGTGAAACCGGTCCACAGCGCGAACAGGATCCAGACGAGGTGCTTCGTGCCCTTTTTCACGAGCTTTTCCCGGCGGTTCCAGGGCAGTTGCGCCAGCTTCATCTGCCTTGGGCGGTCACCCTCGATCTTGCGCTCGATCCACAGGAACACCTCGGTCCATACCGTCTGCGGGCAGGTGAAACCGCACCACACGCGCCCGGCGATGGCGGTGAACAGGAACAGCGACAGCGCCGAGATGACGAGGATCGCCGTGAGGTAGAACAGGTCCTGCGGCCAGAAGGTCCACGCGAACAGGTTGAACTTGCGGTGCGGCAGGTCGATCAGGAAGGCCTGGCGGCCCTCGCCCCAGTTGAACCACGGCAGAAAGTAATAGGTGCCCAGCGTCAGCGCGACCATGAGCACGCGCAGCCGCGCGAAATAGCCGTGCACCTCGCGCGGATAGACGTGCTGGCGCTTGGCGTACAACGCCTCGCTGACCGCATCGGCCTCGTCGATGGGTATGACGCGGCCGCGCACCGGCGAGGCCTCGCGCCGTGGCGGCGCGTCCGGTTCACGCGCTTTTTTTTCAGACAGCTGGCGGGCAATCTCCTCTTGCGATTCGGCTAAAGAGGGTATGCGATGGGTTTTGTTTTCGCCGTCTTTTTCCGTCTCCTCCCGCTCCGTTGAATCGGTTTGCGGTTTCATCTCTTTCAGTGTTTCTCCGGTTCCTCTCCAGTCATGGGATGCGACAGGCTGTAAACATAGGCGGCAAGCAGATGCACCTTGGCGGCGCCGAGGAATTCGGCGTGCGCCGGCATGCGGCCCGTGCGGCCCTTCTCGATGGTCTCCATGATGGTATTCTTCGATCCGCCGTAGAGCCAGATATTATCCGTCAGGTTGGGCGCGCCGATGGCCTGGTTGCCCTTGCCCTCCGGTCCGTGGCAGGCCACGCAAAGCTGCTGGAATTTCACCTTGCCGGCCGCGGCCGCGGCCGCGTCGGTACTGCGGCCGCTCAGGCTCAGCACGTACTCCGCCACGTTCGTCACGCCTTCCGGGCCCAGGGCCGCGCCCCACGCGGGCATGACGCCCAGGCGACCGTTCAGGATCGTCTGCTCGATCGCCTGCGGATCGCCGCCGTGCAGCCAGTCGTCGTCGCGCAGATTGGGATAGCCCGGTCCGCCACCCGCGTCCGAGCCGTGACAGACCGTGCAGTAATTCAGGAACAGGCGCTCGCCGGTCTTGAGCGCGTCGGGGTCCGCGGCCAGCATCTTGATGTCTTCCTTGAGGTATTTTTCATACAGCGGATCGAACTTCGCGTTCGCAGCGGCGACTTCCTTGTTGTACTGGCCCACTTCCGTCCAATGGAGGAGGCCGCGGTAGGTGCCCAGGCCCGGATACAGGATCAGGTAACCGATGCCGAACACGAGGGTGATATAGAACAGGTTCAGCCACCAGCGCGGCAGCGGATTGTTCAGCTCCTGCAAATCCTCGTCCCACACGTGGCCCATGGTCTTGACCTTTTCGCCGCTCTTCCGGCCGGGGTCGGTCATCCAGCGGTTGAGCACGAACATGCCGATGATTCCGGCGACGACCGGGACGATGATGTACCAGCTCCAGAAGCCGCTCGTGAAATCAGCCATGGTTTTTCTCCCCGGACGGACGCACGGAAACCGCGTCGTCATCTTCCAACGGCAGACGCGCGGCCTCGTCAAACTGCTTCTTGCGCTTGGCGCTCCAGGCCCAGACGACGATACCGATGAATACGATGAACATGACCACCGTCCATATCGAATGAATAAGCACGAAGTCCATTGTCTTACCTTCTCACCTTGATCGCCGTGCCCATGCCCTGCAGGTAGGCGATGAGCGCGTCCATTTCCGTCTTGCCTTCGAGTTCCGCGGGCGCGTTCTTGATGTCCTCCTCGGAATAGGGCGTGCCCGGCCCGAACATGTTGAACACGCGCATCTTCCTCTGGATCAGCGAGGGGTCGAGCTTGTTCTTCGCCAGCCACGGGAAACCCGGCATGATCGACTCGGGCACCACGTCGCGCGGATTCATCAGGTGCGCCCGGTGCCACTCGTCCGAATAACGCCCGCCGACGCGCGCCAGGTCCGGGCCGGTGCGCTTGCTGCCCCACTGGAACGGATGGTCGTACACGAACTCGCCGGCCACGGAATAGTGGCCGTAGCGCTCGGTCTCGGCGCGGAACGGGCGGATCATCTGCGAGTGGCACAGATAGCAGCCCTCGCGCACGTAGATGTCACGTCCTTCGATCTGGAGCGCGGTGTAGGGCTTGAGGCCCTCCACGGGCATGGTCGTGGACTTCTGGAAAAACAGCGGCACGATCTCGACCAGGCCGCCGACGGCGATCACCAGCACCGTGAGGAGGATCAGCAGGCCGACGTTGGTTTCGACCTTGTCATGTGCGCTTGCCATAATCGGTCTCCCTCAGTGCGCCGCGGCCGGAACGGGTATGGCCGCCACGACGGGTTTGGCGCCGGCAATGGTCTTCCACAGGTTGTACGCCATGAGGAGCATGCCGGAGAGATAAAACACGCCGCCCAGGGTGCGCACGATGTAGAACGGATGCATTGCCGCGACCGATTCGACGAAGCTGTAGGTGAGCGTGCCGTCGGGATTGACCGCGCGCCACATCAGGCCCTGCATCACGCCGGCGATCCACATCGAGGAGATGTACAGCACGATGCCGATGGTGGCGATCCAGAAATGCGTCTCGATGAGCTTCAGGCTGTAGATCTGGCGTCCGAACAGCCGCGGGATCAGGAAGTACATGGCGCCGATCGAGATCATGCCGACCCAGCCGAGCGCGCCCGAGTGCACGTGGCCGATGGTCCAGTCGGTGTAGTGCGACAGCGCGTTCACCGTCTTGATCGACATCATCGGGCCCTCGAAGGTGCTCATGCCGTAGAACGACACCGACACGATGAGGAACTTGAGGATGGGGTCGGTGCGCAGCTTCTGCCACGCGCCCGACAGCGTCATGATGCCGTTGATCATCCCGCCCCAGGAGGGCGCCAGCAGGATCAGCGAGAACACCATGCCGAGCGACTGGGTCCAGTCGGGCAACGCCGTGTACATCAGATGGTGCGGACCGGCCCAGATATAGGTGAAGGCCAGCGCCCAGAAGTGCACCACCGACAGGCGATACGAGTACACCGGCCGCTCCGCCTGCTTGGGGATGAAGTAGTACATGATGCCGAGAAAACCGGCGGTGAGGAAGAAACCCACGGCGTTGTGGCCGTACCACCACTGCACCATGGCGTCCTGCACCCCGGCGTAGATCGAATACGACTTGGTCCACGACACCGGCACTTCCAGGTTGTTGAACACGTGCAGCACCGCGATGGTGAGGATGAACGCCCCGTAGAACCAGTTGGCGACATAGATGTGGCTGACCTTGCGTTTGACCAGCGTGCCGAAGAAGACGATGGCGTAGGCCACCCACACGATGGTGATCAGGATGTCGATCGGCCATTCCAGCTCGGCATATTCCTTGGAGCTGGTGATACCGAACGGCAACGTGATGGCCGCCGCCACGATCACCGCCTGCCATCCCCAGAAGGTGAAGGCCGCGAGCTTGTCGCTGAACAGGCGCACGTGACAGGTGCGCTGCACGACGTAGTACGAGGTGGCGAACAAGGCGCATCCGCCGAACGCGAAGATCACGGCATTCGTATGCAGCGGCCGGAGACGGCTGAAGGTAATGTAGGGAATGTCGAAATTGAGCGCCGGCCATGCCATCTCGGCGGCGATCCAGACGCCCACCAGCATACCGACAATGCCCCAGACTACGGTCATGATGGCGAATTGCCGGACGACCCTGTAGTTGTAGGTTTCCTGTACGGCCATGACTCTCCCGCTTATCAGTCAGTTTGTATGGATGGAAAAACCGATCGTCTTAAAACCCGGTCTCCCCGGACGGGCAATGCGATGCATGTCGTATTAAAAGTCAGAACCGAACTATATCCAAGGATCAACGGATGCATTATTGACCCAGATCAAGACATCGATTGGATACACGCCACTAGCTGGCGAATGCCGGCCCGATCCCGATATCCCACAGGATGACCGTCGCCGCCAGCACCGCGACCAGGGCCACCAGACCCACCGCCAGCACCGCGCTGGCGAACAGAAAACCGCGTTCCTTGGTGATGCCCATGACGATCGGCACGCCGAGATAGAGCAGATAGACCGAGTAGGACAACGCCACCAGGCCGATCAGCAGGTTCAGCCACAACAACGGATAAAGCAGCATCACCCCCATGAGGAAAAGCGGGGTCGCGGTATACGCCGCGAGCGCGATGCATTGGGGGAGCGAGCGCCTGGCGCCGTAGGTCTGACCCATCCAGTGGATCATCTTGCCGATGGTAAACACCGCCACGAGAATGGTGAGGTAGGAGAGTATCGCGATCCAGAGTGCGCTCTGGTGCGTCAGCCGGTGCACCTCGGAGGTGAGGATCTGCCAGCCGACCTGGGTGGTGCCGATGTAGCCGGCGATCGGGGGGATGGCGGCGAGCAGGAACACGTGGGAGCAATAGCATCGGCCGATGGTGCAGTTTTCCTTCCGGATCGTTTTCCATTCTTTTTCCGGATGCGCGAACAGTCCCCAGACGTGACCCATTATCATGCCGCCTCTCCCTTAAGCTTGTCTTACATCGCGCGCAGTTTCCTGCAAACGGCCGCGGCCGTCAACGCTGTGTTCGCGCCGGGAATCATCCCGGACGAGGTCGGGAAAACACGCGTTTTTGTTAATGTTCGGGCACGGCGACATAACGCCATGAGTAACCGACTATTCCGCTCAAATGTCATGGCTCCGGGACAACCATCGCCGGCAACCGGCCCCGCCCCGCTCAGATACGGCGCAGGACATACACGATGAGATAAATAATGATCCCGATCGCCGTCGCGATCGTGATGAGCGAGAGCAGGCCCGCCCAATCGCCGAGCAATTGTCGTATCAGGTCCATGTCCGGTGTTTCCCGTTGTCGTGCCGGAAAAACGCAGGGCGGTTATGAAATGGCGGCGATCAGAATTTCCTGCCCACGCCGACGAAATACACCCACGGGTCGATGGTCACGTCCGCCGTTCC
>Ga0315550_1000302_pt1 | contig 29966 bp, 30 predicted proteins | sample SalMarSW160190MG_2_FD_203100 | JGI IMG/M metagenome (GOLD analysis project Ga0315550, IMG submission 203100) | Salt marsh sediment microbial communities from the Plum Island Ecosystem LTER, Massachusetts, United States - Salt Marsh Sediment SW1601-90 ...
CCTCCGCTTCAAAGCATCCTTCGGCAAATACAACGTCATAGTCACGCCTGAATCACGCAAAGCATAAGTTTCCTCCAGAAAAGCTGGAACCCCCACTTCCTTGTTTCGTTTCGCAATCAACAAATCAACACCCAAAGAGTTCGCAACCAACGCCCCAAGAGGTATACCATCAACAGCAGCAGTCAAAACTTTTGTCACGCGCCCCCCAGCAAAAGTTGCAAGGGCATGATGAGCGGCTTGCTGAAGTATATTATGGTCACCTATAATCCATGTGTTGTTGAAGTATCCAGCCGAGTTAAATTTTATTCTCCTACGAAGCTCAGCCTTTAAACCAACGAGTTTGGTCAAAATTTCCCAAAGTTCTCTGGCTCTAGTGGCGTTTGGCAAAACATGACCCTTAGCATACCTGCTTAAAACGGTCACTGGTAGGTTGGTTTTGGCGGATAGTTCTCGATAAGTGTACTCTTTTTTTGCTGTTCGAAGCAGCTCGATGGTCATTAACCGAAGTTTAAGGTCTTCTGCGTGTGTGTTCATAATCATCACTTTTCTATGCACACCAACAAATCAAATCGTGAATGTACAAGGTACTTATTTTAACTTGGACAGATTTATAATTTCCGTATAACACCTCAAATAGCTTAAGAGGTCACCACATCGAAGCGTTGCTTGAAGGCTCACATTAACTCAAGGAACCAAAAAAAAGACAACTTCAGCTTATCCAAAGCTCCCTCTCGAAACTGAAAAAGATGGCGGATCCGCGGGGATTTGAACCCCGGATCATTGGATTTCTTCTTCCGTAGATTAGAAGTCCAATGCCTTATCCTGACTAGGCCACGGACCCTTAAACCCTCATAGTCTAAGAACTGCCTAGATATAATCTTTCATTCAACCAGCGCTGTGACATTTCTTAGGTTACACAATGTAAATTGCCGGACGGTAGGGTCTGGCTAACCCAGCCTTTCTTTGTGGGTCATGAAGTTGCTGATCGTCCTCCCGATAAGTGCGGATTTTCGCGTTGAGTTCTCTTCCAAAGAAGGCTTCGGCTTGTCCTAGCAAAGTGGTTTCATCCAAGGCTCCGATCTGCAGTTGCCTCTGTTTCATGTCTTCGGGCATTCGGTTGATTTCTTCTGTGATGCCGTGGGCGAATTTGGCAACCTTTCCAGCCACCGTTTTCAGTTCCGAGTCGGTCATCAGTTCTTTCATCAGATCGCCTATGACTATGTTGCCGGATGCCGATTTTTTGAGTGCTGTCAGGTAGACTTTCCATTTCCATGATGCGGCAGAGTAGTAGTAGATTTCTTTGGGAACCATCTTTGTTGCTCTAAGAATGTTTGCGGTGTCTTCGAGCACGTTTTTGATCAGGTTTTCGGTTTCTTCTGCCTGAACATTGACTTGTTTTTTGTCGTAAACTGGCCATTCAGCTAAGGAAACAAAGTCTTTGTGTCCCATTTTGTTCCAGATTTCCTCGCACATGTAGGGTGCAAAGGGAGACAGCAGCCGGGTCCACGTTTCCAGTGCTTCTTTCAGGACGTTTGAGTTGAAGGTTTCTTTTCTTCTGTTGTACCATCGGAAGTCGTTCCAGACTTCGAATAGGGCGTTTTCTAGGGCGGTTCGGGTCTTCAGCGCTTCCATGTTTTCTGTGACGGTTTTGATTCTGTGCTGTAGCATGCTGATCAGCCACGTTTCCAGATGCCCAGTCTTTGTTTCTTTTGCGTTTTCGATTATGCTGTCTGTTAGGCTCTGGAAGCCGCGGAGCTTGCTTTTGACATCCCCGACAGTTTCTCTTCTCCAATCTGGGTCGTTCATTCCTTCTCCGCCTAGGAGTAGGGCGCAGCGGGTGGCGTCTGCTCCGAACTGGTTGAGGGCGTCTTTGAGGGTTACGAAGTTGCCCTTAGATTTTGACATTTTCTTTCCCTCAATGCTTAGCATACCGTTTACGCCGATGCCTTGGGGTAGATGGTCGGGAAACAGTGCTGCATGCTGGAAAAGGAAGAAGGTCAGGTGGTTGGGAAGCAGCTCTTTCGCTGAGATTCTCATGTCCACGGGATACCAGTACAGGAACTCGCTTCGCATCGCATCCAAGATTTCTGTGTCAATCTGTGACTGTTCAGAGATTTTTTTTGGGTTTCCTTGTCCGTGGAAGATGTAATCGAAGACTTTGGGGGTCAGCTGCTCGGCTTTTATGTTATATTGTTTTAGGTGCTTGTTTATTGTGTAGAATGCCATGTAAACGGTTGAATCAGTTAGGGTTTCAACGATCCATCCTGGACTCCATGGGAGGGGTGTTCCTAAGCCGCTTTTTCTTGCGCATGGCCACTCTTTGAGCCAGTCGATTATGTTGAGGAACCATTGCCGGGCGGATTCAGGGTAAATGGAAGCCTGATTTAATGCTTCCTTGGTTTTCTGTTTCCATGCGGGGTCCGAGTATTTTATGAACCATTGCTCTTCAAGAAGCTTAACTAGGCAGGGGGTCATGCATCTGCAGACCACGGGTTCAGGCAGATCATACATCGAGTCTGCTATGCCCTGTTCCTTGAAGTCTCGGATCAGAATGTCCTTTACTTCGTTGACCTTTTTTCCGGAGTATATTCCGCAGATTTCCTTTAGCAAGCCGCCGTGGAACTCTTTTTTGTAAAGCGTTTTTGTTGCTTCTTCGGCTTTGGGGTCATGCTGGTCCTTCACTTGCATCTGGTCGACGAGTTCGATGGCGGGGTATTCTCCGAAGCTTTCTACTTTGATGAGGGAGATTGCCTGTATCTTCTTGACCTCTTCTGGGTCAATGTTGAACTCTTTCAGCAGTTCTGGGTTGTTTTGTAGGTCTCTTAGGGCTAGCCAGTCGTAGGGTGCGTGGGCGGGAACGCTGTAGACTACTCCGGTTGCGTTGTCTGGGCTTACGAACCAGCCGGGCAGGATCAGCATTTTTCTGGGGCTGAGGGGGCTTGTGAACTGTTTTCCGATTATCTCCCTGCCCTTGAAGGTGTCATGGATTTCTACTGTTTTTAGTTGTTCTTTGAGTTTGTTTGAGGCTGTTTGGCTGATGATCCAGTTTTCGTTGTTGACTTTGGCTTTTACGTAGTCTGCGTCGGGGTTTATCCAGATGTTTGTTATGCCGTAGATTGTTTCTGGTCTGAATGTGGCGGATGGGAGGATTGTGCCGTCTTCCATTCTGTATTTGAGGAGGGTGTATTTTTCGGGGACAACGCCTTCTCCGGTTTGTCTGTCGTGGTCTCCTGTTGGGCTTTGGTCGTGGGGGCACCAGACCACGGGGTAGGTTCCCTTTATGATGTAGCCTTTCTGTCGTAGCCGTTCGGTTTGCCATTCGACGAACTTGCTGAAGGTTGGATAGAGAGAGGTTGTGTGGAATTCTCTTCTCCAGTCCACTGAGTAGCCGATTCGCTTCACGGCTTCTCTGCTGTCCTCCGTGTAGTAGGATGCCATGTAAACGGGGTCAACAAACTTTTTTAGGTCCTCCTCTGAAACCCCGTCCATCTCCCTGAAGGCTCGGATTAGGGTTTCGTCCCCGTTTTTTACGCGTTCGCTTGCTCCGGCTATGGTTTCGCCTGTCCAGTGCCAAGCCCAAGGAAACAGAACATTGTAGCCCTGCATCCTCTTGAAACGTGCATACGCGTCAACACGGGTGGCTGTGAAGCCATGCCCCACGTGAAGGGGACCATTCATGTAAGAGAAGGGAAATGTTATGAAAAACTTTTTTCTGGTCGGGTCTGGGTCAGCCTCGAATATTCTGGCTGTTTCCCACTTCTTTCTCCATTTATCCTCGAGTTGCCTTAAAGATGTCATTAAACCATTGGAGGGTCAGGAGAGTTAAAAATTTTTCAGTCAACCCACACCCAACAAAAAAGAAACACAACTCTGTTGATGCTTAGTTTTTCAGAAAAAGTACTGTTTTCAACAATGAAGTATTATTAGGCTCCTAATATGATTTTGCGTGTTTGGAATTATCTGTGCTTTATTCTTTCTCAAGTACTGCTCGTATTCTTCTGACGCCGGATGCGATGCCTTTTTGTTTTGTTATTTTGAATGTCTCTAGCTCGCTGGTGTTGCTGACGTGGGGTCCGCCGCAGATTTCTGAAGAGAATTTGCCTACAGTGTAAACTGACACTGTATCGCCGTATTTGTTATCAAACACTCCTTGAGCGCCACTTGCCTTTGCCTCATCCACAGTCATTTCTTCTCGTTTAACAGGCAAACACCTGCCGATTTGCTCGTTAACCAGCTTCTCAACTGCAGCTATTTCTTCAGGTGTCAGAGCTCTATCGAAGTTGAAGTCAAAACGCAGCCGCTCCGGAGTAATATTCGAGCCCCTCTGAACAATATCCTTCTTTTTTAGGACCACCCGCAATGCTTCATTCAGCAGGTGCGTTGCAGTGTGAAGTTTTTTAGTTTCAGTTGATGCGTCGCTTAAACCGCCCTTGAACAGTCTTTTTGCGCTTGCAGATGAGACTTTTTGATGCCGTTGATATTCGTTCCTGAACTCTTTTTCGTCGACTGTAACGCCGATCTCTGCTGCAAGCTCTTTCGTTAACTCAAATGGGAATCCGAAGCTCTGAAACAGCAAGAACGCATTTTTTCCGTCGATTTTTGGACTTTTTTTTGCTATTCGCTGGAATTTTCTCAAACCTTTTTCCAGAGTTTTCTTAAACTTGGCTTCTTCTTTGCTCAGCTCGTCAAATATGCTGGCTTTTTTCTCTCTAAGCAGGGGATAGTCGGACTCGTTAAGCGTTATGACAATGTCAGCAAGTTCTGTCAAGAAATCTGTTTCAATTCCAAGTAATCGCCCAAACCTTATTGCACGCCTGATTAACCGCCGAAGAACATATCCTCTGTCGAGGTTGCTTGGCTTAACTCCTCGTTCGTCGCCGAGAAAAAATGTTGAAGCGCGAATATGATCTGTGATAATTCGGATAGACCGTTCTTGAACAGCCGTCGGCACGTCTATTGAGGCAATCTCCTCCACCTTCTCGGCTATTGGACGAACTGCAGCAATCTGAAACACATTTTCCTTGCCTTCCAGCATCGCGGCAGTATGCTCTACGCCCATCCCAGTGTCAACGTTCTTCTGCTTTAACAGCTCATAACCGCCCGAAGAAGTCCTGTTATACTCCATAAAAACGTCGTTCCAGAGCTCAAAATATTTACCGCATGAACAACCAGGCCTACAGGATGGACTGCAGGGCGGTTTTCCAGTATCATAGAACATTTCAGTGCAAGATCCACAAGGTCCCGTGTCACCTATCGGACCCCACCAGTTATCTTCCTTTGACAAAAAGAAGACATGATCATCAGGAACACCTAAACCGCTCCATGCCTCACAACTCTCAAGGTCTCTTGGAGCATCCTGATCTCCCGCAAACACAGTCACAGACAACCGTTTCTTGTCCAAGTTAAGCCATCTCTTGTCTGTAAGAAACTCGAAACTCAACCTAATGGCTTCCTTTTTGAAGTAATCGCCCAGAGACCAGCTGCCCAACATCTCAAAAAATGTCAGGTGGGAACTGTCTCCGACGCAGTCGATGTCTCCGGTCCTGAAACACTTCTGAACGTTTGCAAGTTTCTTTCCAAGCGGATGAGGCTGCCCCAAAAAGTACGGAATAAGCGGGTGCATGCCAGCCGGAGTGAAAAGAACTGTTGGGTCATACTCTGGGATAAGAGGAGAATTCGGAATTAGCTTATGCTCGTTTTCACTAAAGAAGTCCAGGAACAGCGTCCTTAGCTTTTTCGAATCTATGACCATAGATAGGGTTTTGGTTAAAACTGCTTAATATTCCTACTGTAACCAGTCAATCCACTGAACGGCTGTGCATACTTTCTGTTTAACCCTGAAAAGTCAAATTTGCTGAAGAGGACGGCAGGCAGGCATTCAGTTGACGCGCAAATAATGGTAGAAAGGGAAAGCCAAAAGAACCGCCCAAATCAAAGCGGCTATCAATATTGTGAAGAGTGTTTCTGGAATTCTTTTCGGGGTTTTTACTGGAAACAGAAAAGGAACATTTTGCTGGTATTGGCGGTAGCTGTCCCCAAATTTTTTCAGAAGACTCCAATCCTCATACTTTGCTACTGCTATGTACCCCAGAACCTGCAACAGCCACACAGCCATGTCCTGAAACCTGCTACGCGGATAATAATCTCCCCAAGTTGCAATCATCACAGTCAAACCGACAGTAATGAGGATGATTCCTGTAAACTGAGGATGCCTAATTCGCGAATACAAACCAGACTGGATAAGCCCACTTCCCTTGTAGCGGCTCCAAAGAAACTGCGCCGCAGCAACCAAGAGAACAGCAACACCGACAAAAGCGATTATCCTGCCAACCCAGATTTTATCAAAAGCAAAAAGCATGAATTCGAAATTAAATCTCATGGCGTTAGCATAGTTGCTGTCAGTGAGAACATGCCAGATATAAGGCAGCAGTGGAATCGTCATAAATCCAAAAAATATGCCCATATTGTATATGCTCTGCATGCCGAACAGGAGAGCCGTAGATACGGCTTCAAGCAAATGTCTGATGTTCTGGGGAACAGGACTCATAATAGTTCAAGATAATACGCTCAGTTATAAGTCCAGTTTTTAGAACAAACGGCTATTGTGGGGCAATTAAACCGTTAACAGAAATTCAAGTAACTCAAAAAACAAATCAGAATACAATATGGACTATCTTATCGAGGACACAACAACAGCCAATTAAAGGTGCCTAAAAGGTCAGAACTGCCTAATATCCATAACGTAAACAAGCTCAGCAAACAGTAAACTTGCAAAAGCTAAGAAAACAAGAAAACTCAAAAAGAACACAAGAGAGAGGGAAAGCCTCCCAAATGTTCAGGAAAACGGAACCAGAGCCGTTTATCCGAACAGGGAACCTAAACCTTCCATTGCTGCTTCTTCTTTCTTGCTCTCGTCTTCTTCCGGTTCTTCTTCCTTCTTCTCTTCCTTCTTGGCTGCTTCTGGAGCTGCAGGCGCTGGTGCTGCCGCCATCATTGCAGGAGCAGATTTGATTGCTTCCTCGATGTCAACTTCGGCAATGGACGCCACTAAAGCCTTAACCCGAGCAACATCGGCGCTTACGCCGGCTGCCGTGAGAACTTCAGACACGTTCTTTTCGTTTATTTCTTTTCCAGCTTTGTGCAGGAGCATTGCAGCATATACGTATTCCATATTCTTTTCCCTCCATCTTTTCCAACATACTTACTTTTCAACTTTTCTGAACCTAACTCGGTGACTCACCCTTTTTCTCTACTTCATCCAATTTTTCGCTTAAACTCAGCATTTCTGCATTAGCCTTTCTGACAAGGTCAGCAACAGTATCCTTGTTGATTATGCCCGCGTTCAAAGCCAAACTTGAGGCTTTCTGATGAGCTAACCTAAGAAGATAACTGATGTTTTCTGGAAGAGGAATAGCCGCCTCTAAAGACAAATTGAAAGCATACTGGTGAGCCTCTTCGACGCTTCGCCGAACCTCATCAAGGTCCACCTTCAGTTCTTCTTCGGTTAGAATCAACCCATCATCATAGACAACCTTTAAGCTGAGACCAACCTCCACAGGTTTTATTCCAAGCTTTGACAGCAAGCTTGCAAGCTGGGTTGAGATAGCCTCTCCTTTCTTAACAACCAAAGTGGCCTTAGACACCCAGACGCTTCCCGATTCTATTCTGGTACGCAAACCCACGGCAGTAAATTGGCTAATAATCGGGCCTGGAGCCAATCCAGTGTTCCCGGCAGGCACTATAACGTCGAAGGCAGCTACGTCTCCCGCCCTAGCTTTTGCCGTAACCCTGCTCTTTTCGAGAAGAATAACAAGTTTGAAAGGGTTCAGGTTGGTGAAAAGGAAAAGGTTGGGTCCTGTCAGGTGTTCTTCAAGATTTTCTATCCCCACCTTATCTTTGGTTTCAGAAACAGCCCGTTTTATGAGGGAGTTTTTGACAACACGGATATATGCGCTTTTTTCCAGCTTTTTCTTCAGCTTCTGAAGCTGGGCGGCTCTGACCTTTTGCAGGCTGGCGATTCCCAATGCATTGTATTGAGATAGGAAGCTCGTTAGTTCTTTGACTTCGTCAGCCTTTAACAGAGTTGATTGACGGACCACCATAACTTTTCCCTACATAGCCACCTTAACTGCGGAACCCATCGAGGTTTTCAGGTAAACCGACCTAAAGTTTTTGATTCCTCTCTTGAGTTTTCCCTCGATTCTCCTCACAACCGCCTGAACGTTTTCAGCTATCTCCTTATCTGCCATGTCTTCGTTTCCTACACGGCATTGAAGAACTGGTTGCCCACGCATCCTCACAAACACAAGTTTCCGATGCTTCTCAATCTGCTCCTCTATGTTAGCATTGGGAGGAACAGGCGTAGGCATCTTCCCTCTAGGTCCAAGGGAGGCACCAAGGCTTCTGCCTACAAGCGGCATCATGGGGGCTTCAGCTATGAAGAGATCATAGTTTTTAGCGAGGTCTTTCTGTTTTTTCTTATCACCCACTAAAGATTCGAGGGCAGCTCTTTCGACGACCAAGCTGGCTCCTGCTTTTTTGGCTTTGAACGCCATCTCGCCTGAGGCGATAACACAGATTTTTAGTTCCTTTCCAACAGAATTTGGCAACTCGATGCGTTCCTGAATTCTGCCTTCAGGCTTCTTCATGTCAATGTTCTGTAAGTTTATGGCGAGGTCTATAGACTGAGAAAACTTGCGTTCATTAGCATTAGTTTTAACCTCTTTAACTGCGGCAAGGAGGTTTTTCATGTTCAATGGCATTCTATGAGCCTCGCGCCAATGACGTACAAGAGCCAGTTATAAAAATCTTGTCACTCTTAATTTTCTTTCGTTAGTAAGGCGTCGTGTTTTCCTTCATTGATCTCCTTTTGAACTTCCCGCGGATCTTTACCTTCCACCGTTACGCCCATGCTCACGCCGGTCCCCAAAACCTCCTTAACTGCTGCCTTCAGGTCCCTAGCCAAGACATCGTCACCCTTGACTTTGGCAATGCGTACCACTTGCTCTAAGGAGAGGTCGCCAATTTTTTCAGTGTTAGGAACCCCTGATCCCTTCGTTACCCCCAACTCGCTGACAAGCAACGCTGAGGTTGTAGGTGTGCCTACGGTCACTTCAAACTCCTTATTATCGGTGTCAACGCTGATCTTCACCGGCACCTTCATGCCAGAGTAACCCTTTGTTATTTCATTGATTTCGTTCACGATAGCTAGAACATTAACCCCCAAAGGCCCAAGCGCGGGTCCAAGCGGAGGCCCAGCAGTAGCTTGCCCGCCGTTAACCAAGGCTTCAACAATCTTCTTTTCGCCCATTTTTTCATTCTTCCTTTTTGGCTTTCTCGACAAGTTTCACGTAATCGGCGTGAACAGTAATTGGCAAAGTGAATGTGGCTTCCAAAAGCTCAAGGGTCACATCTTCCTTTGCTTTATCTACCCGCGTGATTTTGGCTCTCATTCCTTTGAAGGGTCCTCCAACAACCTCGACGAGGTCATTATCGTCCAGTTCTTCGATCACCGGTTTTACAATGATGTATCGTTCTACTTCAGGAAAAGTCACAACCCCAGGGACTCGGGATCTTACATGTTTGACTCCGGCTATGGCTTTTTCTACGGAGTGGGGTCCATCAGCTTCGATGAAAACGTAGCCCTTCAACATTTCAGGCACAAGTACGGCTTTTACATGCAGATCATTCATTTTCACTCTGGCTTCGATGAGGTTTGCCACGTTTTTTTCTTGACCTGCGGTGGTTCGTACGGCAAAGACTGCTGTTGAAATTTTAGTTTCCTCGCCCATAATTGATCAACTCGGCAACGCGACACTTATGAGTTTGATTATGAAGCCGATTCCTCCGATTGCGATGGTGCCTAAAAAGCAGATTTTTATCGAGAGCCAGAGCTCGGTTCTGCCCGGTTTTGTGGCAAGTTTCAGCAATCTAGATGCGGACTGAAAGAATGATTTTAGTCCCAAGGTTCCTCGCACCTTTCAAAATTAAATTCTAGTATGTAAAGTTATCCCTGACAGCAGCCTGTTTCTAACATGTTTTGTGGCGGTTTCGCTGGGTTTAACGAAAAAATAGGGGTTACATAGGCTTAGCAGATTTTAAAAGGCGAAAAATGGTAATATTAGGTGGTGAGTACATGTCGAAAGAGGAGGAAATGCTGAAGGAACTCACGCAGATACGTGAGCTGTTGGCATCTAAACCTGCTCCGCCACCGCCGCCGCCTAAGGGCATGTGGGATGAGTTCAAAGATTTTCTGGAAAACTACAAGGTCATGGGTTTGGCTGTTGCTTTCATCATGGGTGTCTATTTGGGCTTGTTAATTCAATCGCTCGTCAAAGATTTGCTGTTACCAGCGATAGGTCTCGCATTGCCTGGACTTTCAGATTTAGCTAGTCTCCAATACAATGTAGCCGAGCAAGTGTTTGGCGTCGGAAACTTTCTGGTGGCTCTGATAACATTCGTTATCGTTGCCTTTGTGATCTTCATACTGGTGAAAGTCACCAAACGATGGGGAATAAAGTAAAGTTCCCCACCTCCACATTTTTTTAACAACTAGCTTAAACTTTTTCTGAGGGTACACCAAGCTTCTCCAGCGCCGCAATTATTTTGGGTTTGTATGCACCTTTGATTCCCTTCCAATCAAGAACCGCAGAATCCACAGTTTCCAAGGTTCTTTCAACACATTGCCTTATTATTTCAGCGTCAACTCCCGAAAGAGCATACTTCGGAATTATGTGCCCAAATGCCCTCTGAGTGGTCAGAGCCAGTTTCGTGAACTTTTTGTTATAATGTGGTCCACCGATTCCCAACGCCACAGAACAGTTAGAATATTCAGAAACAGCAGCAGCCGCTGCGTGAGCGACAACCTCAGCAGCTTTAGAGTCCTTCCACTGCTTCGGCGAGCTTCCCAGTTCTGCGAACATGGCTGGCACGTTCAAGGAGGGCCCATGATGTGTGCATTCGTAGGAAACCTCGTAGTCGAGCCCTCTTTCATCATTCAATTTTGCCATTTCTAAGAGGGCATTCTTCATGGCTCCCGCGGGGGAGATGGAGACGTTTCTGGGTTTTCCGCCGAATTTGGCTTCTGAGAGGTTGCCGGGGGTATGTACAGACAGGGTGGGGATTCCGCTGGCGCTGCTGTGTCTAGACAGGAAGACAAGCAGGTTGGGGTTGAAGAGGTCGCCTAGGAACTGGGTGTCCACTATTTCTGTGTTGACAAAAAGCAGCTTGGTTTCCTTGTTCTGAAACGTTTTTGAGTACACGGGATTTTTGTGGAAGGATTCTGAGACTTTTTCGAAGTTGTAGTGTTCTATGAGTTGTTTGGCGATGTTCATGCCAGCTGTGTCTTTGGTTGATGCTATGAACAGATTCAATGTTGGCGTCGTCCCTGAACGGTATTTGTGGGTGATTGGAAGATTAAGGTTTTCATGGAAGAGAAATGTGTTTGAAAGCAAATATTCCGTCAGCAGACTGGGTGCCATCGAGCAGCTGCTTTTGGATTATAAGTTATTGTGGAAGATTATCTATAGACTAAGTATAGAAAAAAGCACCATGACATTTTATATGAAAGAGTACGTTTGGATATAGAATGTGCGCCAAGGAGAGGGACTGGAGAGATTGAAGAAGATCAGGATAAAGAGGTATCCTCCTCGAAACTTTCCAACAAAATCTCTGTGGGAAATCATAGCTGTTCCACCTAATTCTGAGAAGGACACCGAGTTTATGATGCTCTATAGAGCGAACCCTAAACATCCGGCTGTCATAGAGGAGATGACAGAGGTTGTGGAGATCGAAGTTAACGAGAAAGCCTTCAAGGAATTGCTGTGGCTATTCAAAAAATATCAACTGCCCTGTAGACCTATCGACGAAGGAATAGAGATTAAGCACATAGGACCCAAATCCAAGTTCGTCAACGACAAAAATCGCTGAAATCCCCAGTTTTTTGGAAAAACAGAACCCCATTCTACATGAATCGTTCAAGCTTCGTTAATCCGATGATCTCATCGAAGTCCAGCCCCAACGCATCAAGAATCTGATCGAAAGTTGAGTGCAGGTATGCAACATACTTGTCCACATCTACCTCGCTGTTGGAGGCTATTTGCACGGGTTTAACGCGGGGTTCCTTCAATACTTTGACAAAACTTATCAGGTCTCCAGCCTTCATGTCGTAGCCCATCTTCTTTAGGAGACGAGCCGCTTTCACATGCTGAGGAGTAGTTTTGGTGTAAGAGTCTAGCGGTTTGCCGAGAACAACATGAAACGCCAACTCTTCGGGAGTTTCTCCCCATCGCCGCTGTTTTAGCCGCAAGTATCGGTCTCGGATAATTGTTTTAATCTCTTTTTTTGCTTCCTCGAATTCTGCGGGCGACTGTACCTGCTCCAGCCGGTCTTCCAGCGCGTAAAACGCCTTTTTGATGTATGGTGGAATGTGCCGTTTCTTTCCGGTCATTCCCTTGACGTCAACGCCGCCACCCTTCAAGATTCCAAGATAGTTCTTTTTGCGGGAGCTGAAGACGGCATAGCGATACCACTTTTCCACTTCCAACTCCATCCCCATCGTCTTCTTGGACCATTCTGCCATGATTTCTACTTGTTCAGGAGAGGGGTTCTTCAGGAAGAGGCTGTCCGTGTCCCCGTAGAGAACTTCAATACCTAACGATTTGGCTTTCTCTATAGTCTGGGTTATAACGTGCCTTCCTATGGCGGCTGTAGCCTCAGCAACTGGCGGACAGTATAATCCGAAGGCGGGGGAGCCGAAAACTCCGTAGCTTGCATTCAGAATGACTTTGAGGGCGCTTGGGATTACATTGTACCAGCTCTGCAAATCCTTGGGTAAAGTCTTGTCTTTGGATTTAGGTTTGTACCATTTGACTCTGAGGTCTCGGAGGGAGCCGATCAGCAGACTTTCGAGAGCCTTCTTTTTTGTGCAGATCCAGTGAGATGTTTCAGGAACCTTGTTTGTTTTGCATTCTTCATGCTTGCAAAGCAGGGTCTGGTAGCCCAGATTGTGAACTTTTATTATGGAAGGGTACAGGCTGGCGAAGTCCATCACTGCCACGCTGAAGTGGACACCGGGCACAGGATCGACCACTATGGCTCCCTTGTATTTCTTTCCCTTAATGATAGCCGTGGTAGTGGTTCCGCCTTTGATGGCAAGTATGTCATCGGCGTTTGGAATCAAAAAGTTTCGTTGCCGATGCTCATGGTACAGAAAGTTTCGTATCCACCGGGAAACTCCTTGGCGGCTCACGTCTTCCATGGGCATATGGGCTATCCTTGAGAGGGCTAAGATCAGTTTCATGACCAAGTTGTCGTTGAAGGCTGTTAGGTCTAGGGTGATTTCGGAGTCTCGCAAGTTGTATTCTGCAAGTTCGCTGTAGCTTAATTCTGAGAGGGGCTTGTCGAATTCTATTTTTGGTAGGTCTAGCAGTGCTGTGCCGACTGCGTTGAGGGTTATGTCTCTGTATTTGTTGCCGAAGGCGTAGATTTGGATTGACCTGTTAAAGAAGAATTTGTAGAGGTCAATGTGGATTCCGTGGCTGAGGCGACATACTCTTCGCCCAACTTCTATTGGAATCTGGCTTCTGTCAAAGCTGAAGTGGTTCCTAGCTCGGTTATACAGGTACGGCAGGTCGAAGTCGTCACCATTAAAGGTTAAAACAAAAGGATACTCACGAAGAGCCTCAAAGAGCTTCAGAAGCAACTCTTTCTCATCATTAAAATATTCGACAATAGCGTCTGGGGGCAGCTTTTTGGTGCCTTCCCTGATTCCCTCTCGCCTCAAAATAAAAAGCTGTTTTTTGCCGTCTGAACCGTACAGCGCAACACAGACAACAGGGTTATCAGCTTTTTGTGGGTCAGGAACACGGGTTGCAACTGGTGAGCTGACCTCGATGTCGAGGGCGACTCTACGAAATTCGGGAGCCGGAGATTCTAGGAGACGTGCCCACTTTTCCACGCTTTCCAGAAACTCTTTTTCCACATCAGGGAAGAGGTTCAAGATTTTTTCTACAGTGCCTCTGGATGACTTTTGCTGTACGGGAACAAGTTTTCCTTTCTGAATCTTATACAGCATGCCCAGCGCTAGGTTGTTATCGTAAATGTAGGATTGATAATACCTGATGTAGGATTCCCAGACTTTGGGAGGCTCTTGTATGCCAGTTAATGTCTGGTAATCTTCAGGAATTACGTCTCGCAGGCAACCACTTTGGCGACCGCCTATCGCCAATGGGTCCTTAGCCACAACCTTTGTCACCGTCACCTGCTTATCCAACAGAGGATCAAACTTCTCCACGGTTTCGAAGTGGTCAAAACCAGAGTGGGACGTTACGCGCCTGAGTTTCTTAAGCTCCTTAGGAGGAAGGCTTGTGAGACAGTAGGGCTTGTGTCCTGTGTTGTCGTCCCAGAAGTAGATTTTTTGGGACACTGGCTCATACAGTTTGAGTGTGGCGAGCTGTTTTTTTCCGTCGTAAATGACGGATACGAGGTATGAGGGAGGCAGGTCTTCTGGAAAATCAGGGTAAACAACTGTTTTCTTCTCTGATTGGGGTTTCTTTTCAGGCGATGGCGTCGGCTTCTTTTTCTTCTGTTTAGTATTATCAAAGAAGTCTAACAGGTTCTGATTGCTCATCTTTGTTTGTGTCCGTTAACTGTATATTTCGTCTCGCATTAAAAAAAGCTCTGATGCAACTTTTCAGGGTCTTACACATTCAGCTTTGGATCTGAAGGGACGCTTCCGTTTGGGTCTGCTATGCTTTGGACAGCGCTTAACGCAAACCATTATGCCCTCCTGAATCTCAAAAACACAACCACAAAGGTCTGTCCGCCGCTCAACCAACTTGCAATCCCCAGTATTTCCCTTAGTTGAGACAACTTTCATATAAATTGTTTCAATTGCGCACTAAATTTTGCTTGTTCTTAGTTAGCCGCTTTTTGCAGAGTATAATCAGCACGGTTGCTACAAGAAGCAGTGGCAGAATAATCCATGATGGAAACTCTGGAATATAGCCGTACTTGTCAGTTTTTATTAACCATAAATCACTAGGACCCGCATAAGTAGAAGATATGAAACCAGCTAGTGCGAATGTTCCATCAGAGGTTTCAACTAATGAAAAAATGTATTGATCTCCTGTTCCCCCATATGTTTGATTCCAAATTTTGTTTCCATCAGCGTCAGTTTTAACCATCAATGCATCAATGTAGCTTTGATTACCAATGCCACCAGAAGTTACTCCGGCTAATGCGTATCCTCCATCAGACGTCACAACCAGAGAGTGAGCCGTTTCAGTCCCTGCTCCACCATATGTCTGGTTCCACTTCATATTTCCTGACCCATCGGTCTTAACCAACCAAAAATCGTAATGACCAAAACTGTCTTTTATGATCCCAGCAATGGCGTATCCTCCATCCGAGGTTTTAACCAGCGAGCGAGCCTCTGTATCCTCTCTTCCTCCGTAGGTTTGGTTCCATTCCATGTTTCCATGTTCATCGGTTTTTATTATCCACATGTTAGCTTCAAGAAGATAACGACCAGTGCTCCCCGCTAACAAGTATCCTCCATCAGAGGTTTCAACTAAGTCGGAACAATAATTGAGAGGTAAGTCGCTGTATGTCCGGTTCCATTGCATATTCCCGTAATTATCAGTTTTTACTAACCAAGAATCACGGTCAAAGGCGTCTTCATAAGACGGATCAAAGGAACCTCCAATTGCGTATCCTCCATCAGACGTTTCAATCAATGATCTAACAAAGTCAGAACCTGGTCCTCCGTAGGTTTGGTTCCATTCCATGTTTCCATAGCTGTCTGTTTTAACAAGCCAAAAATCTTCAAGGCCCGCACCAAAAGAATATGTGCCACCCACTAAAGCGAATCCTCCATCAGACGTCACAATCACCTTTTTAGCACTTTCAGACTTGGCTCCTCCATAAGTTTGGTTCCATTCCATGTTCCCATTCGCATCCGTTTTTACCAGCCAAAAATCGTTGCCACCAGCACCTAATGAATCAGTGGTTCCAGCTATGGCAAATCCGCCGTCAGATGTTTCAACCAGCGAGGGCGTGCTTTCTTTTCCGTTTCCGTATGTTTGGCTCCACATCTCCGAAGATGCCCCAACAGAACCAACAAAAGGGAAACTAACTAAAACAAAAAGAAGCATAATCGAAAGAATTAACGCTGTCTTTTGCTCCCCCAACTAAATTACCTAATTTAACCTGTCTTAACTTAGCTGAAAAGGTTTTTTGTCAAGAAACCTTGACCAAAACCCGCCTTTAGGTAGTCAAGAATATTTGACCTATTTCTCATGTGTGTGTTTTTTTTGTTAGAGGAGTGGAGAGCTGAGAGTTTAGACAAGACAAGAGAAGACAAGTATAAAGAAATAAAGTAGAAGGTTAAAATTTAACCCCCAAACCCAAAAAACATTCTTAATCTTTTTGTTTGACGATACCAGCAAAAACAAGACTCATTATAACAAAACCAAGAAATAAAACTCCAATTACAGATTGTGAAAAAACGAAATTAGGATCATTATTTAATGTTGTAGTAGAAGAGACACCTCCGAGCATGCGACCTCCAAAATATGCAGTCAAAAAAAAGATAACAAAAAGGATTCCAATAGCTTGAGTGAAATATAACAACATATTCTTCTGCTTCACACTCAGTTTCATATTATTCCCTTCTGACCTTGGTTATTATTATAATTACTCAATTAATATTAAAATAATCCTAGGAACATAGAATCGATATATCCAAAAGCTTTGAGGATGGTGGTTACAATAACGACACAAGCGAACTTTTACTCTCCATTTAAAATCGGTTTACTCGTAGTTGTAATTGCATTTTTCATGTTTACCTTGTATGGCATAATAACAGTCGAATGGATAGGCGAATGGGAGGGACTTGAGGCTTCTACTTCATTTTGGATTTTCATAACAGATATTTCCTCATTAGTTGGTCTAATAATCAGATTTATTGGTAGCCTAATAGCAGCTGTAGCTTATTGTTACTATTTTATTAAGAAGGGGCTTTCAACACACCTAATTGACAAAGTTTTGAAGATTGTTTTGATCTCTGAGGCATTATACTGGTTTTCATTTATAACTTCGGGAATCTGGGGGGTCACACCAGTTTTGGATTCGATTCTAGGTGAGCCATTTACTTTATTTAGCATAAGTTTCATACTATCTACAGGTATTCCCTGCTTATTTGAAGCAATAGTCCTTCCAATTGCTTTATTTAAAATTGTGACTCATTTAAATCCAACTAAATTGAAAACAGGGGCAATTAAATGGGGATTAATTGCAGGAACGGGTTATATTTTTGTTTGGTGGCTAAACAATGCTGGTTTATGGATTAATGCTTTGATAATAAAAGGAACACAATACCTCACAAATTATCCAATAAACATGATTAGTTTCATCTCAACAATATTTGGCTTGTTTGCATTGGGAATAATAGCACTCTTTTTTTCAAAGAAATCTATTGGAACTAAACAAATAGAATTATTGAATCTAAAAATTGTTGGTGCAATCATCGTATTTGCTGGATTATATTTTCTATGGAATTATATAGCGGGAATTGTCTATGGAACAGAACTGTGGAGCGTTTGGTACGCATGGCTACTTGGGCACAACCTGGACTTATGGGCACTATCACTTCCATTAGTCGGAATTTCTCTACTATTTAGGAATCGACAATGATCTTTTAATTTGATGCGCGCGCGCATAAAGCGCAGATGAATACAATGGTACGTCAATGCTTAGCAGCTGCACATTGTACTGTGACAAATCAAGCAATACCACATCTGTTAGAAAAAACAGTGCCTTCTCCTGAAGAGTCGATTCCGTAGCTGATACGCCTAAAATTTGTGAAAACGGAAGCCCTAAAACTGCTACAAAAATCAGAGCCAGAGAAAGAACAAATAAAGGCGCAAATGTTCTCTTTTTTACCCCCACTTTAAATCCCCAATAATACGTTATCTGCTAAAGGGAAAAGCGTTTTTGTCAAGAAACCTTGACCAACTGAACACTTTCACAGTCAAGAAAAATTGACCAAACAATCATTGTGTGTGAGTTTTCTGTTGAGTGGAGAGTAGAGAGCGGAGAGTTTAGACAAGAGAAGAGGAAACAAATTGAGTAGAACAGAAGAGAGAGGGTTAAATTTTAACCCTTCTTTCTACCATCTCTTTCATAAGGAAAAGATAACGCAGCCACAAACGTGGTGAAGGAAAGTTTACTCAGATTCTAATAATAAAAATCTAAGAATTTTCTTGATAAACACAGAAGATTGTTGAAAACTAGCTTTTTTCTGAAATTTGCACTAGCAGTATCCTGTTAATTCGCTGAAAAACTTGAGCGCTTCATCTTTTCCCTTGACGCCTTCAAGGATTACGATTCCGCTTTTGAGAACACTCGCCTTAAAATCGTGGAGACCAAAGGTTAGTCCGAGTTTGCCTTCAACTTTGATGCTAAAACCGTTTCTCTTCAAGTAGTTCTTCAAGTCTACGAGGTTAACGTCCAAGTTCTCTTCTGGAACAATAACGAACACTTTCCTGCCTTTTCTTCCACAGATTTCTTCAACCAATTCCCGTTTGAGGGGCATCGGAGAACCAGACGGATGGGACCCGCAGACTGGACAGGACTCAACCTTTGAGAGGCTGATCTCGTTGAATTCCATCTCATCCAAGTCGAAATGGAGAAGCTTGTTGGCTAAGCGAGGCTGCTTTCCGGTAAGGATTCTAATTGCCTCGCTGACTTCCAAGCTCGCGATTATATTCACCAGAGACGGGTGAACCCCCACAACGCCGCATTTGGGCAATTTTTTGTCATCAAGGTTGCCGTAGAAACATTCAAGGCACGCTGTTTCTCCCGGAATTATGGTGGACAGGTTTCCTGTGGTTGTTATTGCAGCTCCGAAAACGTAGGGTACACCAAGTTTGACGCAGGCTCTGTTAATGGCGTAGCGTGCAGCCATGCTGTCTAAGCCGTCGACCACAACATCTACGTCTCTAACAAGGTCTTCCGCGTTGGCTTCGTTTACTGACAGGGGAAGAGGCTCTATCGTGATGTAAGGATTCAAACCCTGTAACCGCTTGGCAGCAGCTTCAACCTTTGGATATCCCACATCATCCACGCCATAGAGGTGCTGCCGATGCAAATTAGCTAATTCCACGACGTCCCTATCAACGAGACGCAGATGCCCAACACCCATAGCCGCCAACTGCATCGCAGCGGGAGAACCTAACCCACCCACACCAAGCAAACAAACCTTCGAGTTTTTCAACTGCAACTGAGCATTGTAGCCCATCTCAGCCATAACAACCTGTCGAGAATAGTATTCCAACTCTTCGTCTGAAAGCTCCAAACTATCTGACTGTTCAGGCTTAACTATGTTCTTCACCTCCAAGGAAGGATTGAAAGGCAACTTGGTCTCATGCTCATCTAGAGCATCAAACAGCTAAAAGAAGCGTTAATGTCAGCTTTTAAATAGCTTATGCACGAACGGTCATCCAAACTACTGCTGAGTGTTTGAGGCAGAAACTAAGATACTGTTAACTTCCTCCGCTTCAATGTCCCTGATCAAAAGTTTCTTTTTTCTTGAACTAAACCCTGAAACAATCTCCACTCGTCTATTAAAGAGCCGTGAAAGCTTTTTCAGTAATTCTCTGTTAACTTTGCGCTTCACCGGAGCTTCACGGCACGAAACTACAAGCTCATCTCCATCTAATTCCACCATAAATTTCTCCGATTTCGGCTTAACATACACATCCAGAACAACGCCCTTAGCAGTCTTCAGCAACTTCATGTTCCACCACAACAGGTTAACGTTCAATATTCAGGGAAGGTTTGCGTTTATTTAATATTGATTAAGCCTTTAATAGGTGCCTAGTTAAGACTTCTGAAGGCAAGTTAAAATGTTAAGGGATGCTTGGACGCTCGCCATAGAAACGTTGAGCTGGATCGAACTGAAGCGATTGGGTGAGCGCTTAGCATTAAACAGAGCAACTAAACAGCTGAGAATAAAAGACCCCAAAGCCATCGGGTTAGCCCACAGGCTAGTATCTGAGACTCTTCGCAGAAAGAACTGCATCGATTTCCTGTTAAATTCGGTTTTAGCGCCTCGGTCCCTTAACGACTTCAAACTGGGTCCAAGGGCTTTCCTTCGCCTATACGTATATGAAACAAAACTGGCGGACGGAAACTTGGAGAAGGCTGCCAAGATAGCGAGAATGGGGCGCTCAATATTGGGATGGTGGGAACTCAAGGACGTTGAAGAGGTTCTCGGCGAAATACTGAGCATCAACCCTGAATCTGCATTAAAGGGGTTAGAAGAAACAGAAAAGATTGGACTCCAAACCTATCACCCCACATGGTTCATAAAATACTGTTTCAGACTGCTTGGAAGAGGAGAAGCCCTGAGGTTCTTGGAAAAATCCGCAGACATTCCACCAGTTTACGTGCGGCTGAACACTTTGAAGGAGCCAGAAGAAACTGTGCTCAAAAAACTAGAAGATGAGAAGATAGTTCTGGAAAAGGTTCCGCAACTCAAGCACACATACAAGCTGATTGAAAGCAGGAAACCGCTCACAAGAACCCAAAGTTTCAGTCAGGGACTCTTTTACATTCAAGACAAAGCCAGCTGCCTAGCCGCGGAAATCGCAGACCCATCAGCGGGAACCATAGTGCTTGACGTGTGCGCAGCCCCGGGAGCCAAAACAACTTACTTGGCGCAGTTAATGGAAAACAGGGGATCAATAATTTCTGTTGACTACTCAAAGCGGAGGATACGGGTGTGGAAAAGGGAAACAGAGCGCATGGGCACAGAAAATGTTCAGCCAATGGTTGCTGATGCAAGGAAAACTTTGCCATTGAACGTTTCCGCAGACTTGGTGATTTTGGACCCGCCATGCACGAGCACAGGAACCTTCGGGAAGACCCCGGACGCGAAATGGAGGCTCACCAAAAGGTCGATTTTGGGTATGGCGAAGATTCAGGGTGAGATGATAGAACAATGCGCAGAATATGTGAAGAAGGGCGGCTTTCTGGTCTACTCCACATGCAGCATAACAGTGGAGGAAAACGAGATGGTGATCGAAAACTTCCTGAAGCTGCACCCAGAATTCAAGCTAGTAGATACAAAACCAAAAATCGGCTTACCGGGACTCAGAGGACTAACCAAATGCCAGAGACTCTATCCTCATATTCATGAATGCAACGGCTTTTTCGTAGCGAAGCTAATGAAAGAAAACGCATGAATCCAAGAATCCCAGAACAGCACACACTAGCCTTTTCGTGCTTTCTCTAAACAGCATAGCACTTCAAAGATGGTTTTTGCCGCCTGAGTGGCTGTTAAGCCCCGGTCATAATGAGGCGCTACCTCAACCAAATCGAAGCCAACCACCCGACTGTCACAGACCGCCTCTAGAAGGTCCAGAAGCGTTGGGGTGTCCAGTCCTTCAGGTTCAGGGTTTTGAACAGCAGGCGCAAAGGCAGGCTCCAGAACATCCATATCGATTGTGAGGTAGATTTTTTCGTAAGCCTCAAGGAGGTCATCGATCGTTTCAACCGTTTTCTCGATGCCGTCTTTTCTTATCTGATTGGCAGTTAAATAGTCGATTCCAGATTTTTTTGCGTAATCAAGCTCTTCCTTGCATACTGCGCGGGTGCCAATCTCCAGAATCTTGGATGGATTGACAGTTTCTTTGATTCTCCGCATGAAGGTTGTATGGGATAGGGTAAGACCGAGGTAGTCGTCGCGCAGGTCCAAGTGAGCATCGAAGCTTACCAAGGCAACGTTTTCGTCGAGGCTTCGCATAACACCCAAGGTAATGGTGTGTTCTCCTCCGATAAACACTGGAACTTTCTTGGCGTCAAAAAGATCCTGTGCAACCAACGCTAAACGCCCCAGAGTCAATTCAACATCTCCGGCGACGTGCAGATCCCCAAGATCATGGATTTTCACGTCCTCAATGTCCATGCCTGTTCTGAAGCTGTAGCCTTCAATGTTGAGGGATGCTTCTCTGATGGCGAGGGGTGCGAATCTTGCTCCGGAGCGGTAGGTGCTGGTTACGTCGAAGGGAACTCCTAAAATCAGGTATTCAGCCGCTTCGAAAGGTTGTTGATTGCCCGTGAAGACGGGAGATGGGGATACGAAGAGCTCACGATAACTCATAGTCGGTCACTCCCAGAAAATTAACTGATTACACATTAAGCTTAACATAAGGAAAAGGGAGAATTTAGGATTATTGGCTCTGCACTGTTTTGGTGTAGCAGTCCCAACAGAGTATTTCACAGTTTTCTACTGTAGTTTTTCCGCCTTCTTCGGGGCTCACAAAGTAACGGGCTTCCCACCCACTTCTCTCCGTTTTATTTCCCCTATGTTCCCATATAATCTGCTTGAAGCACGTAAAACTTCCATGACCATGATCATCTCTTTCACACTGGCATCGGGCATTTGCTCTTGTAAACGCTTGCTTTACAACTTCCTCAGGAAATTGACTCATTGCAATTCCTCAACAACAATAAGCCAATAATCAGTATACTTTTAAAGCTTACGAAAAAGGGATTCTGTTAAGTTATTTGTCAAGGCAAGTCCTTTTACTTAGAAAGCAGAAAAAGGAGGGGAAGGAGGCTACAATGTTTTATGGAACCAGTAGTTTGCGGAGAGAACTTCGCTTGTTTTCCCTATGATGAAGTTCTTCTCTCAGGCTTTCAACTTCCTTTCTTAGATTCATCAATTCCAAGAGAAGAAACGTGTTGCCGTGCCTGAAGAAGTGATCCACCATCTCAGAAACGGTTTGCTCGCTGATGTGACCCCTGACTTTGGCAGATATCTCCTTCGAAAGCATTTTTTTCGGGTCCATCTTGATCGAACTCAAATAAGAGTTATAGGAGATAACACTTATGAAAACAGAATTATTACAAAGAATCCAGCTTCCCCATCAAGAGCATTCATCCCCGATTTGCTGAAAACTTCTCTAGAAATAACCTAATTCAATGAAATTGGAGAAACTAATTTATTACCTATTGTATTATAGCGGTAGGCAAGGGATGCAAGATGGCTTCGAAAGCGACTTCCAAGATTGAAAATCCAGCCGTGTTACTGTTCTCAATTTTCTATATTGCAGTCGGAATTGCTGAAGTAGGCTATTTTGTGATCGAAAATTTCGCTGCACCCCCACACATCCCAGTTCTGGGAATCTTAAGTTTAATCACAGCGTACAGCCTCTTCAAGATGAAAAGATGGACTGTGCCCCTTGTATTCGGGCTGTTTGTTACAGGAATAACCTTTGGAGCAACAACCCTCGCCAACTCGATTGCAGTGCAGACCTTCGGAGGCGCTATGCTTTTCCACACAGCCCTGATAGCATACATGATTATACTATTGATAGCATCCGGATACATAGTAGCAAAAAGGGAAAACTTCAACTAAAAACAAAGGTGTTTACGGTTTTCTCAATTTTCCGAACAAGTAAACGTCTATTTCTGTTCCAGCATCTATGAACTGCTGTTTCTCGGATATTTCAACGAAACCGTCAGCCTTAGCCAAAGTGGTTATGGCACCTGACAAGCCAGTAGGAACCGGACTCACAAGCAGCGTTCCAGCTTTGTCGTAGGTTAAGTTCACCATAACAAAGGTTCGGCGTCCCCTTGCCGGAAACATTCTCTTGGCAGCCACTGCCTTAACCTTAGGCAACTCTTCTTCGGTTCTGCCAGCAAGTTTGACAAGGATGGAACGAACGAACACGTTAAACATGAAAAGGGATGAGGTTGGGTTACCGGGCAACGAAAAGACAGGTTTTCCGTCAACCAACGCAATGGTTAAGGGTTTACCGGGTTTCACAGCTACTCCAGACAGGATCACACCGGGCTTCCCTAAACTATCCACGACTTGAGGAGTGAAGTCTTTGGGTCCAACTGAAACCCCGCCTGAAGTTATCACCGCATCCGCCGAATCCAAAGCATTCTCAAGAGCCTTTTTCAGTTTGTCCCTCTTGTCTGGGATGATTCCCAAGTTAATCGGCTCTCCTCCAGTTTCTAGAACCGCCGCACTTAGGGTATGCGCGTTTATGTCATAGATCTTTCCGGGCGGAAGCGGTTCTCCTGGCGCTACAACTTCTGCTCCTGTCGATAATACAGCTATTTTGGGGCGCTTGTAAACAGCAACTTCCGTTAAGCCGATGGCAGCCAGAACCCCTATTTCGCGGGAAGCCAGAATCCGACCTTTTTTCAGAACCGTTTCGCTTTTGCGGATGTCGGAGCCTGCAGCCATCATGTTCTCGTTCCTCGAAACTGGGCGGCGTATGAAAACGTTGTCTCCCTGTCGGCTTGTGTACTCCACCATAACCACCGAGTCGGCGCCATCAGGCAGGGGTGCTCCAGTGACTATCTCGGCGGTCAATCCCGTTTCTATAACTACGCTGGGAGATTCGCCTATTGCCACATGCCCACAGAATTTGAGGCTGACGGGTTTGTCTTCGCTTGCGCCAAAGGTGTCAGCAGCTTTTACGGCGTAGCCGTCCACTGTTGATCTGTTAAAGGGGGGAATATTCATGGGCGCCACAACGTCTTGGGCTAGCACGCGATCATGAGCTTTTGAGATGGAAACTTGTTCTACTCCAACAGGTTTCGGAGAAAAGGTTTGTCTGAGAAGTTGTTTGGCTTCATCAAAAGAAAGAAGTTTTCGGAACATGCTACTCCCTCACAATACTGGAGAAAAGATGCACCCTAACGGATTCACCCTCTTCTACTCCTTCACGGTTTTCAGGAATAATCACGTACCCGTTCGCCTTTGTCATTGTTGTGATTACCCCAGACCCAGTTACCCTGACAGGCTCAGCGAAAAAGCCGCCGTCTCCTTCAAACACACGAACCCTCAAGAAGACTCTTCGTCCCAGAGCCCCTGCAACTCTCCGAGTTAGTTTCGCCTCGATTGCGGGTCTAGCCTCATTTATGCCCAGTAGCCTAAGCAGGGTGGGTCGAGTGAATGCCTCGAAGCCTACAGTGGCTGCCACGGGGTTTCCAGACAGCACGAAAACGGGTTTGCCTTTAAGGATTGCCAGCGCCGTTGGCATTCCGGGTCTTATGGCTACGCCGTGAATGATGATCCCAGGCTTTCCTAGCTGGTTGACTGCCAATGGAACCAAATCCGGATATCCGACGCTTGTTCCTCCAGTGGTGATGATTACGTCTGCCTGCTCTAATCCTTCCTGAATTTTTGAGCTTATCTCCTTTAGATCGTCCTTGGCTACACCCAAGTTCAGTGGCTCCGCGCCCAGCTCCATGCACATGCTAGAGAAGACCAGTTGATTAGTTTCAATGATCTTGCCGGGCTCAAGTTTGTGACCCAACTCTACGAGTTCGCTTCCGGTGGCTAAGATGGCGACTTTAGGCTTCCTGACAACTTTAACATGGGTTTCACTTAATGCTGCCAGTAATCCTAAGTGATGGGGGTTTAGCCGAGTTCCAGCGGTTATGGCTATGTTTCCTTCGGTTACGTCTTCTCCCATTTTGGAGACATTTCTGCCGGGAGTAACTGCTTTTCCAAGCTCGATTTTGTCCTCGAATTTCTGGGTGTACTCGAGCATGACTACGGCGTCGGCGCCTTCAGGAACTGGGTTTCCAGTCCATAGCTCTTTTGCCTCGTTTTCGTGGACTTTACCTTTGGTTAGCTTGAAGATTTTAGTGTTAAACGCGGAAACTCCGAAGGTGTCCTTTGCTTTCAGGGCGTAACCGTCTACGGCTGAGCGGTCAAAAGGAGGCAAATTGTACTTGGCTCGGGTGTCTTCTGCTGTGACGCGCCTTAGTGCCTCGTGAATTGGGATTCGTTCAGAATCCACTCTTTCTGGCTTAAGTTGCTCTAAAAAAGATGAAAGAGCAACATCCACGTTTGTAAGTTTTTCAAATCCTTTAAGCCGAGCCAAAGTATAGCCCCAATAAAGAGCAAGAAAGTTAGCGTAAAAAACTTATCGCAAAAAATAGGTGTAACTGCCAAAGCAAAAATAAAGGAAAACTTAAATAAACTACAATTCACTTCCGTAGTTAGCCTAAAAGAGACGTGAATATTCAAGATGACCAGAGAGTTTCAGCACATCATAAGGTTTGTCGGAACCGACATTAAAGGAGCCCAGCCGGTAACTTACGCCCTGACAAGCGTAAAGGGTGTAGGAATAAAGCTGGCAAACGCAGTCATAGAGAAATCTGGAATCAGCCCAGAAGCGCGAATGGGTTTCCTTTCTAGCGCTGATGTAGAAAAAATCGAAGACATCCTTAAAAACCCCGTGAAGTACGGCATACCCATATGGCTTCTAAATCGCCGAAAAGATGTAGAAACAGGAAACGACATTCATCTCTTAGGCTCAGACCTAGTTCTTCAAACAAAGAACGACATAGATCAAATGAAGAAGATAAGATCATGGAAAGGCTTCCGTCACAGCTACGGATTAAAGGTCCGAGGGCAGAGAACCAAAACAACGGGCAGAAAAGGGAAAGCCATAGGCGTAAAGAAAAAACAGGTACAGCGAGGGGGCAAATAGTAGATGGGAGATCCCAAAAAGCAAAGAAAAAAGTTTGATACACCACGGTTCCCTTGGCAAATCGACACATTAGAAGCCGAACTCAAACTGCTCGGTCAATACGGTTTACGAAATAAAAGAGAAATATGGCGCCACAAAACTTTACTCTCAAAGTACCGTGGCATCGGGCGCTCACTTTTGGGCATGCCAGTTGAAGAACGAAGAATACAGGAAAAGCAAATTTTAGACAAGCTTCATCGGCTAGGAATCCTACCTGATGCAGCTGCACTGGATGACGTTTTAGATTTGGCCTTGGAAGATATACTTGGACGTAGGCTTCAAACGCTTGTTTTCCAGAGAGGCTTAGCCCAGTCCATACAGCAATCCCGTCAACTTATCACCCATGGCCATATCGCCATTGAAGGAAGAAGAGTCTCCTCTCCAAGCTATTTGGTACTCAAGGATGAAGAGACAAAAATAACTTACACTCCCAAAAGCCCTCTTACAAACCCTGATCATCCCCTAACAAAATCCACAAGTGTTCAAACCGAACCAGTATCGCAGAGTAAGGAGGAAAAGACTCGTGAGTAAAAAGACTGACAAATGGGCAGTCGTTCACGTTTACAGCTCCTACAACAACACAATCATCCATTTCACAGACATCTCAGGCGCAGAAACCATTGCACGTAGCTCAGGAGGCATGCACGTCAAATCAGATCGGCTAGAATCATCCGCATACGCCACCATGCGAGCCTCAGCCCACGCCGCCACCATCGCCAAAGACAAGGGAATAACAGCCATACACATAAAAGTCCGAGCTCCAGGAGGATCAGGCGCCAGAACGCCTGGGGCAGGAGCCCAAGCTGCCATACGTGCCTTGGCAAGAGCTGGATTCCGCATAGGTCGCATTGAAGAGGTGACGCCCATCCCTCATGACGGAACCCGAAGGAAGGGCGGACGTAGAGGACGACGAGTCTGATATTTTAGTGATTTCAGAAATTGTGAGAAACAGGGTTGAGCATTTAAAATATATGATTCGCTCCCCTCATAAACCACAATATTGAAATAATGGCTTTCTCTCTCTTTGAAAAGCACGAGCTTTAAGCGCGCTATTACAAAGAGGCTTAACTGTGGTAGAGATTCAAATCCTTGAAAAAACCGATGATTTCATGCGATTCATTGTTAGAGGAGTCAATGTGCCTTTTGTAAACGCGTTACGACGAATCATGCTCACCGAAGTCCCCACAATGGCTATAGACGAAATCGTTATCCTCGAAAACTCTTCAATTCTTAACGATGAGATTCTCGCCCACAGAATGGGATTCATCCCCCTCAAAACCGACCTAGATTCCTATAACCTTCCTGAAGAATGCAACTGCGAAAGCGAGCTTGGATGCAACCTTTGTCGAGCAAATCTGACATTGGAAGCCGAAGCCACAGACAAAACGACAACAATTTATTCAGGAGAATTGAAGCCAGAGAACCCTGACATCGCTCCGGTCAGCGACAAGATTCCGCTAGTAAAGTTGGCTCCCAGGCAACGAGTAAACTTTGAAGCCTACGCTCGACTGGGAAAAGGAAAGAAACACGCGAAATGGCAACCAGTCTCCATGTGCACTTACATGTACCTACCAAAAGTCAAGATTAACTCTGAACGCTGTGATGCATGTGGCAAATGCGTTAAGGTTTGTCCCGAAGAGATTTTCATAGAAACGGCGGAAGGAATAAAAACTCAGAAAGAAATCGAATGCACCCTCTGTATGGACTGTGCAGATGCTTGTCCCCAAGACCCGCCAGCCGTCGAAATATCTTGGGATAAGAAAGCTTTTATTTTTAAAATCGAGTCCACTGGGGCACTCCCGGTAGAACGAATCGTTATTGAGGCTGTCAAAATTCTTGACAAAAAAGTTAAGGACTTTTCCGATCAACTGAAAAAGGGTAAGCAGAAGTGAAGAAAGTAAAGACAACCAATCCGGAGCTTATTGCGCTCATTCGAGATTTAAAGAAGAAATCACGAGAAAACCAAACCGAATTATGGCGCGACTTAGCAGAACGTTTGTCAAGTTCAAAAAGAAGCCGCATAGCATTAAACGTAAGCCGATTGAACCGCTACACGAAAAAGGGAGAAACCGTTGCTGTTCCGGGTAAAGTTCTGGGCGCCGGAAAAGCAGATCATCCCATAACAGTAGCAGCCTTCGCCTTTTCCGACCGAGCGCAATCAAAGATTCTGAAGGCTAAGGGAAACTGTTTATCAATCAGAGATTTGATGGAAAAGAACCCAGCGGGCAAAAACGTGAAACTCATGGGGTAAACTTTGATGTCTTCCGAGAACGCCATAATTATCGACGCCAAGGGACTGATTCTTGGACGAATGGCCAGCATCATAGCCAAACGTCTTCTCCAAGGCGAATCCATTATCGTTTTAAACGCTGAAAAAACAGCCATTTCAGGCAAGAGGCTGCAAAGAGTCAAGGAAGCTAAAACGTTCCTTGAGGTGGGTCATCCAAGAAAGGGCCCCTTTCATCAGAGAAGGCCTGACAGAATTGTTCGCAGAACCATCCGCGGTATGCTTCCTCGGAAGAAACCGAAAGGTATGCAGGCATTCAAAAGACTTAAGGTTTACTTAGGTGCTCCCATGGAGTTTAATGGTAAAGAAATTCAAACAATCCTTGACGCCAGCGCAGAGAAATTAAAATCACCTTATATAACCGTTGGAGAATTGGCTAAAGAGATCGGGTGGAGCCCAGAGGTTGAATAGCGTGTCTAAATCGAAAAAGGTTTTGGTATTAAGTGGGAAGCGGAAAACCGCAATAGCTCGAGCCACAGTTAGGCTTGGAAAGGGAAAAATCAGAATAAACAATGTACCCTTAGAGATTTTTGAGCCGAAACTCGCTCGCGACAAAATTCTAGAGCCCTTATTTCTGGTAGATGAGAAAGTTTGGGGGCAAGTTGACATCAACGTTAAGGTGGCTGGAGGAGGCTTCATGGGGCAGGCTGAAGCCGCGCGTATGGCCATAGCTAAGGGTCTACTGAAGTGGACAAAGAGCACTCGGCTTCACACTACAATTAGAGACTACGATCGAACAATGATTGCCGGTGATCCTAGAAGAAGTGAGCCCAAAAAGTTCGGAGGTCCCGGGGCTAGGGCTAGGGATCAGAAAAGTTACAGATGAGCACTCGCCAAAAGAAGTGTGTATTAGTCAAAGGTGTTAAGAACTCTAAACAAAATGATGCCGAAATGTATAAGTAGGAATTAAATGCTCGAAACAACCTGAAGGTCATGATTATGTATAGGAGGTCGAATTGAAATTATTATCCCAGTTCGCTGTTTCACATGTGGCAAGTTGGTAGGTGACAAATGGGAAGAGTTCACCAGAAGGGTCAAAGCTGGAGAAGACGCGAAAAAGGTTCTGGACAGCTTAGGGTTAACAAGATATTGCTGTCGCCGAATGATTCTTT
>Ga0315550_1000304_pt1 | contig 29895 bp, 34 predicted proteins | sample SalMarSW160190MG_2_FD_203100 | JGI IMG/M metagenome (GOLD analysis project Ga0315550, IMG submission 203100) | Salt marsh sediment microbial communities from the Plum Island Ecosystem LTER, Massachusetts, United States - Salt Marsh Sediment SW1601-90 ...
GTTCCCTGTCACGTACTCGCTCTTCGTAAGCTTGAGGCTTGGGAACATAAAATCACTGGAAACCTGAAAGTAATAATCGGGCTCTTTTGTTTTTGGACCCTTTCTTTTGGTCGCCTGCTTAACTACCTGTCAAAAACTTACAAAATTAAACCCTCAGAGATCAAAAGACTAGACATCGTAAAGGAACTACTCGTTGAAACAGACAAAGGCACAACAAGGGTTCCATTATCCGAGGTTAAACCGCACATCTTAACTAGTTGTGAAACATGCGCCGATTTTACCGCAGAACTGGCAGACATTTCTGTCGGAAGTGCATATCCCCTCAAGGAGTGGTCTACCGTCATAATTAGAACAAAGGCTGGAGAAGATTTCTTTTATTCTGCAGTAGAGGCGGGAGTGATAAACACTGGAGTAATAGAGCTTCAGCCAGACGCCTTTGCACATGTGATTAATACCGCCGTACAGAAAAGAAGAAATGCCCTAAAAGAGATAAATGAAATGAAAGAAGCCTATGTGCCTGTTCCAGTTCGACCCCTACAGGAAATAGCTGTCCTCTCCCAGTTCAAAGTCAAAGATGTTATGACAAAGAAGGTCAAGACGGTGTCTCCAGATTTCACTGTCAACGAATTCTTAGATTTTATGGCGAAACATCATCACACAGGATATCCCGTTATTAATGAACACGAAGACCTCATCGGTATGATGACCTTGGAGGATGCCGCGAATGTTGAAAAAAGGGAAAGAGACAAGGTTCTAATTCGCGATATAGCCCGAAGGAACATTGTTGTTGTTTATGCTGAAGAGCTTGCGTTATATGCCTTCAAAAAAATGGGGTTACACGAAATAGCGCGTATTGCCGTTGTTGACGAGGCTAATTCTAAAAAACTAATTGGTATACTCACCAAGACCGACTTGACGCACATACTTAGAGATAAAATGTGAGAATTCCGTGAAACTGTAAGGTCATTTTAACCAAAATCAAGAAACTTAAAATATGCAACTTCGAATAAGTATTAATGAGAATCATGAGTAATAATAATTTTTTTCGGAAGATAGTTGTTCCTGTAGATGGTTCACATTCTTGTCTCCACGCTAAAATGCTTGCTGTTTCAATTGCTAGAAAATTTAAGTCAAAAGTAACTGTGGTTCATTGTGCCTCACACGAATTTATGCATCCCGAACTGAAAGCCCAATATCAGTTACCCCACTCAATCTTGCATAAAATTGATGAGGCGTATTTGCAGGCGGGCAAAAAAATCATCAGAAACGCCGAGGAAATGTTCAGAGAAGCTAAAATAGATGTCGATGCTAGGCTGGTTACTTACGAGGACCCTGCTGAATTCTTGCTCCAGTTAGTTAAGGACGAGAAATATGATTTGGTTGTTATAGGAAATCGTGCTGAACATCAATCTGAACGTTACTCTTTGGGAAGCGTCACTGAGAAAGTTGCAAGGCATGCTGAATGCCCTGTCCTCATAGTTAAAAAGAAACCAAAAGTTAAGAGTATACTGACAGCTGTTGACGGTTCTAAGCATGCAGACAAGGCACTTGAATATGCAGTTCAATTAGCCAAGAATTATAGCGCAAACTTGGCTTTAGTACATGTTGAGGAAGATAATCTCATTCGCATTGGGGGACCGCAAGTCGTAGATTGTGTTGGAACAGTCGGCGAGTGCATCCTAAAAGATGCATCAACCAAAGTCCAAGGCGTTTCACTTGACAAGATGTTGGAGTACGGCAGTCCCGCAGAAGTCATCATCAAAATTGCGAAGAAGGCGAATGTTGACCTAATTGTTATAGGAAGTAGAGGATTAAGCAGCGTAAGAAGATTCCTGCTTGGCAGCGTCAGCGACGACATAAGCATGCATGCAAGATCTTCAGTGCTGATAGTTAGATAAGAGAATATTTTCCCTGTTTGTACCTTATTGGCTACAGGCGCTGGTTTAGAGCGTCACAACAGGTTTAAAGGTGCTCGTCTTCACAAAGACCAAACTACTTTTTTACTACAAGAACATCACAGTTTGCTTTGGAAACTACCTGTTTTGAGACACTACCTAACAGGAAAGCTGCGGCGCTGCCAAGACCTCTACTGCCAACAACAATCAGGTCGAAATTCTCATTTTCAGCCATATCAACTAAAGCTCGTGAAGAGTTAGAGCCAAGAATAGCTGATATGCTAGAATCGATTTTCTCTTCTTCCAAAAGTTGTTTTGCTTTTATCTGAGTTTTTGTCGCTTCATCTTTGTTTCCTTGCTTGTAGACGGTGATGATTTTTACGTGGCCTGAGAACTTTTTTGCAATACTAATTGCTTCCATAAGTGCCCATGTGGAGTAATCAGAACCGTCGACGCCGACCAGAATCTTCATTTTATCTTTCATTTATTTACCCCCGCGATCATTACACCTTTTTTACAGAACTGTTACTAACTATTTATTTGCAATTAATTCTTAATGTTTTCTGTCTGCCTTCGCATCCATAAGTCCCGGATTCCTCTTTATGCCTCTGGCTAGAACTGGCGGAAAGATAAGCGTAGTTACTATGCTCATTGCAACGAGAGCCGAAAAAATCTCTAGAGGAATCAAGCCGTATTGCATTGCAATCAACGCGATGACTAACTCAGCTGCACCTCTGGAGTTCATTGCCCAACCTATATAGTAGAGCTGTTTCCAGCTTAGTGTGGAGACTGGTTTGATTATTAGAGTCCCTATCATCTTTCCGAAGAATGCAATGGATATTGTAACTAAGATTATGGGCAGATTAGAGGATAACATGCTGAGATCAAAGGATAATCCAATGTTAACGAAGAAGAAGGGAACGATAAAGCCCAGTGCAATTAGTTTGAGTACGTTAATCATTTCTGTTTTGTTTCGTTTGCTGATTTCTCTTAGGGATATTTGTAGGAGAAAGCCGCCAAGAATTGCGCCGATTAGGTAGCCTACGTTTAAAGATTCTGAGAGAGCTGCGAGGACTAGGACAAATATCATTACTATGGAGAATAGCCCTGTTTGTTCTCCGGGTTTTTTGTCTAAGTGCTTGAGGACTTTAGACATTATCTTGAATGCTATATATGCGATTATGAGAAAGATTATTATTTCTACGGGAATCATTGCCAAGTCAAATAGGTTTCCTCCTTTAGCGAAGATCACGACAACGGACAAGAACAGGACCTCGAAAATGTCGTCTATGGCTCCTGCAGCAAGCATCACTGCACCTAATCTGGTGTTCAAGCTGTTCAAGTCGCATAGTACTTTAACTTTTGTTCCTTCTGACGTGACCATCATGGCTCCTCCAAAAATCATAGCCGACAGCGAGCCGTATTCGGGGAAAAATACGGTAATGAATAAAAATCCAAGTGCGAATGGGACTAGTGCAGAACTAAGAGATACGAGGATGGAGTCTCTTGAGGTTTCCTTTATTTTGTCAATTTCAATCTCCAATCCAGCCAGAAAAAGAAGAAGCAATACTCCAAGTGTAGCCAGAAAATCGATTATAACTAGGGCTGATCCTTCGCCAAAAAGCAGTTCCTTTATGGCTGGAACTCCAAACAGCAACCCTGCAAGGATTTGACCAACAACCGATGGTAAGCCGATTCTTTTGAACAGCTCTCCGAGTGTAAATGCGGCGATCAGAATGATGGGTACAATTGCTAGTATTTCCATGTTGTTTTTTCCCTCAGAAAACTCGGTTTAGTCAGTGATCTACCAAAAGTCAATAATGTATTATCTATAAACTTTTCTAATCGCAAAACGATCAAATCTTATCCACACCATCAACAGGTTCTCCAAATGCTCCCACGGAACTAAAAGCAGTCTCTCACATCATTTTTCTAGTTTTTAGCGGTAGGCACTGCCCATTATTGCAGGCGCTAAAACGAGTCATAGAAACTGAATTCTGTGCAGCAGTGATCGAAACTTTCTCCTTGGACACGTTTTAGCCTCCCTGTTTTTTTATGCTCGAAGGCAAAGAGCGGGATTTAAGTTTTTCGCATAAACATATATATCCACGATAATTATTTAATCAAACCTAATAAAATTAAATTGATGGTGCCAGGTCATGTCTGAGACAAGAAAAATTCAAAAAATTGGCAACACCCTTTACATTTCCATTCCTAAAACTTGGGCAAATCAATTGCAACTGAATCATGGAGAAAAAGTTACGTTAGTTACCAAAGACGGTTCAATCTCTATTTATCCAAAAACTGAAGACGATAAACCTAGAGAAATAACTCTGAGCGTCAACAGCAAAGACTCGAGCCAATCCCTTAAACGAGGGGTTATTGCAGCCTATCTGGATGGTTTCGATACATTTGAACTTAAGACAGAGACGACATTCACTGAGGACCAACAATCTGCCATCCGAGAAATTATCTGCCATCTGTTCGGTTTGGAAATAATAGAGGCAACAAGCAACACGATAATAATCGAGTGTTTGCTCAAACAAAAGATGCCCATCAACAAGACGATAAAAAGGATTCACAACGTAATCATGTCAATATTCAGTGAGACGATTTCCGCCCTAGAAACACAAAACGTAAATCTAATCAAAGGTCTAACCAGAAGAACCCAAGACAGTAAAAGGCTTTCCTCAGTCACTAATCGCCTTCTCAGAAGCATCATCCTGTTCCCAAAGCCATCCCAGACAGAAGAAATAACTTTGATCGATTGTGTCGACTACCTGCAGATTCTCCACATAATCGCCGAAATAACTGAAAACCTAAAAAAAATCGCTGAGAATATTAATCCATTAATAGATCACCAGTTACCAAATTCAATCATGAAACTTCTAGTCGAAACAAGCACAGGCATTAAGGAACTGTATAACGGTTCTATTCAAGCACTTCTATGCAAAGATATTCCTCTTGCAAACAATATCTTGGATACATCCTTTAATCTCGCAAACCTATGGAGACTTTGCCTAAAAGCAAACGAGAAATCAGAAATCTCCAGTTTGGCATTAGCAAATATCCGCCTAGTCATCGACAGCTTAGAACAAATACAGCAACACACGCACGAAATCGCTAACATCTCAATTGACCGAGCCGAAGCTGCTGACGCAAAGTCGTCCACACCAGACTCATCCTCAAAGGCAAAGCACTCGATCTTCGGGAAGAAACTGGGAAATCAGAGACCTTGAATATACTCGATTTTTACGTTACACGTTTACGGTAATAATATGCTTCTTTTGAACATGCTTGTAGCCGCATTCACACTCAAAACCTATTATCTTGTTTCTGCGAACTATTTCCTGCCAACTCTCAGCTCTGCACTTCGTCTTTTGCTTATGAAATTTCCAGAGAGTTTCAGCCTCTTTCCGAGTCAACGGAACAGCACGTTTTGCTGACAACAAAAGCCATGCCGTGAAAAAACCTAGGCTCAACCATATTGCAGGTATTAGTACTCCGGAATCGAGCAGAGCCTCCAAGATTTGCGCCATATCCCTCACGTTACTATCTATGCTTATAGACTAAAAAAATGTGGAAAAACGCTTTTAAGATATATGAATCTGAAATATACATGCGGTCATGCATGGATAGCAATTTTTTCAACTCTTTTTTTAAAATAAAATGTTTTGATACTCATTTATATGGAAAAGCGTGGAGAATGTTTTCAGCAAGCCATGGCCACTAATCATATTTGATGCCTAATAATACTTCATTGTTGAAAACAGTACTTTTTCAGAAAAACGTGGAAACAACAAAATCCAGTTACTTCTTTTGGGCGACGACCATGGCATGTGCCTTATCAAAGGGTTCAAGACCAACAACCTCGCTTATGCGAAATCCCCTAGCCTCCAAGACAGCAACCTCATTCTTGAAAACCACAGACGGTTCCTTTGTCACATCTATGCTCTGAGCCTTAATCGCCAACATAACCCAGCCGCCATCAGCCAGAAACATGTCAGCGTTATCCGCCAAAACCCGAGCCTGCTCAGGCTGAGCCACATCACAATAAATGCTGTCCACCCGCTGCACCATCCGCGAATAGGTTTCAGGCAACCGTGCATCCGCCAATATAGGCGACATGTTATACCGTAAAACGCAAACGCTGTTAACCAGCTCTCTCAGGGAACGCGAAGCAAACTCGACACAGTATACATGACCGTCTTCGCCAACAATGTCAGAGACGTGACTTGCAGTTGTTCCTGAAGCCGCGCCCAGATACAACACCCTGTGGTTAGGATAGATGGGAACAGTGTCTAAACCCTTGAGTATGGCAGCCGCTAACTTGCTTCTGTAAGGATCCCACAGCCTATATTCATCTCGCTTAAACTTGACGAGACGCTCTCCATAAACCGCGGTTCCGGCAGCCAAGTTCTTGGTACCTAACTTTCGGGTTCCATCCTCCAGAGTAACCCAGTAAATCTCTGGAAAACTGGGGTGGGGCTTAACGTTTACGGCCACGGTTCTTTCTCCGCGGACGCTTTCTTTCCGGGGGCTTTCTGCTTGGGGTTCTCTTTGGTGGTGCAGAAGGTGGCGGAGGCTTCTCGTACCTCTCCCGAATCTCGTCGATTCTCTTCTCAAGGTCAGCCTTTAACTTGTCTCCCACATACTCGCCGTTGAAGGCATCAACCCGAGCGGCTATAGCCAATTTTCCAGCCAACGCTCGAGCAATCTTTCCACGTTGCCAACGCTTCCCATCGTGAATAAGAGGATGCTGAAAGATTATCCCATGCTTAGGCGGACGCGCCTTTGTCTTCAATGATCTAAATAGGGCTTTCTCAGCACCCAAAACTTGAATCGTGCTTGCCGGCAACTTAGCCAAGTTTAACAGTCCCCCGGCAAGGGCTAACAAGCGAGCCCCCAACAGTGAACCGCCTATTGTCCGAGTGTTCGGGGCAACCTCCTCCATAACCGAGTCCACGTACTTCTCCAACGATTGGCGCACACCATAAAGCCCAAGAACTTTTCTGCACATGTCTTGAATCTTAGAAAAATCTTCATCACTTATATCCGCGCCCATAGACGCCACAGCAACTTTAGCTATAGATTGGGCTTTATTCTTCGGCAACCCTTCATTCTCTAGGTTCTCAGCAGTGAAGTTTTCTCTTGTTCCCAAGTTAACTACGAGACGAGCATAAGTTTCATGCTTGTCAAGCAGCCTATCCAACTCTGGATAGTGGAGCCCAAACCACTCCCGTAACCGGCTCATAAAAATATTCAACGACTTATCCAGATCATCAACGGTTTGGACTGCCTGAGCAACCAGCAAGTCTCGCCTTTCAACTGTCTTCTTCACTTTCATCTTAGCAAGTTCAATAGAAACATTGTGAACCCGCACACGAAGCTGCTCCGGCTTCTCCACAAACTCTAGGTCCAAGGCAAACTTTTCCAAGTTTTCGCGAAGCCGCTTACCAGCCTCTGACGACACTTCTGAGGTCACTTCGATGTTCAGCTTTTCCCGGGCACTTCTAGCCATCTTTGTATTCTCAAAAACAAAATGTGTGTAACCTTTAGCCCGCAGTTTATCAACCAAACTTGAGATTTCCTCGATTACCGTTCCCGCCTCTATCTTTTGTAGCCTTTCCGCCGTTTCCTGCGGGTCTTTGGGGAAGAACACTTTTTCAACAAGTTCGTTGTCTTCGCCGAAACCAAAAACTCCAATTACAGATTCTACTATTGTAGCCTTCACAATTTTTCCATCCATCATATAATCATATTAGAGTACGTTTCCTAACATTTATCTTGGCAGTGGATAACTTTTACTGCAAAGAGGGAAACAAAAATGGATGATCGCCTTGCCACTGAGATAGCTGGACTGAAACTTGCTAACCCCACCATGCTCGCCTCGGGAATCCTAGGCTACACCGGACTATCCTTAAAGAGCATAATAGAAGCAGGAGCCGGAGCCGTTGTAACAAAATCGATGGGATTAGAACCAAGAACCGGCTACCCCAACCCAACTGTCGTCCAGACTGACTGCGGCTTACTCAACGCCATGGGCTTACCAAACCCGGGAATCAGCCACTTCAAAGAGGAAATGAAGGAACTGAAGAGCACCGGAGTTCCCACTATTTTGAGCATTTACGGTTACTCGTCAGAAGAGTTTGCTAAGGTCGCTGAAACCGCAGCTAAAATGGGTGCAGATGCCATCGAGTTGAACGTGTCCTGTCCCCACATAAAAAAAGCCGGAGCAGAGATTGGATGCGACCCCCTTTTGCTGACGGAAATCGTGAAAGAAGTAAAAAAACGGGTTAACATACCCGTGATTGTAAAGTTGACCCCCAACGTCGCAAACATAGACGAGATTGCTAAAGCCGCTGAAAAAGCTGGGGCAGACGCCATAACAGCCATAAACACGGTTAAGGCTATGAACATCGAAATCGAAACAGGCAGACCTCTATTAGCCAACAAGTTCGGCGGATTGTCCGGACCAGCCATAAAACCCATCGCCGTCAGATGCGTATATGATGTCTACCGGTCAGTAGATGTTCCAGTCATCGGTTGCGGCGGAATAACAAGCTGGCAGGACGCCATAGAATTTATGCTGGCTGGGGCATCCGCGGTTCAGATAGGAACAGCCATCGCCTACAAAGGACCAGAAATCTTCAGACAGGTCACTAGCGGAATTGAGAGTTATCTTGAGAGGAAAGGCTTCAAGAACGTAAAAGAACTCGTGGGTCTAGCTCACAAATTCTAGAAGATAATCTTTCGAAGAATTGTTGGCTAGCATTGCAGTTTAGCCATTTCGATCAATTTGATGATTGAACTTGTTGGCGCTCAAGACTGCCAAAGTGGAGTTTTTCTAACAGCAATATTCCCTTTTTTGAAATAATGCTTCAGCCTGAATACTGCTTTTTAACGTCTTACTTCACACAAAACTTGGTTCTTACATATGATTGAACATAATGGCATCGAGGAAACGCTGGTAATAGTGGCTACATTAAATGAAGAGAATGGTGTAGGTCCCACTTTAACTGAACTCAAAAGCTCTTTAGATAATCCTCTTTGCCTAGTGGTTGATGGTCGAAGCACGGATCGTACAGTTGAAGTTGCTAAGCAATGTGGAGCCCAAATCCTCTTTCAGAAGGGCATGGGAAAAGGTGATGCTATAGCGACTGCAATCGGACATATTAAAGGGCTTAAAACTAAGTATGTGGCTTTAATCGATGCTGATTACACATACCCCGCCAAGTACCTGTCAGCCATGATTAAGATTCTTGAAGAGAACCCAAAAATCGGAATGGTTTGTGGAAACAGATTCACTAACAGATTAAAACTTGACGCAATGCCTAACATGTTCCATTTAGGAAATAGAATCTTATCGTTTACACACAGCCTTTTGAATGGTGTTGATTTGGATGATCCGCTTACTGGATTGAGGGTAGTTCGTCAGGAGATTGTACGTAATTGGTACCCAAAATCTAAGGGTTTTGACATTGAAGTTGAATTAAATCACCTAGTGAAGAACAAAGGATACCATATAGTTGAAATCGCAATACAGTATAGATCTAGGTTTGGAGAAAAAAAATTAGCGCCTAGACACGGCTTTACTATATTCAAGAGGATACTAACAGAAAGCATCTAAAACCTTGTTCACTGACCCGTTCTATATGCGTCTACAGACTTGGCGAGCTCCTCCACTTCTTCGGGATGCGCAAACAAGGAGCACGGCGTGCCTTCGTTTTCAAGAAGATGCTCGTTCTCGCGAATCTTTCTGAAGAGCGGGCTGGCAAACCCTTCGCGTAACGTTGCGGTTGTAAGGTTATGTGTAGCCACGTTTGAGACAGGACAAAGTGTTAGGTCACCTGCTGGCGTAACATGAGCGAATCCTCTGCCTGCGGATACGCATCCTCCAAAATATTCTTCATCCCTTGATTCAAAAAAAGGAGTTCAACCTAGTCAGCAATTACTGGGGTGTTAGAAAGTCACTTTGAGGTACGTGCCATTATATATTTAATATGCGTCAACTCTTTAAGAGAATACACGCCCAAAAAGTAAGGATACGAACAAAATTGCAGTTTCATTCACGAAAAGGTTCCCAAGTGCCTCCATCCTTCAACTCGGTTAATCGCATGAGAATCGTAGAAATTGTGGAGGCGAAAAAAGAAAACTTCACTGTTAAAACATTCACTTTTGTGGATAAACTGTGTAGAAAGGCTGAGGCGGGCCAGTTTGTTATGGTTTGGATACCCGGAGTTGATGAGATTCCCATGAGCCTTTCAGCCATAACCCCAGAGGGGCTCTCATCGATAACAGTCAATGAGGTTGGAGAAGCCAGCAGGGCTCTTAATCAAAAGAAAAAGGGCGACCAGATTGGAATACGGGGACCATTCGGTAACGGCTTCGTTCCCGCAGGAGGAAACGTGATGATAGTTGGAGGCGGAACTGGATTGGCGCCACTGATGCCATTAACTGAAAAGCTTGCGAAAGTCGCCGATAAAGTAACTGTCATGAGTGGCGTTAAATGCCGAGATAACCTCTTGTTTCTGGATCGCATAGACAACATTCTTTCAGAAGTGCATTCAGAAACAGTGTTCACAACAGAGGATGGAAGCTACGGAATTGAATGCTTAGTTGTTGATCAGGTAGAACAGAAGTTGATGAAGGAAAGGTTTGACATGATTTACACCTGTGGTCCAGAACAGATGATGTATAATATGTTCCTTCTGGCAGAACAATATACTGTTCCTCTTCAGGCTAGTTTGGAGCGGATAATGCGTTGCGCCATCGGCTTGTGCGGCAGCTGCCAAATAGGCAAACTGAGAGTCTGCAAAGACGGACCAGTTCTAAACTCTGAACAGCTGAGAAGCGTCAAAAAAGAGTTTGGAAAATTTCAGCTAGACTTGACAGGAAAAAAAATCAAACTTTAGGAAAGAATACACGCAGGAAACTTGCGGATGGTTTACCCAAAAAAGGTCCATTTCAAAGACCACGTTTTCCTTATTGATGAGCACGTTTACGAGCCAGCTGAAGACAGTTTCCTGTTAGCTGAAAAAATGACAGCATCAGAAGACGATGCTGTTTTGGATATGGGAACTGGCTGCGGGATTCTAGCTGTGTTGGCGGCGGAAAAAGCAAAACGGGTCTTGGCTGTTGACATAAACCCGCACGCTATCGAATGCGCCATCAAGAACGCGGAAATGAACGGTGCAAGGCAGAGGATCGAGTTCCGGAATGGAGACCTGTTTCAACCCATCAAACCGAATGAGAGCTTCAGCCTGATACTTTTCAACGCGCCGTACCTGCCTTCTGAGCCAGATGAAGAGCGAAGCTGGATAGGGAAAGCATGGGCGGGAGGACCAAACGGAAGAAAAGTTATTGACCGATTCGTAATGGATGCCCCCAACTTCTTGGCTGCTGGAGGCATAATTCAGCTTGTTCAATCTTCGCTCTCTAACGTGAACAGAACCATCCAAATGTTCAGTGAAAGGAACTTGCGGGCGATGGTTGTTGCTCAAGTTAAGGTTGCCTTCGAGAGCATAGTTCTGGTTGAAGCTAAACGCTAGGCGATCATTTAGACGGAGAAATAATCTAAAAGGTATTCTTTTTTACTAGAGACGAAAGCGCTACAACTCCGGCAATCCAAACTATAAACGTAGCATACCAAACTGGAAAAGCAGTCTCATAATTACAGATGAGACTATGGTACACGGAAACAAGAAATAGTGACAGCCAGCAACCTACCGTCCAAAACAGCTTCATGTGCTTCATGACCCAAACAAAGCTTTGTGCCCGTAAAAGACTTAGGAATTATAAATAAGGTCCAAAAATACTGATCTAAAGTTAAGCCTTCAATTATCCAAAGTAGAGATGTCTCCCGGCATCAGAACTCTGGGTTTAGTTATCCTTTTCTTCCTCATCGATGTGAAAAGATATGTGAAATAAACTATTTTTCTTGTTCTGGTTTTCTTTCAAACAGCCATGTTCGAAAGTGGAACATAATCACGTCTTTCGTGCAGGGGTTAGATGCTAAATATTCTCTGAAGGATAAGCCTTTGTCTCGAAGAAACTCTCGAAAAAGAGCCTCTTCGTCAACTTCGGAAAAATCGCCTTTAACACCGTATCGCACCCTGAAAGTCTGTGGACCCGCTGGTTCAGTCTCCTTCACTTCCACTCTGAAGCTTTTGCTAATGTCCTCTAGCTCGTGGATGAAGTCTTCAAAGTAGTCGTTTACACCGCAACTCGGGCAGAAAGGTCCCTCAAACTCGATGATGAATCCGTCTTTCTCCATTCCAACAAGCTTCGCTGTCGCTTCAGAACTTCGATACCTGTTGTAAACTTCTATGGCTCTTGAAACCAGATCATTCAAATGAGCGTCTGATATGTCCTTCATCAAGGTTCCCATGTAATCTCCAAAACTTTTCCAGATATTTCAAGTTTTCCAGTCTTTCCACAATTTTTTACATGAAAAAAATTAACCTAGAAACATAAATCTAAGCGCCGTTAAATCGCTTCAAATTTAACTCTTCTTTCTTCATCAATTCGTTTAACTAAATCCATGTATTCAAGTTGGCACAACCGCATATGAACATATGCTCTCGCGTATCCCAACTTTTTGGCTATTTCTTTTGGTGTTTTAGGTTCTCCACAAGAGTACAGGGTTATGTAAATTTTTTTTAGGCTATCATTTAGTTTAACTGCGGTCTCCAAAACCTTTCTGGGCAGTTTCTCAACATCTACCTTAAGCGTCATTTTGGGTCGCCAGAATTATCGTCATCAACGTCGTTGTTAGTTTGTTTGCTGTTCATTTTCTTCGTCCTGTTCACTTCGTCTTTTGATAGTATTGTGGTGTTGTAATTAAAAGATTTTCTATGTACGGTATGTTGACGGTAAAAAGTCTGTATTGTTGCCTATTCTAGGAACGCGGTTGGGAAAGGACAACATTACCCAATAACAAGTGTGACTTGGCTTTTTGTTAGGTGTAATTGTTTTAAGAAAGAACAGAGAGTTGTTTGTTAGCTCATGAGGGATACGATTGCCATACTATGTTTACATTCTTCGCTGCAAGGATGGCAGTTACTACACTGGACACGCAAAAGACGTGGAAAAACGATTTGAAATGCACAAGAAGGGGCGAGGGGCAAGATACACCCGAATGCATGAACCTGAAAAACTGGTTTACATCGAACAATTTGAGAACCGAGGCGAGGCTATGAGAAGAGAACGACGAATCAAAACGCTCAGCCACAACAAAAAACAACAACTAATAAACAACAATAACAAATCGGGTGCCTGTTAACCAAAGCAGTAACATGAATAAACCTATAAAATGTCAATGATGTTGAAAAAACATAAAAAGTGGAGAAGCTTTGAGGGCTACGAGAACCATGGTACTATATGTGGTATATAGAGCTCCAACAGAATCTAAGAGTAGAAGTACTCTTCCTAATCGTTTAAAGGCACTTGGCTGTCAGCAGTTGCATAGGGCATTCTGGAAAATCGATGAAAAGAAAGCCCATAGAGTCCTAAAAGTGCTTGAGAATAATCAGCCGATACTTCTGAAGCGGTTAAGGGAGATTAAGAATCCACAGTTGGCTAAAAAGAAGGAATTCGCTGGGCTCGGAAGCCTAGTAGTAGTGATGTTTAAGCTTCCAAAAGGAGCCAACAGGGAGAAAGTGAAAAATTTTCTTAGAAGGGCACCCTGTATACGTTTACGCCGTTCTGTTTACGCTTTTTCCCAGAAACATTCCTTTTATGACAAAGAACCGAAACTTGTTGATGCTTTAAAATTCGTTAATTTCATTAGAGAAATGCAAGGAGACGTCAAAATTATTTCACGCGCAGTAATCATAAACAGGGAATCTGTTGAAAGACTTCTGCAAGAAACTAGAGAACACGTTGAAAAAGAAGCTGTTAAGATTATTGGGTCCGGCAAAGAACTCTACGTAAAAGCCCTCAATGGAAACGATTTAGGAATATTACGTGACCGTTTTTCGAGAATCAAAAAGAGATTCTTAACTCTAAAGAAGGTAGCCGCCGTTTATGAAGGGTGGCTTAAAATAGACTTTTCAAAGAGCCTAATGAGAGCATATCACGCTCTAAGAAAAGTTAACTCTCTTATCCAACAGAAATGAAGATGAGCATAATTATTGGCGCCTCAAATCATTTACATAATGGTTAAATGTAGTAGTGAGCATATTACATATACAATTGTCAAAGACATCGGGAATTCTATATCTTTTAGCTTCCCGCGGAATCAGTCGCCTGTGCCGGATGAAAATGAACAAGTCGAAACTGTCAAACAAAATTAGAGTGGTTTCAAATCCTAAAAAAGTTGAGAGTTGCCCAGAAAAACGCCTAGATTTTTACACAAATTATGCGTCAGTAGTTTCTGAGACTTTAAGAAGACCTATATTCCAAAGATTCATTGACTGGATAATCAAGAGGGAAAAAATTGAGAACATGGCTGTCAAGGATATTCAAGTTAGGGTTTTTCCATTTCAAAAAGAAAATGGGAAGTCCCTTGCCGGAAGATGCACAGATAAGGGCGTAATCCTCATTTTTCCCAGAAGACGGAGCTTTCTTCAGGAAAAGATGCAGGATTACAAAAAAGAGAAAGTTCGTTTTTATCTCAAAAGCAGAGCCATGGCCGCTTTGATACATGAACTGCTTCACTTGAAATATGAGGATAATGAAAGCAAAGTGAGGCAACTTACAAAGAAATATTTCGGCATCTTTATCCGCCACCAAAACACGAACATTCAGAACATGTATAACATCCAAAAGATGTTATTCACGGTTTAGGTCATATTCGAGTCCATTATCTCTTGGCGCTTATTTTTAAGCGCTTAATAACGTTCAATCATGTGATTTCCTCCTAAATTCACAAGTAATTCGGTTAATAAGCCAAAATTGGTTCTATATGGAGAAATAAACGAATAAAAATGGTTTATTTAAATTTAAGGCGTTGAATATCGGTTTTTTTAGTGTAATACCCTAATATTCCGTTCTATATCCTAAGAAAACCGATTTTAGCTCCATTTTTCAGGCGCGTAAATCTTATTTGATTTTTGTGGGGTCGCTCTATCAAGGAGACGTCAACAGGAGGTGGAAACTTATGGTTGGATCAGAAGAATGGGATTGGGAAGACGAAGACGAGACTGAAGAGGAGGAAGATTGGTAAGTACTCCACAGCTAGCCACTAATTCCTTAAACGGAGGTGCGCTGGATGCCCAAGAAGGGAAAAAAAGGAAAGAAAAAGAACAAAGAATCATAGAACTGGCGTAAACTAACATAAACTGAGTTTTTAATAATTATTTTTTATATCAGATGTCACCTTCAAAATAGATGACATTAGAAAAGAAAAAGAGAGAATGTGTTCATCATCGTCTTTTGTATAACCCGTTGATTGCAGCTTTTTCGATAGTGTGTTTTTCGACTTTGTCTAAGAAGTTGCGTTTGTTGAGACCCTCTAGGTGCTCGGTGTCGAGGGCATAGATGGTGAAGAAGTACCTATGAGTTCCTGAAGGCGGGCTGGGTCCTCCATAGGATCTTTTGCCGAAGTCATTCACAACCTCTTTAGCTCCCTCAGGTAAACTTGCCCGCTCAATTTTTCTCAACTTGTTAGAGATGTCGTAGACAAGCCAGTGAATCCATGTTCCTCCTGGCGCATCCGGGTCCGTGACGCTTAACGCAAAACTCTTCGTTTCCTCAGGAACGTCTTCCCATGAAAGCTGTGGAGAAACATTTCTTCCGTCACAGGTGAATTCGGAGGGGATGCTGCTGTTATCTACAAAATCTTCACTCTTCAATTTCATTTAAAATCCCCAAAACTAACTGGACGGCGTCTCAAATAAAAAACTTGCTAGGGCATAATACGCTGTGAATGTGTGGGGGTGTGACAAATTATATCTAGGCAAACCGCTTTAGTATTAAACAGTTGTTGTTGGGGGTAGATTTTGATGGAGGAACTTCGGGAAGTTGGAAGGGTGTCACATTTTTTCGGGAGGATAAATGTGGCGATTATAGAGGTGAAGGACACTATTTCGGTTGGGGATCGAATTCTCATCAAGGGACCTACCACAGACATTGAACAGACTATAGATTCCATGGAGATAGAACACACGAAGGTTAAGCAGGCAGAAGCGGGTCAAAGCATCGGAATGAAAGTAAACGCCCGCGTAAGAGAGAACGACATAGTCTACAAGACAGGCTGAAGCAGCAATCTGGTTTTGCAACAAAAAGCTTTACGCTACTACATACTTTGACTTCACAAGAAATATCTTAGTCGCTGTCCTAGTTGAGCAAAGAAGGTGATTCTGTGTTGGAGAAGATGACCGATTCAAGCCTCCAGAACTTGGTCAAATTTTTGGAGATAACAGGCATTTTAAAGCGAACACCAAGAGCAGGATGGGTCGACGTTGGAGTATATCAACCCGAATCCGTTGCAGACCACACCTTCAGAACAGCATTCCTCTGCATGCTATACGCCGACATGGAAGCCTTAGACCCATTAAAGTTATTGAGAATGGCATTGATTCACGACCTCCCCGAAGCCATAATAGGGGACTTGATGCCTTCACAAAAGACAGCGGAAACCAAAGAGAACGAAGAAAACGCCATAAGCCAAATCTTAAGCCTTCTGCCGAAAAAGCAAAGGGAAAACTACTTAGCAGTTTGGAACGAATATCAAGAAGGAAAAACAAAAGAGGCGAAAGCCGTGCAACAGCTTGACAAGATTGAGATGGCTCTACAAGCCAAGGAGTACGAAAAATTTGGTTCAGCAAGCAAAAGTTTGGAAAGGTTCATCAAGTCCGCAGAAGAGGCTACCATATGGCCAGAGCTGAGAAGAATTCTCTCATTGGTTTCGGAGGAAGGAAAAAATGAGCTTTAGGGAAAGGTGGACAAAAGAGTTCACGAAGATGCTGACAGAGGACGAAAGAAAAGCTTTCAGGTTATGGCTGGAGTTTTCTCAGGGAAAAATCTTGGAATCCGAATTTCAATCCAAGATGGACCTTAAGATTATGCCTAAGATGCTCGGCAAAATGAGTGCAGCAAGAATGAATGCTTTAGAAGATGAAGTTGAACGCCTGAGAAAAAGAGTTGCTAGTTTAGAAGAGAGGGTACGCAAAAAGTCTTGAAGCAATTTGACTTGGAATTATTTGCGAGTAGGTTTGTGAGGCTTTCTGTCTCTGCCCTGCAACCTGCTGGAATGTTGTTGCCGTCTGGGCTGCCGTTTTTCTCTTCGTAGGAAGTCGCCTATGTCTAGAATGTTCTTTACAGCAACTTTGTTCGCATCATTCTCTTCACGAAGATTGTGCATTATTTTGCCGAATCCCAAACATTCATTGTGTTCGTTCAGAATCAGAGTATAATTACCTTTTCTTGAGCCATTTACATGGAGTATCCCCTTTTTGAATATGTCTCTTCCACAGATGAAAAGCCACGCAGTCTTTTTGTCAATCACCAGCTTGTTTGCTTTTCTCTCCGCAATCATTGATAACAAAAGAAAACTAGGAAAGAAACTGGCGCCCTTCACTGCTCCAAGATACGCGCCAGCATAAAAGAAACCTTTTGGAACCTGCTGTTTCAGTTTTTTAGATAACAAGTAATACCTGTTTCTGTTCCTGACAATACGGCTTTCATCTAAAGGGATGTCTGCATTAAATTGCGCCACAAAATCGTTTATCGCCTTCATTGTCATCCCGCCTGCTTCCTGAGTTTGCAGACAAAGAAACCTTGAGTTTGGTCTGGCCAGATTCTCCTGCACTTTTCTATGGAGCGGTCAAGTTCTTTGCCGAAAACATTTGTTAACCCTTTTTCTCCGTGGCAATTGATTTCTTCAACTTTAACATTCAAAGCTCCTATCGCCCAGTCGATGTTTAACTCGTTCTCTTCTGGCTCCAGCGAACAGGTAGCATAAACGATTTCTCCGCCATCTTTCGTGACTTTAACAGCTTCAGTTAAGATTTGCCTCTGCCGACGAGCATTCCTCTTCACATCTTCAATCGTTCTTTTGCTGAACCAACCCTTATCGGTTACATAATTACCTGAACATGGAACATCCAGAAGAACACAATCAAATTCAATGTTTAGATTTGTGGCTTCTTTTGCGTCCATATTGTAAACTGCCGTATTTGTTACGCGGCTGCGTTCCAGCTGGTTTACTAGTGCAAACATTTTTCGCTGCTTAAGCTCAAGAGCTACGATTACGTCTCTGTTTTTCATGAGGTTAGCTAACTGGACAGTTTTTCCGCCTGGAGATGCACAGGCATCCAGAACCGTTTTGTCTTCCAGTTCAGTGAATAATGTGACGGGGATTTGGGCGGCTGCCTCCTGAATCGAGTACAAGCCCAAAAGGTATTCTGCTGTTGCACCAACAGAAAACTTACTTTTGCGAATCCAGTAGCCGTCTTCGAGAAAAGGAATCTTTTCCAGCACAATTCCCAAAGATTCCAGTCTTTTCACAACGGTATCTCTGTTGGAGTTCATGGTGTTTATTCTGATTGCTTGCTTAGGCTTGGCTTGCTTGTAGGTCCACCCTAGTTTCTTGTATCGCTTAACAAAGAATTCTTTGCCGGACATCAAAGGATAAGAACTTGGTTGTGCTAATAAAAAGTTGGTGTTGTGCATCCCTCAGTCGGGAGTTTTATCCAGCCTTGCTTCTTCTGATCTGTATTCCCTTCTCCAATGCTATAACGTCAACCAAATCCTGTATGCCTGAAGTCTTTAGTTTTCTCTCAAGCACCTCTTCTATTTGGAAGACACCCGCTGGATTGTTCATGCTTACAAAGATTTGAACAGGTTTCCGTTTTCCCTTCTCGATTTCCACCTTGGTGATAGATAACGCAGAGAGCGAGTGAATGTCCACCTTTCCGGTTCTGTAAGGAATTCTGGTCCTTCCCGAAGCCATGTCAGTTCCATCAGCTATCTTTGCCGCTCCCGCCTCCACGCTTAAACACTCAATTTTCTCTTCATGAGAAAAAATAGTGTGCAGTATCTCAGACTTTATTCTCACCGCCAGACCCGCGTCTTCGGGGTAAACCTTCTTGAGAAGCCTATCCAAGATGGGATTGGCTATTATACAGCTGTGGATGTGATGGTCAACCCGATGAATGCTGTTCCCCAAGTCGTGCAGATAGGAACCGCAAAGGACAACAACCTTAGCATCTTCAATGGAGCAAACTTTGTTCTTGACAGTCGTAGGTGATACCTCCTGAATTAAGATGTCAAAAATTTCTAGGGCGCTTCCAGAAACAATTTTGGAGTGAACCGGACCATGGTCATTATATTTCAAACGTTCAACAGCCATCACGTTGGACATACGAAGAGTGCTCTGGACCTCCAAATCGGTTTCCAGCAATCGAAACATCTGCTCAACCTTCGGTTCGCTCAGATGAGAGTTTATTAGATTTGCGGAAACTGTCACCATTCTCAGTTCACCACGGTTAAACTGGGTGCGTAGCATATAAGAAGCTTAAGCAGCGCAAGCCTCAGGGCAAAACTTAGCTTTCATGTTTTATGTTGCTGACGAAAAGACAGGTCTTTTCTTTAGGTAGGTTGCAGGGTCAAATTCCCTTATTGCTACCTCGTCCACGTCTATTATGTAGATCACGTGGATGCGAGCGTTTCTGATTTCGTCGAAACTAACTGGCGGGTTCCTGTAGTAGAGGTCACAAAGAGTTTTGAGATACCTCAGATCTTCTGGGGTTCTGTCCCGAGGAGGTTTGACTAGGATGTCGGGAATCTGTAGCATATAGTATGGTGGTACGCCTAAGGCAAACTTGTCCGAATGATTTCCATATCGAATTATTTTGCTGGCTATCCTCGATTTGCGGTAGTTTGCGGGGTCAAGGGCGTGACTTGGGGGAATGAATCCGGTCTCCACCTCAACAATATGGGAGCCTAATCCCTTCACTCCGTACAAATCACATATCAATCCATCTACTGGTCGTTCAATCTCCACTTCGTAACCCTTAAGAATCAGGTGTTTGGCGCATACAAGCTCCATAACTGAATGGTTGATTTTGACAACATTCTCTTCATGCAAGCGAGTCAGCTTATCTCTTAGAACATTCAGCTTTTTTGTAGTCTCTTTATCGGCGTCTCTGTTTAGCCGCGTAGCTAGAATTTCTATGTCTCTGTCGAACTTATTCATGCTCTCATCCTTTCAGGCATTTTGCAATGTTGGGTTTCTGCGAGTTTGATATTGCTCATCTGTCAAAAGCTTTTATGCACACATACACCTAAAAAATCCGAGTTGCAGTTACTTAAGACTTATTCAAGAGGCGTGCCCTTCAGATGGGCACTTGGATTTAATTGACTGCTTCCTCGATCTTAAATCAGAGAACCTGAACTATGACGGAATCAAACAATTACACTGAACGAAAAGGATGAAGCTTCCGCTGTTATGGCGCCGATAACGAGTTGGGGATAAGAGGAAACATGCATTGATGGTCCTGTGGGGTTTTAGTCTTTGATGGCTTCGAGTAGGCTCATGACGTTCCAGAGTTTCACTCTGGTGTAAGGGGGCATGTTGGGGTCCTGCAAGATTTCGTCGAGAATGGATATGGCGTTGGCTGCTCTGACTGCGGGGGTGTTTTCTGAGATTTGTAGGGCTGCGATGGACTGTTTCGCGGATCTTCTTATGTTTCGTGGAGTTGTGGTGTCTTCGGAAACCATGCCGAGAACATTCATGGCTTCTTCTATTCTTTCCTCGTATTCCTGTAGTTTCTTTTTTCTCACCATATAGAAGCCTCTATTAACATTGCTTAAACGAGATGTAACCTATTTATTCTTATCCTATACATATGCGGCGATTTATACCGTTTACGGAGTCAATCATTCGACGATTCAGCTTCAACGTGAAAAAGGAGATAGATAGTTAATTAACTGACAGCAAAAATATATTCTTTAACTGTAAAGTTTGTTCAGAAGGGTTTGACGTGACTAAAGATTCAAAAGCCATCAAGATGATGGCAGATTTGCTTAGGCAGGGAGCCACTCTAACGGAACATTCCTGTCCAGCCTGTTCTTCACCTCTCTTTAAACTAAGAAGCGGAAACCTCTGGTGTGCCAGTTGCCAAAAGCGTGTCATAATTGTTAGAGAGGGAGAAGCCGAACCAGAGGCTACTGACCCCACGTTATTCTCCAGCCTAGAATCAACAATCCTAGCTAAGATTCAGGCGATAGAAAAAGAACTTGGCGAAGAAAAGGATGCAGAAAAATTGAGGACCCTTGGAACAACTCTGTCTACGCTCCTCGAAAATCTTGAAAAGATACGAAAGATGAAAAAGGCATCCTAATCCAAAACAAAAGGCGTTTGGGTTGCTTGGACGTTACGAAAATTTTCCCGAAAATGTTCACGCTGTAGCCCTTTTTTACTATCAAGACTCAGCGAAAGAGGTTCAGAAGGCGATTTTCTGTGCATTTCACAACTTGAATCATGAACGCTATGATTTGGATGCTGTAACCTCCTATTTGAAACAGAAGTGCGAGGTCAGCTTCGAGTTCGGCGTGGCTGAAGGCTTCGATTTCAATTTTTTGGATAAGAATGAACTTGATCAGTGTCTGAGAAGCGTTGCCGAAAAGGAACTGCGGACGTTAGATTTTTTCTTTGTTGTCTGCTATCACCTTATCAAGGAAGGTAGTAAACGGGTTCCATTAAGATTTGATTATCATGTGCTCCGCTTCACATTCCAAGAAAACGGCTTGGAGTTACGGGTCCGTCACGAAAAAGGAACCCAGCGAGTTACGCTAGATGACCTGACAGCTTTCATAGCTAAAAGGATAAACGTTGAACTCTCTCGGAGACAGTTAACCCCTTTGATTTTGGGGGCTTTCAAGAAAGTTAGAATGAGATAATGAGCTAGCTTTAACACTGAGATTTGCTGTTTTATTCATCAAGATGCCTCTGCTGGGTATAGCCTTTTTCGGCTTTGGGGAACTTGAGATGTCCTATTTTTTCATGTATATTGGAGTGATTTAGATTGTTCTTCAGGGCATCCTGATTGGACGGCTGACCAAAAGGTGGGGAGAGGCGAATCTCATAGTTTTTGGGTCTCTGCTAATGACGCTTGGGATATTCATTATTCCGCTATTTCGTAACATTGCAGTCTTTTTAGGCGCCCTTACTATGATATCGTCTGGCATCGGCGTATTAGGCACGGTTCTGCCCAGCTTCATTTCTAAGAGAGCCCCCGCGGATGAACAGGGAGGCATATTAGGGGTTGCCCAGTCTGTGGGAAGCATCGCACGGATTCCGGGTCCGCTAGTTGGAGGTCTTATCGCCGAATTTGTTGGATTAGACGTGGCATTCCTTCTCAGCGCAGCTCTTGTAATGATCGCCTTCGGTCTTGGATTCAAACTGTTTCAGACGCACAGGTTTCGCGGTCAATCAGCAGAAACGGTCAAATCATAAGTTGCTGCCCAGTGAAAAATGAGAATTTTCGGGGACGATCATATATTCACAACGGGCACACACAGACTTCAATGAACAAGTTTATCAAACAATTCTAATTATTAGCTGATTTTCTCAGTAATCTCTGTTTACAGATTATTGCCGCAAAGGATGCAATAAAAAGCAATGGTAGAATAGCCCATGATGGAAACTCTGGAATAACTCCATGTTCATCTGTTTTGACCAACCAAAAATCAATGCCTCCGCCAAAGGACATTGTGTCACCAGCTAAGGCGTATCCTCCATCAAACGTCTCAACCAATGATTGAGCAACGTCCTCATACCTTCCTCCATAAGTTTGGCTCCACATCTCCGAAGAGGCTCCAACCGAACTAATTAAGGGTAAAGTAATTAAAACAATAAGTACTGTGCTTGAAAGAAACAGCTTTTTAGACGGCATTTATTCTCCCCTAAATATAGTTTAGAATTTTCAGTTAAGAAGTTTTTTGTAAAGATTTCTTGACCAGCTAAATGATACGTTTAGTCAAGTTTCTTGGCAACAAACACATAGAATATATTGGCGGTTCAGGTTTTCTGTAGAAAAAAAAGGGGGAATGTTTGTTTAAGATTTAAAAGAAAGAAAAGGACGAGGCACTTTTTGAGCCGAGCTTATTATATATAAAACGTAACCGTAATAGAGAAGATTCAACATATAAACGTAAACAGAACGCAGAGTGAACTATAATGAGGATAATCTTGGTGGGATGGGGAGTAGTCGGGCAAAGCTTCGCCCAAATCATCACAGAAAGAAAGAGGGAGCTTGCCAAAAAATACGGCTTCCGCCCCAGAATCGTAGCCATAGTTGACAAGAAAGGAGCAGCCATAAACCCGAAGGGACTAGACCTAGAGCAGATGCTAGCCCTCAAAAAAGAAAAAGGAACAGTATCAGCAAGCAGCCAACATGGACACCCCAACATGTCAGCGCTAAAACTCATAGAATCCGTTGAAGCTGAAGCCATGGTTGAAGTATCACCCACCAACATCGAAGACGGAGAACCCGGATTATCCCACCTCAAAACAGCATTCAGAACAGGAAAACATGTAGTCACAACAAACAAGGGACCCCTAGCCTTGGCATTGCCAGCATTAACAGAGTTGGCTGACTACAACAACGTTTACTTGCGATTCAGCGGAACCGTGGGGGCAGGAACTCCGGTTCTGGAATTCGCCAAGAATTGCCTCCAAGGCGACAGGATAGTTTCCATCAGAGGAATATTGAATGGAACCACAAACTACATTCTTTCAGAGATGGATGAGAAACACATCACATTCGATGAAGCCCTAAAAGGCGCACAAAAACTCGGATACGCCGAGGCTGACCCCACCATGGACGTTGACGGCTATGACGCAGCAGCCAAACTGGTCATCATGGCAAACTGGATAATGGACAAAAAAGTCACCATAAAAGACGTGAAAATCAAGGGCATCCGCGACGTATCATCCCAAAATATAGAGGATGCATCAGCGAAAGGCTCCACAATAAAGCTCATAGGCTCCATCGAAGAAACCCTAAAAGTGGAACCCACCCAAATATCCAAACATGATCCCCTAGCCGTGGACGGAGCCCTCAACGCCGTAACCTTCGTTTCAGAATCCGCCGGCGAACAGACCATCATAGGGCTTGGGGCAGGAGGAATGGAAACCGCCAGCGCCGTATTAAGGGACCTGCTGGACATAAAACAGAACATAGCAAACAAAATGATAACATAAAGGTGAGGAAGAAAACTTGAAGAAGATAGTGATGAAATTCGGAGGCACCTCTGTAGCCACTGGCAAAAACATTCGCCACGTAGCCAACCTGATAGCCAACCATGCTGGACAGGACTGCAGGGTCGTTGCTGTAGTTTCAGCGTTGGAAGATGTCACAAACCAGCTTATCCAAGCGGCAGAGGAAGCAAAAAAAGGAAAACGCAAATACATCCGTGACTTTAAGCAGGAAATCCTTGAAAAACATTTGACTACTGCCAAAGAAGCCATCAAAAATAAGCAGTTAGAAGATGAGACTGAGCAGGTTCTCAAGGCTAGGGCAGGCGAGCTTGAACAGGTCTTGACAGGAATCGTTTTCGTCGGCGAACTCACCCCAAAATCGAGGGATAATGTTCTTTCTTTCGGGGAAAGATTGTCTGCTCCCATCGTCAGCGGAGCCCTCCGAGACATAGGGATTAGTTCTCAGCACCTCACTGGAGGAGAAGCGGGGATAGTGACTGATTCCAATTTCGGGGAAGCCGGTCTTCTCATGAACGTTACCAAATATCAGGTCAAAAAGAACCTTGAGCCTCTGCTGAAAAAAGGAACAGTTCCGGTTATAACTGGTTTTATAGCCGCAACTCAGGACGGAGAAACCACAACGTTGGGTCGGGGAGGATCTGACTACACGGCAACCATCATGGGAGCCGCGTTAGCTGCTGACGAGGTTTGGATATGGACGGATGTGGACGGATTGATGACTTCTGATCCCAAAATCGTTCCTTCAGCAAAAACGATTCATGAACTGTCCTTCCAAGAAGCCACAGAACTAACGATCTTCGGAGCCAAAGCTATGCATCCCAGAGCTTTGGAGCCAGCCCGAAAAGAGGGTATACCCGTTAGAATCAGAAACGTTTTCAACCCAGAGAATCCGGGAACGCTCATAACGAAAGAACAGAAAATCAAGACAAAAGATGGCGTGAAAGCCGTAACCTTAGTCAGGAACGTTGCGGTGATCACTGTCAGCGGAGCAGGCATGGTGGGCGCACCCGGAACAGCCGCAAAAGTTTTCGAGGTGCTTGGAAAAGAAAACATTAACATCCTGATGATCTCTCAGAGCGTCTCAGAATCGAATATTTCGTTTGTGATTCAACGAAGCCTTCTGGAACGGGCAGTTAACACCCTGGAGATAGCTCTTCTGGGCAGGGACTTTATTCGCGAAGTGATGTCTGAAGACGATGTGTGCGTAGTAGCGGTTTTGGGGGCGGGCATGAAAGGAATGCCTGGAGTGGCTTCAAAAATATTTTCAGCGGTTGCAAGGGAAGGAATAAACGTCCGCATGATCGCTCAAGGCTCCTCTGAACTTAACGTCTCCTTCGTAGTCAAAGAAAATGATGGAGAAGAGACCGTTCGGGCAATACACAAGGAGTTCAAGTTAAGCAACAAATAATCTGGAAAATTCCTCCGTTTCTGCAGGTCATTGTGCATCGAGTCTAAGGATAAGGTTTTAACCTCTCATGTCAGACGTTTATTGTGTGATGAAGGACACCATTCTGAGCTCTCGTGATGATGAGATGGAGCGACTCTGAAACCGCTTTATGGTCCTTGGCTAAGAGGGTCAAGGACAACTAGACGCTTGATCTGGCGTACGGGTTACGGCACCAGAAGGGCGGATGACAGCAAAAGCAAACCAAAAACAATTGAAACTTCTGCAACGAAACATTTGGCACATCAAACTGAAAGGCTACCAAATCTACCACAATTACATACGAGAACATGAAGGACTAAACGATAAAACTCCAGCAGAAGCATGTGGAATCAAAGTCGAAGGCAAAAACAAGTGGAAAACACTAATCCAAAATGCAAGCAAATAAAAAACTATGGCAAATTTTAAGTTTTGAACAAACCATTCACTTTCTGTAATGCCTTTGCCAAAGTATAATTCACAGTGGTTTGCAGTAGGACTAATTGTCTTTTTAATAGTCGTCACGGTGCTTGTTGTCTTTCCATTAATGAAATGGAATAAAGAAAATAATGAACTTAGTAAGTCTCGTAATTACTACATATCGTTCTCAAATTGGATAAACATAGCACAGGGGGAGGCTGAGTCTGATACTTTTTGGCAAATTGACCTTACTGTTAATCAGCCTCGTGGCACTCTAATAATTGGAGACTGTGTCGAAATTTCAGGAAATGCTATTGTCAAGACTACAGTAAATCAAAATATAACAGAAATTAGATTATGGTTTCGGAATTCACAAGCATATAACATCACATTTGATAGTGATGGCATGATTAACGCCACCGATAGCAACATTCATTTAATTAGAATCGGAGACACAAACAAGTTAGAAGGAAATGCTACAATATGTTGGAGGCTTGAGGGTTCCTATAATCCAACAGCACAAATTTTTTTTGAGAATGAAACAGGGAATTTTACATGTTATTTGGGGGTTTCCCCTGATGTTGCCATAACAGTTTACCCAGAATCCGAATTCGCTCAAATAGTCAATAATGAAGTTACTATGGTGTTGACAATTGCAGTTTATTCTTTTACAGTCATAGGAACTTTTAGCTTAATTTTGACCCTTTGGCGTATGAAGCCAAGTTCTAACAACAAAGAGAATAATTCCGAAAGTAGCAATAGCAACACCAACATAAAAGATAACTGTACCAATAAAAATGTCATAGAGTCCAATAATAGCAATAGGAAAAAAAAGCGAACCCCCAAGCATAAAAAATAATGGTGCATCATCATCCAACAAAAACTCTATGAGGTGACGATTTTTCACAACCCCTCACCTCCCACTCGTGGTGACGAGAACTTCACAGAATCTGCAAAAATAATCTTTAATAAGAGCTAGTTGGTTGGTTAACATAAAACTTTAAGAATCACTCTTTAGACTAAAGTTGAAGGAAACCGATCAGCATGACTAGACATCACAGCATGACAAAAAAGACCAGCAAAAAGAAACAGAAGAGAACCAAGAAGAAGAGACAGCGAAGACGGAAAAAATCAAAGTAAATCTGAGAAAATGGTCAATCAAATATAGCTTAATTTGAGCTAGGTTTCAGATTTTAATGATTAAAGATTATTTCTAGCAGAAGCACTATTCTCAAAATAAATTAGCTTTATTGAAGAACAGACAAGCTATTCGAGGGTGGCGTGAAGTCTCCTCAACTCATCCTCGTTTTTTCCAAGACGATGCATAAGCTCAACAACCATACTGTCAAGGAAAACCATGCAGTTGTTTTCGAAGATGGAACCCAAAGGAGACAAAGTTTCACTTTCACCCAGAATCTGCCTAACCAGATAATCCTCCTCTTTGGGCCAACCAAATTTCGTTCGACCTCCTATGGGCATAACGAGGTCAGCGAGGTCCCCTAATGGAGACCCAGGATAAGAGGTGACAGCCACCACCTGTGCGCCGATCTCTTTGGCTGTTGAACTGGCAGTCAACGTTATTTTGGTTGTTCCTGAACCGGAAATTGCTACGATCAGGTCATCCTTTCCAGCGGCGGGCGTAATTGTTTCTCCTAAGAAGTAAACGGTTAATCCCATGTTCATGAGCCGCAGGGCAAAGGCGCGTCCAACGAATCCGCTTCGTCCTTGACCGACAACAAAGATTTTCTTGCTCCGAGAATCCAAGATCAGCTTGATGAAGTTTTCTACCTTCTCCAGATCAAGCTCAGTCATAGCCTTTCTTGCACCAGACAAAATCTCCTCAGACGCAGCCATCAACCATTTCAAGGGCTTTCCCAACGGAGGGAAATCTATCTTGTATGTTAAAAGTCTTTTCTAACATTTCATGAAAAGGTCTGGACAAATTGATTTCATCACAAACTTGAGTCTCAAAGAGGGTTTCAGAGGGAAAGTAATGCAGTCAAGGAGGGAATGGGAACGTATAACCATACGTAAATCGCGAGAAGTAGCATCAGAACAGAAACTAGAACGAGGAGGTAGTCTGCCCGTTTTAGTTTAAGCACGTAAAGGTTTGTGCGTTTTTCGCTGGCCCCCCAAGCCCTCGACTCCATGGCCTCCGCTAACTCTAGGCTTCTTCGGATGGCATTGACAATCAGCGGAATGAGAATAGGGATATAGTTTCTCACTCGTTTAATGAAGTTTCCACGCTCCAACTCCAATCCTCTTGCCTTCTGGGCATCCATGATGGTCTGCGCCTCGTCAGCTAATACAGGGACAAAACGGACTGCAGTGGTGAAGGCGAAACAGAATTCGTAGGGGATGTGACTCTGCTGTAGCGCCAAGCCTAGATGGTCAGGCGAAGTTGTTAGAAAGAACACTGAGAAGGATGCAATTAGAACAACGAAACGTAAAGTCATGGCTGCAGCCCGCTCTAAAAGGATCAAGTATTCCACGAGTGTATCAATCGGGGGAGTTATTTCCTGAAATGAGGCGGGATAAAAGTATCCGAAAATCAAGTTTGTTGCAAAGATGAAGACAGCCAAGAATGCTGCTCCTCTCAGGGAACGCAACCATTGCCGCTTAACTCGTGCCATAAAAACAAAGGGCAAGGGTATGAAAAACAAGACAGTCAGTGCTATCAGCTTGGTGAATAGAATCGCCATCACGAACAAGAGGCAAACGTAGAAAAATTTGACTCTTGGATCTAGATCATGAACTACCGAAGAGACTTTCCTGAACTTGAAGCCTTCAAAGACGCTCATTGCCTTTTCCTCAGGCGATCTAACAGAATTTTAGTAGCTTCATGAACGTCAATAACATCCGTTGGCAGACCCAGATCAGCCAGTTCCAGAAAAATCTGGGTTATCTGAGGAGGCACAATCGAAGCCTGCGCCACCAACTTCTGGTTTGTCAGAATTTCTTTCGCTATGCCTTCAGCTAAAATTTTTCCTTGGCTCATCAGTATGACGCGAGGGTTGCATTCAGCCACAAACTCTACGTCATGAGTGACTACAACCACAGTCTTTTTCTGGGCGTTCAGTTGCAGAATGAATTGCTGCAGTTTCTCCTTCTGCTGATGATCTTGACCTATGGTTGGTTCGTCTAGAATGATTACCTGAGGGTCCCAAGCGAGGATCGAAGCCAAAGCAACCCGTTTTCTTTCTCCACCGCTGAGCATGAAAGGCGACGTCTTCCGATACTTAGTTATATCTAAAAGGTTTAGAGCCCAGTCAACCTGCTTTTCTATAACTGCCTTTTCAAAACCAAAATTTTTGAGGGCAAAGGCAACCTCGTCCTCCACGGTCTCACTGAATAGTTGGTGATCTGGATTCTGAAACACGAAACCAACCTTTCGAGCCAGTTTAGCCACGCTCACATCTCGGGTGCTTACGCCGTCAACTAGGACCTCGCCCTTGGTTGGCTTCAAAAGCCCGTTAAAGTGTTTCACCAGAGTAGTTTTTCCTGCCCCATTCTGCCCCATGACAGCCAAGAATTCTCCGTCGTCGATGGTGAGGTTGATTCCCCTAAGGGCTTCGATGCCAGTAGGGTAGGTGAAATGTAAATCTTTGACATCAATCATGTTTCAGTGCCTCCCGCAAGAGATTCGCTGTCTCTTCTGTGGTCACTGGAACAGTTTTCAGGTGTATCCCATTTTGTTTGAGCTGCTGATACAGTATTGTTGCTTTTGGGATGCCGACACCAATCAGACGGGCTTCTTCGGAGGTGAAGATTTCTTTAGGAGTGCCATTTAAGACAACCTTGCCTTCATCCATGACGATAACGTCATTAGCATACTTTGAGGCTAGATCCAGCCGATGCTCAACAAGAATAATGGTGATGCCCAGTTTTTTGTTTAAGTCGTTGATTACCTCAAAGATTTTTTCGGCTCCTACAGGATCAAGAAAAGAGGTGGGTTCATCGAGTACCATGATGTCAGGTTGCATGGC
>Ga0315550_1000305_pt1 | contig 29869 bp, 14 predicted proteins | sample SalMarSW160190MG_2_FD_203100 | JGI IMG/M metagenome (GOLD analysis project Ga0315550, IMG submission 203100) | Salt marsh sediment microbial communities from the Plum Island Ecosystem LTER, Massachusetts, United States - Salt Marsh Sediment SW1601-90 ...
TGAGAAAGAGTATAACTACATATATGAAATGGATGCTGATTTCTCACATGATCCGGCTGATCTGGTAAGGCTCTATAATGTATGCAAAAACGGAGACGCTGATGTAGCAATCGGATCCCGCTATATCAGCGGTGTCAATGTTGTGAACTGGCCTCTTTCAAGGGTTTTCATGTCATATTTTGCTTCAATTTATGTGCGAATGATTACCGGTATGAAAATAATGGATACCACTGCCGGATTTAAATGTTATAAAAGGGAGGTGCTTGAAAACATTAACCAGTATCACATAAAATCAGTCGGTTACAGTTTTCAGATTGAAATGAAATTTATTGCCTGGAAACTGGGTTATAAGATTGTTGAGGTACCTATTATTTTCACAGACAGAAAGCTTGGCTCATCGAAAATGACAGGCGGAGTTTTCAATGAAGCTTTATGGGGGGTACTGAGAATGAAGCTCAGGAGCTGGTTTGTGAAGTATAAGAAAAAAGGCGCAACGGTATAACGGTACAATGGATAATATATTAATAAGAAATGCCACAATAGTAAATGAGGGACGGGTTTTCAGAGGTGATTTACTTATTAAGGATGAGCTCATTGACACAATAGGATCTCCCGGACAGGTAAAAACACCCCGGGAGGCTAAAATAATTGATGCATCAGGATTACTTCTTATCCCCGGAGTAATTGATGATCAGGTTCACTTCAGGGAGCCTGGATTAACTCATAAAGCTGATATTTTCACCGAGACGAGGGCTGCTGTGGCAGGCGGGGTAACATCATTCTTGGATATGCCCAACACCATACCTCAGACTGTTACTATTGAAGCTTTGGATGACAAGTACAGGTTGGGATCCGAAAATTCCCTTGTTAATTATTCTTTTTATATAGGGGCGACAAACGATAATATTAATGAAATTATGAATGCCGATCCCGCCAGAGTATGCGGCATTAAGGTTTTTATGGGATCATCAACAGGGAATATGCTTGTAGATGATGAGAATTCCCTTCGTGAAATATTCAGACAGGCAACCATGCCGGTGGCAACACATTGTGAACATGAGCCTACCATAAGAAGAAACACCGAAACATTCAGGAAAAAATACGGAGAGGATGTACCGGTTAAAATGCATCCTCTTATTCGGAGCCGTGAAGCTTGCTTTCTCTCATCATCCAAGGCAATAGCTTTAGCCAGGGAATATAACACCAGGCTCCATGTCCTTCATCTTTCAACAGCTGATGAAATGAAGCTTTTCAGTAATGAATTGCCGTTGAATGAAAAAAGAATAACCGGGGAAGTATGTGTTCACCATCTCTGGTTCGATGATTCCTTTTATGATGAACTGGGTACAATGATCAAATGGAACCCGGCAATAAAGACCAAATACGACAGAGAATCTTTGTTTGACGGTGTGAGGAACAATCTGATTGATGTTATCGCCACTGACCATGCTCCTCATACATTGAAAGAGAAAAAGAACAGCTATTTCAAAGCACCATCCGGCGGCCCTCTGGTTCAGCATTCACTGGTTGTCATGCTTGAATTGTGGCATAATAAAATATTCAGCATTGAAAAAATCATTGAAAAGATGTGCCACGGGCCTGCTGTTCTGTTTAATATTAAAGGAAGGGGATTTATAAGGGAAAATTACAAAGCAGACCTCTGTCTTGTCGATCCGGATAATCCATGGACTGTATCCAGGGATAATATATTATATAAATGCGGTTGGTCGCCATTTGAAGGGACAACTTTCAGATCGAAAGTCGTTCAGACAATTGTTAATGGCACCATTGTGTATGATCATGGTATAATTAATGATGATTACCGGGGTCAGAGACTGGTGTTTGACAGATAATTGCGTGTTGGGTGAGGAAGATTGCTTCGTCGCTGCGCTCCTCGCAATGACATTAATCCTATATGAATCTTCTGTAATCAATATAATCAAAACCATCTAGGAGGCAATGTCATTGCGAGTCCCGCTCGCGCGGGACGAAGCAATCCTCCTCACCACAAACCTCACTGTACTTCGTGTTCTCTGTTCAAGGAGTATTTCCCTTCCGGATGTTATTCGTTTTATTGCTTCAGGGGTGTAATGCCTGATGGAAAGTATTTCTGCATTTTCGTTATAGACAGCCGAAAATTCATCTTTCAGCGTTTCAAGCAGGGCATCAACCTTTGATCTTTCATCATCAACGCATACATCAATGCTAACAGCACTTGCCTCAACAAGGTTGACCTTGATGCCTTTTTCTGTAAACATGTAAAATATCCGGCTCAGGTTATCCCCCATTACAAAAGATAAGTCTTTCGGTAGAATTGAAATCAGTATCTGGCACTCTTTCTTTATAAAAACAGGAATAATTTGTCTGAGGACAGGATCATCTGTTACGAGGGTTCCTTCTGTATCAGGAGCAAGAAATGACTTTACATAAAGCGGAATGTTCTTATTATGAAGTGGTTTTATTGTTTTGGGATGAATTACTTTTGCTCCGGAGAAGGTCATCTCTACAGCCTCCCTGTATGACATCTCATCAAGCTTACTTGCATCAGTCAGCCATTTAGGATCGGCATTTAACAGACCCGGAACATCTTTCCATACTGTAACACTCTCTGCATTAAGTATATTGCCAAGGATTGCAGCAGTATAATCAGATCCCTCCCGCCCAAGGGTTGTGGTTTTTCCTTCCAGGGTGCCGCCAATAAAACCCTGGGTCAGGTAAACATTATGATCTCTGAAAGTAAAACAATTTTTAATCCTGTCCGAACTTTCATCCCACAATACATTGGCATCTCTGTACCTGTCGTCGGTCAGCAGGTTATCCCTTATATCCACCCACTTTATATTGATCCCTGATTTAATAAGATATTCCGCTACTATTATTGTCGACCATAATTCACCGTATGATACAATCTGGTCATATTCAAAGTCATATCCTGATCCTTTAACTGATTTCAGATACTCTTTAAGCTTTAAAAATGAATTCTCTATTTTACTTTTTGCTGAATTTCCGGAAGGGAAAATATCTTCTGCAACAGATGAATGATAGCTGTAAATGTTGTCCAGATGGTCTTTATAATCTTGTTCACCTGCAAGCCATGACCTGAGGACTTTCTCAAGCGCGTTTGTTGTTTTTCCGAATGCAGAAACAACTACAATAAGATAATCTGCCTCATCAGTAACTATTTTAGCCAGATTCCTGATTCCTCCGGCATCCCTGACTGATGCCCCTCCGAACTTATATACTTTCATAAATCAGAATTTGGATTCAAAAGTAGGATAAATAAGGATTAACCACAATGATATTGTGTTGTTTTGTAAGAAGCCGAATCTGTGAGGCAGAGGGGGTCATTCATACCTCAACGCTTCGACAGGGTTCCTCGTTGCAGCTCTCCATGCCTGCCAGCTAACGGTAAGTAAAGCAATCCCAAGAATTAATATTCCTGCAATAGCAAATACCCACCAGTTTAAGTCGACTTTATAGGCAAAGTTCTGTATCCACCTGCTTATGAAATACCATGCTACCGGACAAGCAATTAAAAATGCTACAATAACCCATTTTGCAAAGTCTTTATTCAGCATTGACAGTATCTCTGTAACTTTTGCACCGTTAATCTTCCTTATACCTATCTCCTTGGTTCTCTTATCAGCTTCAAGAGTACTTAATGCGAAAATTCCCATTAACGATAAGAATATCGCAAGAAACGAAAATATTCCGGTTATCCTTGCCAGCTTCTCCTCCGCATCATAGGCATCCCTGTATTTTTCATCAATACTCTCAAATGCAAACGGGATTCCCGGAAACATATCATTCCATTGTGTTTTTATAAATTCAATTGTCTCTGACTTTTTATCAGGATTTATTTTGATTGTAATGTATCCCGGATAGTTGTGATGACGACCAAATTGATAAATCATTGGACGAACAGGATATTGCAAGGATGTGACATTAATATCGTTTATTACACCTATTACTTCCTTACTGTTGTCCCTGGTAATTAATCCAAACTTTTTCCCGTCAAGATCTTTCCATCCAAGCTTTTTCCATGCTGATTCATTAATTATTAATGCATTATTGTCAGTTGAATAATCTTTTGAGAAAAACCTTCCATTTAATAATTTCATTCCGAAAACATCAATAAAATTTTCATCCACATCGCAGGAGAGTAGCTCAAGTCCATCGGGATATTCATTTCCCTCAGGATAGATTTTAAAGTTATTTCTGAATCCGAATCCGGGAACAAATTCAGTAACAGAGGTATTACCATAGCCATACTGTGCTGAATATTTTTCTAATGTATTGGTAAAAAGGGTAGTATTATTCATCCTTTCATTGCCACTATATCCAAGTGACCGAACTGGTATAGTTATAAGGTTCTCTTTATTAAATCCCGTATCATGGTTCCGCATGAAAGAGATCTGTTTGAAGATAAAAAGTTGAGCAACAACTAATATTATGGTTATTGTAAATTGAAGCACAACAAGACTTTTCTGAAAAGTCATTTTGTTTTTATCCGACTCCCTGTTGTGAAGCAGAACCTTTATGGGAGACGGCCTGGATAATACAATAGAAGGATAAAGTCCGGAGATCAATATTGATAAAATTCCAAATCCAATGGTCCCAAACCAGAATATTGGATCTGAAAGATCTACGATAATGTTCTTTCCTATCAGATTATTGAAAAAGGGCAATAAAAAATATACACCAAAAAAGGAGATTATAAGGCTGGTGACTACCAAAAAAGCTATCTCAGCAAAGAAATCACCAATAAGAACCCCGGGAGAAGCCCCGTTTACCTTCTTGATAACAGTTTCAATATTTCTTTTCCCGGTATTCGCAATTGATATATTCATGAAATTCAGGCATGCAATCACCAATATTCCCAATGCAATTGCCGAAAGTATCCAAAGGTAAGCCGGATTAACACCGGGCACAATATCGTTCTCAAGCGTAGAGTTCAGATGGCTGCCAAAAAATTGAGTCACCAGATAATTATGCCTGTTTCTCATAAAATCAGGATAGTATTGTTTTTCAATATTGGTAAGTATATTTTCAAATCTATCAGGAACCTTATTACCATTAAATGTTACAAAAGTGTAAAGCCCGAAATGATACCATCGTTCATGTATATCGGTAAAATATACATATCTGAAATTATCGGAAAGGAAGTATTCAAAATCAAATATTGAATTTGATGGAATATCATTTATTATTCCAGTAACTTTAAAAGTAAAGGTCTCATATTCAAATGTTTTTCCTAATACATCAATGTTTCCGTAGAGTTTTTCAGCGAGGGTTCTGGTAATAACAGCTTCAAAAGGATCCTTAAAAAGAGTACTCTGGTTACCTGATATCAATGGGAAATTGAAAAGAGGAAAAAACTCCTTTTCAACAACTGCTCCTCTGATATTTTCAAATCTATCTTCACCGATTTTCAAATCATTTATTGTACTCATCAATCCGATTACATTTTTTATCTCGGGATAATCCTTTTTCAAAACATCCGACAAAGCCAGGGGAGTTGATGCCCCGATTGAGCCATCCTGTATATTACTTTCAACTATCCGGTATATATTCTTTGCACTTGGATTAAAGTTATCAAAAGAGGTTTCATATCGAACATAAAGGAGTATTAACATACTGGCAGTTACTCCAACAGATAACCCGATTATATTTATCAATGCAAATTTTCTATTGGTAAATAAATTACGGATGTTTACCCTTAAAATGAATATTAATTTACCCATATTAGAATTCTTAGATTATTCATATCGTAATGCTTCGACCGGGTTTCTTGTTGCTGCCAGCCAGGTAAGCCAACCCACTGTAAGTAAAGCAATTATCAGTTCAAAACAAACAGCTGCCAGAAAAATCCACCATGAGATTTTCACCTGGAATGCGAAATCCTGTAGCCATTTCCTGACAAGGATATAAGCAACAGGACAGGCAATCAGACTTGATGTAAGGATCCAGACAGTAACCTGGCCTGATAAAAGGAGTAATATGTCTGATACCGGTGCTCCCATAACCTTTCTTATGCCAACCTCTTTTTTCCTCCTGCTTATAACCAGGGAGGCAAAACCGAACAATCCAAGACATGAGATGCATAATGCCGTCATCGTAAAAAGCAATAATAAAAAGCCGCTTTTTTCTACCGGACCATACTGGTTATTATAGGCATCTTCAAGATACCTGTAATTCAGACCAATCCCCGGTAAAATATTGCTCCAGGTTTTTTCTACATATTCAAGTGTCCCATCAATATTCTGTGGATTTAATCTTAGCACTATAGTAATATACATCTCAGGATTTATATAAATCAACATCGGATTTATCTTTTCATGGAACGATCTAACATGGAAATCTTTAAACACTCCAATAACATTAACTCCGTTTTCATTTTCTTCCCCCGGAATCATTAATTTTGTTCCCACTGGGTTTTTTAATCCCAGTGAGGCAACAGCAGCCTGACTAATGAGGACACTCTCATACCTGTCAGTTGAATAATTCCTGGAAAAATCCCGCCCTTCAACAATTTCCAGTCCCATCGATTTCACAAATGCATAATCAGCCGGTAGTGCCTGTATATTGATAGAATTATCTGATGGGGTCCCTTCAGTTCTTACACTTATATTCATCTGGCTGTTTATGCCCGGTACAGTGTATGCTCCTGAGACATAGCGGATATTTGAGTTTTTTAAAAGTTCATCTCTTAAAACATCATATTTAGAGTTAATTGCCTGGTTTGTTCCGGGGAAATTTAAGAGAACCACGTTCTCCTTTACAAAGCCAAGACTAGAATTTTTCATATAATTTAATTGACGAAAGATGATGATTGTCCCGACCAGAAGAATAATGGAAATGGAAAACTGAACCATGATCAACAGCTTGCGTAGTGTTAGTTTTTTGTTTAAGCCGAATGTCTCTTTATGCAAAATTTCTATCGGCCTGAATCTGGAAATATAAATTGCGGGATATCCTCCTGCGGTGGCTCCCACTATAATAATTAATATAAATACTATTAAAGACAATGTATTGAAATGATTCTTAGCCAAAACATAGACAGTACCCAGGTAAGAATAAAGATCAGTATAGAATTGCTCAAAAAGGAATACTCCTATCAGGCATGAAATCAGGATTACTACCAGAGATTCCGTCATAAACTGCACTATCATCTGTTTCTTTTGAGCTCCAAATGTTTTACGGATCGCTACTTCCTTCATCCTGCCCAGATATTGAGATATGGAGAGATTCAAGAAATTGAAACAAGCTATCACAAGGACAAAAATGGTTGCAGAGAGGAATATATAGACATAAGTTTTATTCCCTTTTGCCCCGATATCTCCCCGGGTATCTGTCTCCCAATGAATCTCGCTCAGAGGTTGCATTTCAAACTTCATCCTTGAGGCAAGCCATTCGCCTGCATTTTTTAAAAGAAGATCGTTTAGTTTTGGGATGATAGTACCTGAAGATGTTTTGTTCTTCAGCAAAACATAAGTAAGATCATCACCCCATTGGTTCCATGGATGCTCAACTATTTCACCCATAGCTTTAAGGGTGGAATAAGAGACTATCAGATCACAATTTAAATGTGTGTTTTCAGGGATATCAAGCATAACACCCGCTATTTTTAACGGAGTGTCATGGTACAATAGTTCCTGTCCCGGAGGAACAATATCGCCAAAATACTTTGTTGCAATCTTTTTCGAAATAACTACTGAAAACGGATCCGTCAGTGCATTTTCCGCGTCGCCATAGTTTAAGTCAAATGAAAAAATATTAAAAATTCCCTGATCTGCAAAGAACAAATTATTTTCCTTAATTTCCTGGTTATCCGTGGTTTTGATAACAGCATCGTAATCTTTCCTTATGCGGACGGCTTCCTCGACCTCAGCGATTTCTTCTTTCAATGCAGGAGCCAGCGCCGGCATCGATCCTGCAAACTTCATTATGTTACCTTCAGTCCCCCATTCGAGTGCAATACGGTATATATTGTGCCTGTTTTCCTGAAAGCTTTCATAGCTTAATTCGTTTACTACATATATCAATATTAACAAACACGCTGTTATTCCCAGGGCTAATCCGATAATATTTATTGATGAAAAAAACTTTTTTTTCATCAATAAATTAATTGCGGTTTTTATATAATTCCTGAACATTTTTATAGTTTTCAGATTACATATATCTATAAATCTGATCAGGTTCTTTTATCACTGGAAATCATTCCGTCAATAAGACGTATTATACGGCTTCCGTACAATGCAAACTGCTCATTATGCGTAACCTGAATTATAGTAATGCCCTCATTATTAAGGATTTTAAGGAGCTCCATTATTTGCTTCCCCTGGTCAGTATGCAGATTACCTGTTGGTTCATCGGCCAGCAACAATTTAGGTTTGCCTACAATTGCTCTGGCTATTCCGACAAGTTGCTGCTGACCGCCTGAAAGCTGAACAGGGAAAAGATCTTTTTTGGCCACTATACTAAACCTGTCGAGCATTTCGGCAACCATTGCCTTACGTAAAGAGGCTTTAACACCTTTATAAACGAGAGGGGTTTCGATATTCTCATAAACCGTCATTTCATCAATAAGATGAAAAGCCTGGAAGATGAAGCCTATGAAGTTCCTGTGAAATTCAACTCTCTTCTTTTCGTTTATAGTATGAACAGAATGGTCCAAAAAGAGATATTCTCCTTCGTTCGGTTCATCAAGCATGCCAATAATATTCAGAAGAGTAGATTTTCCCGCTCCGCTAGGTCCCATAACGGTAACAAACTCACCTTCTGATATTTCAAGGTCGATATCCTTCAGGACAAAGGTCCTCTGGAATTTTGAATCGTAATACTTGTAAATGTGTTTTAGTGTTATCATAATTATTTCAATTATCAATTATCAATGAACAATTAACAATTATTTATTTTTAGATGTATTGATTATTACTGTATAGTATTTTAAGTAATTCATCACAATCCATACTCATTCATATCGCAGAGCTTCCACCGGATTTCTTGTCGCCGCTCTCCAGCTTTGCCAGCTGACTGTCAGTAATGCCAATAAAATTGCAATGATCCCTCCAACGGTAAAGATCCACCAGCTTAACCCTGCTTTATATGCAAAGCTTTCAAGCCATTTATTCAGAATAAAATAAGAACATGGTATTGCTATGAAAAGAGCAAAAAACACCCACTTTATAAAGTCCATATTCAGCAATATCATAACCTGTGATACTCTTGCTCCGTTTACTTTGCGAAGGCCCACCTCCTTTGTTCTTTTTCTTATGGAGAACTCAGCAATACCTATCATCCCTAGGCAGGAGATCATAATAGCAAGAATTGCAAATAACCGGATTGCCGAAGCCAGTCTTTCCTCACTTTTATACATTGAATCAAGCCAGTCGTCATAAAACTGATATGTCAATTCATAACCCGGGCATATCTCTTTCCACGTTTTTTTCAATGCATCAATAGTTTTAGGAATATTCACCGGATCACCTCTTAAAGTCAGATGAGAAGCTCCCATCTCGTTTGATATAACTACTGCCAAAGGTGTAATCTTATTATACAGATTAACAAAATGAAAGTTTTTAATAATGCCTATTATCTCTTTCCCATGAAAATCATGACCTTCAAATGTATCCCAACCGGTTTCCTTAAAAGCAGTTTCGTTGATATAACATACCTTGTTAAAATCCGATTTCATCGTACCTCTGCCTTGTATGACAGGTATTTTAAAAACGTTAAAAAATGCAGTATCAACAGTCAGTTGATTTATAAAACCTTCCTTACCATTAACATCCCAGGAAGAACTTGCATAAATACTGCCCGGAGTACCATGAGAAAAACAAATATTTTTAATTGTCGGTTCCTGCAAAAGCTTGTCTCTGATGAACTCTCTCTTTTCTGCAAGCCGCCAGTGCACATTCACTCTTAACAGTTTATCGGTATCAAATCCAAAATCTTTGGTCCTGACATAATCAATTTGTCGTGTAATTACTATCAACGCAATAATAAGTGTAACTGAAACTGCATTCTGAATAATATTTAAAACTCCTCTAAGATTAAAAGTACTTTTCCCTGAAATCCCTTTTTTCATAAAAATATTGACAGGGTGAAGCCCTGATATAACTAAAGCCGGATACATTCCCGAGAGCGTCGATATTATCAGTACTCCTACCAGGATACATGACATAACCAAAGGTTTATACAATACTTTTAAATTAATGCTGTCATCAAGAAATTTTTCAAATAAGGGAATCCATAATGACGATAACAGCAATGCTGCCAGTAAAGAAATAAAACATATCAGGACTGACTCTGAAATAAATTGAAAGAACACTTTTTGTTTTGATGCACCAATAGTCTTTTTAACAGCGATCTCTTTATACCTGTCGGTAAAACTGGCAGTTGTCAGATTTATATAATTAAATATTGCAAGGAGAATAATCACTGATGTGATTACCAGAAGTAATTTTATCAGCTTAATATTTGCATGGCGGGTCAGGCTACGGTCTATTCCCTGCATGAAATAGGATTCACCGAAAGGGATAAGATCAATACTTTCGATAGGATATCCCATAGAGTATTCAATTGAGCTTATATCCTTTGTCAGAAGATCCTCAAGAACAGGAACGTTAGTATTATTTTTTATAAGGCAAAATAACCTGAAATAATATAAGGTATTTCCCTGTCCGTCACTCCATCCTTCATACCAGATTTTAGTTTTTGAGTTTGTAATAAAATCACCCTGGATACTCGAATTATCAGGGAAATCTTCTATTATGCCGCTTACTACCAATGATTCTTTATATTCGGCAATGAGTGTTTTACCTATAGGATCCTCTTTGCCAAAAACTTTTTTTGCAAAGCTCTCGGTAAGAACAACATCATTCGGATTGCTTAAAGAAGAACCGGCATGTCCGATAATAAAATCGGAAGAGAAAATATTAAAAAAAGATGAATCGGTAGCTATCATCTGTCCGGTAAAAGGTATATCATTGCTGGTCACAGTTGTTTGATAGCTGTTAAAACGGCAGGCATCTTCTATTTCAGGGTAGTTTTCCAGGAAATATTCGCGGAAATCTTCCCTGACTGATGCAATATTTTCGTTGGCAAATACCCTGTAAATGCGATCTATATTCGGATATCCCTTATCAACACTGAATTCATTTATCAGAAATGCGATTAATACCAGTACAATCGATATACTTACTGAAAAACCGGTAATTACTATCAGTGATGTCGATTTTTTCTTAATCAGACTGCGTATCAGAATTCTTAATCTTGTCATAGTATTTATAAATGTCAGACCTTTCTCCTTCCCTCTACTCTTCAAACCGAACAGTGACATTTCCCCCGGTCGAACGCATATAAACGGGAATCCCGCCATTATTCAAAGTACCTTTCACACGGTTTTTTTCAACTCTTCCGGAGAAATTTTGGAGCTCAATGTTAACTTTATCCGAGCTCAAATCCAGATCAAAGCCAAGATCCTCCCCGTTTTGGATGGTTGCATCAATTCCTCCCCCACTGGATTCCAGGTATAATTCCTTACTTAAGTTGTCTATGTTAATACGGATTGGTCCACCACTGGATTTGGCTTTCACATAACCGGCCTCTCCTGTAACACTTACACCGCCACCGCTACTACCGGCATCCACATCGCCATGAATATTATTGAGGTGTACACCACCGCCCGAGCTATGCGCATAAACGTTGCCATGCGCTTCATCAATAGTAACACCACCTCCGCTGGAACTTAAGTGAACATCCCCGTTCAGATTAGTGGCAGTCACTTTACCTCCGGATGAACTTGCCTTAGTGGTTCCTGTGATGTCTTCCAATTGTATTCCACCGCCACTGCTGGTAAAATTATGTGTGCCTTCCACATCTGAAATTCTTAATCCACCTCCACTGGATGATACATTGCACGACATTTCCCGGGGTACTACGACGGTTAATGAAATACCTGCATTTTGCCATGGACTGATACGTAACCTGCGCTCAATATTTGCAGTAACAACAGAACCATTTTTCTCTATATCCAGATCATACAGTTCGAGAACATCAGCGACCGCCGGATCCGATGGTGATAAAAGCCTTCCGTTTTTTCTGATAAATACCTGCACCACTATTTTCTTCTGATCATGGGTTCTAACTACCACACCTCCGCCTGAAGATCTGGCATTCAGTGTACCCGGCTGATCCAGATTAAAGGTTTTTGTTATGGTAGGAGTTCCGTTTTCCTGGGTAAATCCATTACATGAAAGCAGCGCCACCAGCATTGCAATCATTGTGTGCGTCTTTACATTTACTTGAGTTTTCATAGGAAAATTTATTAATTGTTAATTTCTCATTCATATCTCAAAGCTTCGATCCCGAGTCACTTCGCTCTCGGGATCTCGTCACTCATATCTGAGTGCCTCAACCGGGTTCCTTGTTGCGGCTTTCCAGCTTACTATACTTATTGACATAACTGCAATCAATAGTGCTATCAGTCCACCAATAACAAAGATCCACCAATGTATTTCTGTTCTGTAGGCAAATCCCGTTAACCATTTTTTCATTGAAAAGACAGCTAAGGGACACGACAAAACCAGTGCGGCAATTACCCATCTTAAATAATTCATGTTTTGCATGACCATAATTTCCAATATGCTACTCCCGTTAACCTTTCTTATCCCTATTTCTTTAGTCCTCCTTTGAGCACTGAATTTCGATAAACCATAAAGGCCAATACTGGCTATGAACAACGCAAATAATGCAAATGCAAAGAGCAGGCTCTCAAATTTTCTCTCGCTCCTGTATTGCATGTCATAGGAATCATTGAGGAAATTGTATTCAAAAGCAAATGCGGAACAAACTTCCTTCCATACTTCCATGATCTTCTGTAACTCACCGGTAATATCCCCGGGGGCTAATCTTATATTTACGTAGTTCAGATAGCCGGAAGTATAAAATAAAAGTAAAGGGGTCATTTCATAATTGAGTCCCCGGTAATGAAAATCCTTAATAATCCCTATGATAGTACCTTTAACCCCGTTCCCGGGCGTAATAACCTGTCCTACCGGATCATTAAGATTATATTGATTTACTGCATACTGGTTGATCAGATATGTGGTTTTCAGGTCAGACTGGCTTTCTGCCGAAAAATCACGTCCCTCAACCAGCTTAATTCCCATCGTCCTGAGATAATCAGCATCGACATAATTATTAAAATATTTATTTTCGTGACCCTCAATATTTACACAACACCATGACCCCCAGTAATTTCCCGGCAATCTGCTGGAATATGACATATTCTCAATACCTGCAATTTTCAATATCTTTTCTTTAAAGAAATCCATATGATCTTTCATTTGAGAATTGACCTTCAGGATAACAATATTATCCATATTAAAACCCAGATCTTTCTTTTTCATATAACGGAACTGGCTGTTTGCAATAAGAGTGCATAGAATAAGTGTAATCGAGACAAAATTCTGAAAAATAATAAGAATATTCCGCAGAGAAGTAGTTTTTGAAAATCCTGATGGTCTTTGTTTTTCAGTGATTAATGATCCTTTACTTATATATAAAGAAGGGTAAAGTCCGGAGATGATTGTAAACAATACTATTCCTGATATCAGACTTATAATACTTACTGATGAGAAGAAGTCGGATAATGAAAAAGTGAAACCGGTAAGATCAGAGATTAAAGGATTAAAAAACCATATAACAATGAAAGCAACAAAAAAAGATACAGATATGAACAAGAAAGTCTCTGTCAGAAACTGAAAGACTATCATGGACCGTGATGCTCCGTTCACTTTTCTCAGGCTTACCTCTTTGTATCTTGAAATTGCGCTTGCAATGGTCAGGTTTATAAAATTAACCAGAGCCAGCAATAGAATAAAGACAGAAATTGCTATTAATATCCTGTTATATAATAAATTACCATGTTTGGTATTGCTTTCATTTTCTATTTCTGAGGAATAATAGATCTTATTAAAAGGTTGTAATTTGAATGTTTGATCATAGCCGAATTTCTTTAATAACTCCTGTATTTCCAACTCATATCTTGCAGGCTGTGAATTAACCGGTAATTTAAGGTAAGTAGGGAATGACCATCCGTCGTATTGTTCGAGAACTCCTTTAAACCTTATTGTTTCAAGGCTCCGGAGGGAAGCTACAAGGTCTATTTTAAGATGAAGATAAGGCAGATCCTTTATCACTCCCGTTACAGTAAAGTCATAAAGATTTTCAAATTTTAATATTCTTCCGTTTATGTCGGTCGTGCCAAAGAGCTTCTTGGCAACAGATTCCGTAAGAACAATTGAAAAAGGTCTGACAAGAGCATCTTCAGGATTACCCGAAATAAAATCAAAGGCAAAGACTTTGAAGAAGGTACTGTCTGCAAATAAGAGATCCGGAAGGTTAAAAGGATTATTGTCCACCTGTACTCCGATATCAGTCCAGAAATTCAGCCTGGTAGTGGTAAATTGCGTACCCATTGACTGGTTCAGAATATTACCGATAAAAGGTGGCATTGAGGCCCAGTGTGCATCGAGACGATAAATCCTGTCACTATCCTTTATTCCGCTGTCATATTTATTCTCATTGATGATAAATGACCAGATAGTCATAACCACCAGAATACTGACTGAAAGTCCCAGTATCTTGATAAGTGATATGGAAAAATTATTTCTGAAATTTCTGATAGTTATTTTTATTGTTTGCCTCAGATGCATATTCTAATAAAATTCATTATTATTTGTTAATTGCTAATTGTTCATTCATATCTCAGTGCCTCGACCGGATTTCTTGTCGCTGCCCGCCAGCTTTGCCAGCTTACAGTAATCAATGAAATTACGAGTACCAGTATTCCTGCCAGGACAAAAATCCACCAACAAAGACTGGTTTTATATGCAAAATTTTCGAGCCACTTATGCATAATGTACCATGCAACAGGGCATCCAATAATAAATGAAATGGCAATCCATTTCATAAAATCCAGGTTTAGCATAACCATCACTTCGGAGATGTTTGCCCCGTTTACTTTACGGATACCAATTTCTTTTGTTCTTTTTTCCAGATTTAAATTTGCGAGGCCGAATAATCCCAGACAGGCAATAAATATTGCTATAACTGAAAACAATTGACTAAGATTCCGGTAACGCCTTTCATCAGCATAAATATTTTCAATTGTACTGTTTAAAAAACTATAGCTAAAAGGATAATTCTGCGAGAATTGAGTATAGACCTTTTTAATATAAGAAATAGTTTTTTCAGGGTCTTGAGGACTAATTTTAATCGATAAAAAAGTACCTCTGCCTTCATATTCTGACGGATTCAAGTTGGATATTGCCAACGGGCAAATCTCATTATATAAAGGAGCGAAATAGATATCTTTAATTACACCAATTATCTGGCCATCAGCATAAATATCCCTTTCACCAAGGCTTAATGTTTGACCAACAGCTTCATTTAAATTATATAAGTCGATAGCTGTCTGGTTTAAGATATGGTATCTGCAGTTTGTGCCCTTCAATTTTGCAAAAGAATTACCTTCATTTAATGGTATTCCATAAAATTCCAGGAAGTTTTCATCAACAAATAACCTGTATATTGAAGCAAATTCATTTGTTGATTTTCCTTTAAGGTTGATGTGCGTATTGCTCATCACATTGCCCAGTAACGCATTTGAAACTGTGACATCAATAATATTTGAGTTCTTTAACAGTTCATTTTTCATAGTTAAATATTTTGCCCGGCATTTCCCGTCACGTAATAAAATGTTGATGATGTTCTCCTTCTGAAATCCCAGGTCCTTATTTTGCAGGTACTGTAATTGATGATAAGCAGTTAAAGCAGCAATAATTAATATAATCGAAATAACAAACTGGGCAATGACGAAAGAGCTTTGCAGACTAAAAAGTTTATTTTTCCTGGTCTGAATAGTGTTTTTAAATATCTGATCCGGTTGATATTTTGTTATGATAAAAGCCGGGAATATGCCGGATAAAATACTTACAACTATAGCAGATAATATTATAACTAAAAAGACTTTTGGTTCAAATAAAAACGAATAAGGGATATCTCTTTGTACATAGACATTAAATTCCGGAATTATCAGGTAAATAATTAGTAACACTACTATCAGGGCAGCACAGAAAACATATGCAAACGATTCGCCAATGAATTGGAGAATTAATTGTCGGTTGGTTGCTCCTATAACTTTCCTCACTCCTGCCTCCTTTAAGCGGTATGATATGTCGGCCGCAGATATGTTTACATAATTAAAGCAGGCGATTATCAAAATGAGCAAGCCAATCGCAAAAAATGTAACTATTTGATTAATACTGCTATTCTTCTCTATTTCGAAATTACAATTGCCATGCAGATGTATATCAGTAAGTGGTTGAAAAATAAACTGGACTTTGCTATTCTTCTCGAATTTATCTCTTACTGAAAGGTTGACTTTATCCTCTAATTCTCTAACTGACGTATTATTACTTAGCTGTAGGTAAGTTCTGTAGTTGTTACTGATCCAGTTAAAGTATTTACTATGTTCATTATAATAAGTGTTAAATGATACTAAAAAGTCGAATTTAAAGTGCAAATTATCCGGAATATCTTCAATTATTCCGGTTATTTCGCATGTTTTGTTTTCATCTATAAATAATGATTGTCCAACAGGGTTAATGTTACCAAAATATCTGTATGCTGTTTTTTTTGTTAATACCACTGAATTTGGTTTGTCCAGGGAATTATCCGGATTGCCAAATATAAACTGAAATGGGAAAATTTTAAAAAAATCGCCATCAACATAAAATATTCCATCTTCAACATTTGAGTTATTTTCATATTGAACAAGATTCTGGCTTTTTTGAATTCGGGTTGCAAACAATATTTCAGGAAAATTCTCTTTTAAATATGGAACCAGAGGTCCGGGCGTAGCATCGAACATATCAGAACCCTGATACATATTTCCCGGTTGTTTCATTACAATACGATATATATTTTTATAACCGGGAAATTGTTTGTCATAGCTAAACTCGTACAGAACAAATAGTAATATCAGAAAGAAACAGGTTAAGCCCACTGTTATGCCAAACATCTTTATCAGGAATGATAACTTATCCCTTTTAATATCTCTTATTAATATTTTATAAAAAGTGCGAAACAAGTTGTTTTAAAATTGAAGTATATTAATGTATTGTATTTCCCATTTCGATTCTCTTCTTTATATGGATATTCGCATTTTGTTATTACTCATATCGTAGAGCTTCCACAGGATTCCTTGTCGCTGCTCGCCAGCTTTGCCAGCTGACTGTTAGCAGCGCAATTCCCAGTGCCAACACACCTGCCAATGCGAATATCCACCAACTCAGGGTGATTTTGTAGGCAAAATTTTCGAGCCATTTATGCATGGTATAGTACGCAATTGGGCAGGCTATTAAAAATGCGATGGCTACCCATTTTATAAAGTCTGTATTCAGCATGACTAATATTTCGGAAACTTTTGCACCATTTATCTTTCGGATGCCGATCTCCTTGACTTTCCTGCTTGTGACGTAGGATATTAAACCGTACAATCCAAGGCAGCCGATAAGGATAGAAATAATGGCAAATAACTGAAAAAGGCTTGTGATATGTATTTCCTCTTTATACATGTCTTTAATTTGCTGACCAAGGAAGCTGTAATCAAAAATGTCATCAGGAAAAATAGTGTTCCACTCGCTTTTAACTTTATCAATAGTCTCCTTAAAACCTGACCGGTTTATTATTGCCGGATCAAATTTTATTGCTATCTCTTTAATGTTCCAGGGGAGGTTGCTGAAAATTACATTGTCCATTTCCTGATGCAAAGATTCAGCATGAAAATCTTCAACCACTCCGATAATGGTAAATTGTAGTCCACCCCTGCCGTATTCGAATTTTTCACCCAATGCATCATGCGGGTCGTTAAAGCCAAGAAGCCTGGTCAGCTTCCTGTTTACCACAGCCTCCCCGGTATTTTTGGTTTCGAAAAAATTTCTTCCGGCAATTAGTCTGAGTCTGAACAGGTCAAGGTAATCTTCGTCAGCCGTTTTCAGATTCCCGGAATACCTGTTCTTTTCCAGAGTTGGATAATTAATTTCATTGTTGACTCTCCAATTAGCCATGGGAGGCCGGGTTGCATAACTAACCTTCTCAATCCCGGGATTTTTTAAAAGCTCGCCTTTTAACACCTGAAGCTTCTCAGTGTTGGCATCGGGAAGTGTTGATACAAGAATGGCATCTTTATTAAATCCCAGATCAGCATTCAGAAAATAGCGCATCTGGAAATGCATCACAAGAGTTCCAATGATCAGCACAAGCGAAATTATAAACTGGGCAATAACCAGCGTACGCCTGACCAATAATGACTTTGTATTTTCAAAAGCTATGAGACTCCTCTTTGTGCCAAACGGATTAATACCGGCCATTACAATTGACGGGTAGAGTCCGGCAAGCAATCCTGTGCCAGTTGCAAGGATTGTCAGAAAAATAATACTGTTGGGATATTGGAGGATATCCGGGTTCAGTTTGTAACCGATAAAATGTTCCAGATAGTCAAAAATGAAATGAGATAAAAGCCATCCAGTCAATGCAGCGATATATGAAATCACTAATGTCTCGCCAAAAAACTGAAATATCAACTGTAGCTTGCTTACTCCTGATATTTTCCGTATACTGATTTCCTTGACTCTTCTGAAAGCATGGGCTGTTGATAAATTAATAAAATTGATGGATGCCAATAATATTAACAATAAACCGACTGCCCCGAGTGCGATTAATCTTTTTTCCGGTACTACACGGTTATTGTCATTATTACACACTCCGGAATGCAAATCTGAAAGTGGCTGTAAAACATATTTCAGCTCAATAGAAGGATTTCTGACATTGTATTTATTGAAAAAATCTGTGAGTTGTTTCTCAAAACCGGATGCGGAAATATTATCGGGAAGCAGCAGATAGCAATTGGTAGCCGAATTATATTCATTCCAGTCAGTCCCGTTTCGAAAATAGGGGTTTGATGCAGTCTGGCTTTTATAATCACCGATAATTTTAAACGGGAGGTCGGTATTTTCAGGCGGATCTGCTATTACACCGGTTACCCTAAAAGTTATGTTATTATTTATTGTAATAGCTCTGCCCAGCGCCTCTCCTGACATTTGCGGCGATAAATTAAAATACTTTTGAGCCAGCGATGAAGTAATCACCACACTTCCGGCATTCGTCAATACATCGGAAGGATGCCCTGCAAGGAATTTAAAATCGAAGATATTAAATAGGTTTGGTTCGGTATAAGCTAATCCGCTGGATTCCTGAAACATATCTGATGATCCGTTGCTGTTTTCTACGGTGACCTGGCCTTCACCGGCGTAAAAAGTCATAACTGCATCCACACCCGGATAATCATCTCTCAAAGCTCTTCCCAGTGGATGCACTTGTCCTTCAGAATATATGGCGCCTTCAGTGGGTACCTTATATTCATTGATCAACCGGTATATATTGGAATAATGTGTTTGCCAACTGTCGAAACCTGATTCGTATGATATAATATTGTAAATAACCAATCCGCATCCAATACTTATTGCAAGGCCTGCAATATTTAGTATTGCAAAGGCTTTATTGCGTTTTAAATTGCGCAGTACTATTTTCATCAGATTTATTAACATGATATTTATCTTTATAGTCTATACTACATAAGATCAAATAATTACGATTTTTACTCATATCGTAATGCCTCGACCGGGTTCCTCGTTGCCGCCCTCCAGGTTTGCCAGCTGACTGTTGCCAATGCAATGATAAGAGCTATCAAACCGGCAAGAGCAAATATCCACCAGCTTATTTCTGTTCTGAAAGCAAAATTCTCCAGCCATCTGTATATCGCATACCACGCGACAGGGATAGCAATTAAGCAAGCAATCAAAACCTGGATAATAAAATCCCTGTTCAGGAGAAATAGTATTTCAGGGATGTTTGCTCCGTTGATTTTCCTGATGCCAATCTCCTTGGTCCGTTTATCAGCTGAAAATGAAACCACACCAAATAACCCAAGGCAGGCAATCAGTATGGCAATGATGGAAAAATAGCTGATAACCATGCTGAACTTGTCTTCATCCATGTATAAGGCATTATATTTTTCATCTAAAAAATAAAATTCAAATGGGATATCCGGTGAAAATTCTTCCCATTGTTTACTTATATATCGGATAGTTTCCCGGATATTGCTGCTATTGACTTTGATACTCAAATAATAACTATAACCCGGCACATACCATAACAGCAAAGAATTTATATTCTTTTGAAACGACTCATTATGAAAATCTTTTACCACACCTACGACCTTTGCTTTGAAATCAAATAAATCCATCTCAAAATCCAATGGATTGTCCAAACCAAAATTTTTCACAGCTGTTTCATTTAAAATAACCGTCTTATATTTGTCGGTTTCCAGATCCCATGAAAAATTTCTCCCTTTTAAAACTTTGAGCCCTATAGTATTGACAAAGTCCGGATCAACAGCCATTGCAAAATAAGATTTCTCGCTTCCATTAACTTCGTTGGTAAAACCAATATGAAATTGTTCTGACAGCCATTCACCGCTTGATGCTGCAACACCAATTACATCAGGATTTTGAAGTAGTTTCTGTTTGAAAGCATCATATTTATTTCGAATATTTTGCGTCAGCTGACAAGTTATAATGTTTTCTTTCTCAAATCCCATGTCTCCGGTTTTCATGTAATTAATCTGCCGGAATATTGTTACAGTACTTATTATTAAAGCAATAGATATAACAAATTGAAACACTATCAGGCTTTTAATAATGCTGCTGATTTTATTCCCGCCGGTCCTGATATTTTTAAAAACATCAACGGGTTTATGCGACGACAGAAAAAGAGCAGGATAAATTCCTGCCAGAATTCCGATAATTATAGTTCCTGAAATGAAAAGCAGGATACCTGCCGGATATTGGGATAATTTAAAAGATATAGGTTTACCGGTTATTTCATTAAATAATGGCGCCAGAAAACTTACAACTAACAGAGCTAAAAATGCAGCTATAAAGGTTAAGATAACAGATTCACTGATGAACTGTTTAATAAGTTCATACCTGCCTGAACCGGCAACTTTTCTTAATCCGATCTCTTTTGTGCGTAACGAAGCTTTTGAAATTGAAAGGTTTATAAAGTTTATAATAGCTATAATGATAATGATTATTCCAACAAAAAGAATTAAATAGATGAATTTGATTTTGTTATTTTTATAAAACGTGACATCTTTTAACGGGACAAAACCTGATATATATTCTTTAGATGATTCGCTGCCAGGTTGAATGTTTCTCATTTTTAATATATAATCCAACCATATTCCGTTCGTTTTTCCGGTTAGTTCATCAATAGAACCGGAGCTATTTGTTAATACATAAGTATCATAGGTCCAGTTCCCGAAATCTTCATCAACATCAACACCCCCCGGTTTAATTGATTTTAAGGTATTAAAAGATACTATACCGTTAAATTTAAGGGATGAATTATCCGGTATATCTTCAATAATTGCCGATACCGTATAATTTAACCTGGGATTTTCATTAGTACCTATATATTCAATGGTTTTTCCAACAGGATTGTCATTCCCAAATATTTTACGTGAAGTGCTTTCGGTCAGGATAATTGAATTAGGCTCTTTTAAAGATGTTTTTGCATTGCCAAGGATAATCCTGAAACTAAAAACATCAAAAAATGTACTGTCGGCATAAATAATGTCTTTGATCCGGACTGTTTTTGTCTCATTTCCTTTTATAATCCGAAGGAGAGGCGATTTCCCCCCACCCATATGAAAATCCAATCTTACTATTTTTTCAATTTCAGGTATTTTATCTTTTAATATCGTGGCAAAAGGAGCCATAGTATGAAAATTATCTCCCAGGGTGATCTTGTAAATCCTGTTCAGGTTTTTTTGAAACTTGTCGACAGTTAATTCATTATAAACGTATAACAGGATCAGGATAAATGATGATATTCCAATAGCAAAACCGATTATATTAATAGTTAAATGCAACTTAAATCTTAACAGATTTCTCCAGAATATTTTTAAATGATATTTAAACATATACAATACTATTTTCCAAGAGGGATTTTTACTTTGTTAGATTCCAAATTATCTCATTTTCAAATTGCTCATTCATATCGTAAAGCATCGACCGGATTTCTTGTAGCAGCCCGCCATGTCTGCCAGCTAACCGTTATCAATGCAATTCCTAATGCCAATACTCCTGCCAGTCCAAAAATCCACCAATTCAAATCTGTTCTGTAGGCAAAGTTCTGCAACCATTTGTGCATTACGTACCATGAAACAGGACAAGCAACGCAGAAGGCTACCACAACCAATTTTAGAAAATCTTTGTTCAGCATGATCATTATTTCGGTCACTCTGGCCCCATAGGTTTTGAGAATGCCAATCTCTTTGATTCTCTGCCTGATAGAAAACGAGGTTAGTCCCAACAATCCTAAAGAGGCAATAATAATGGTAAGAAGTGAAAAAAGGGCAGATAATTGTGCATTTTGTTTTTCCTTCACATATTGTGTAGCAAAATCCTGATCCATAAAGAAATACTGAAGTGGATTATCGGCGCTAAATTCCTTCCAGGTCGTTTCAATTTCCCTGACAGTATTTGTTGTGGCATTAGCGGATAATTTAACACTTATGTATCCATAGTTCATATTTTTGTTCTTCAGACCAAAGGCATAAGGAGTAATCATATTCTGGAGTGACGTAAAATGAAAGTCTTTTACCACACCAATAACCGTCCGCTTATCTTCCACAAATTTCAGCACTGCAGACAATGGATCCGTTGTATTAAGTTCTCTTACTGTTGTTTCATTTATTATAATCGCATCGTTATCTGACGGGAATGATTCATCAAAGTTTCTTCCTGAAGTAATGTCTATACCATAGGTCCTGAAAAAATCATTATCAACATAATTTATCCTGAAATCAAATATCTCATCAGGTCTGCCTTCCATTGTATAGGATTGTCCCGAATAACTGTGTCCCGGGATAGATGTTGAAGAAGACACCGATATGACTTCAGGGATATTATTTATAGCATCTTTAAAAGTTTTTACCTTGTTCCCGATTACTTCAGCCCGGTTAATTACCATAAGCTGCTCTTTGTTGAATCCGAGGTCTTTATTCAGCATATACTGTATTTGTCTGAATATAATCACTGTACCGGCAATCAGAATAATAGAGATAGAGAATTGCAGGGTAACAAGGATACTCCTTAATCTTCCACTTTTAAAACTATCCCTGAGTTTTCCTTTGAGAACCACGGAAGGGCTGAAGGACGAAAGGAAAAATGCAGGATAACTTCCGGCAGAAATACCAAGTACAAGAGATAATAGAAACAACAAAGGAATAGTATACCAGACACTAAAATATCTCATTCGGAGATTTATCCCCAGAAGGTCATTTAAGAAAGGAAGCGAATATTCAATAATGAATAGTGCGAGTACAAGCGATATAAAAGAAAGAAGCACTGATTCCGTTAAGAACTGGCTGACCAGCATTCCTTTTGATGATCCGTTCACTTTTTTTATCCCCACCTCTTTTGCCCGTTCCGAAGCCTGGGCTGTAAAAAGATTCATATAGTTTATAGCTGCAACAATAATTATCATTAATACTATACTCCCGAAAATATACAGGTATTTCGGATCTCTTGAAGGTTTTGTATTCTGTTTAAATACCGGATTAAGATGAATATCCGCCAAAGGTTGGAGAGTAACTTTGTACTTATTATTAGTAATAAAATCTTCAAAATTAATCCCCATATATTGTTTTATAAGAGGTCCCATGTATTTGCTGATCAGTTCCGGCATTTTGCCATTCACATTTTCAAACTCAGTATTTGACTTCAGAAGAATATAGGTGGCGTAATTATTGCTCAACCAGTTGTTTTCTTCCTCGCTGTTATTGGTAATAAATGATGCTATTATTTTTGCATCGAAATGTGAAGTTTCCGGAATATCTGCCATAACTCCTGAAACATCATACAAAACCGTATCGCCCCCTATTTTAATCATTCTGCCTATCGGATCATCATCTCCAAATATCTTTTTAGTAGTTGATTCTGACAGCACAAGCTTATGTGGAGCATTAAGTACCGTTTTCCTGTCTCCGCGTAATATTGGTATTGAAAAAATGTTGAAAAAAGAGGAATCAGCTTCAGCATAACTGTCCTCAATAAATATATTATCAAGGTATTGCACCAACACACCGGTCTTTGTATTTAACCTCGTAAAGTCTTCCACTTCGGGAAACTCCCTTAACATTGTCGGTCCTATGGGCGCTGAAGTATATGCATAATTCATTTCCTGATCACCGGCTTTACCTGTAACTACAAGCCTGAATATCCTCTTCTCTTTTACATTGAACTTGTCATAACTCAATTCATGAATAATAAAAAGAGCAATAAGAAGACTGCAGGCAATTCCGATCGATAATCCGATGATGTTTATCAAGAAATAGCTTTTCTGATTTTTAACTATCCTTGCACTGTGCTTTAATAAATTAATAATCATATGTCGATTGTTAATTGTTCATTCATATCTTAAAGACTCCACCGGATTCCTCGTTGCTGCCTTCCAGCTCTGCCAGCTGACAGTGAGAATTGCAATAATTACTGCAGAAAATGCTGCCACAGCAAATATCCACCAGCTTACTTCTGTCTTATATGCAAATCTGTCCATCCATTTTGATATGAGCCAAATGGATGCAGGAATTGAAATTATAGCCGACACCAGTACCCATTTTATAAATTCATAATTCAGCTTCAGAAGAATCCCGGTAATAGATGCTCCATTAACTTTTCTGATCCCTATCTCCTTAAATCTCTTCGATATACTTAAGAGCGAAATGCCAAATAAACCCATTATAGAAAGTATCGTTGCAATGAGGGTGAATGCTCCTATTATCTTAAGCTGGTTCGTTTCACTCCGATAAAAAAGATTAAGGTCATCGGTTAAATACCTCGTCTCAAATATCTCATCCGGTGAAATCATTGAATACAATTCCCTGAGCCTTTTTAAGACTATCTCATCATTTTTCCCATCAGTTTTTATTGTAATAAGGCCCATCTTTTCCGGATTCTGCGGAAGGATCACCATTGGCCTGATAAGAGAATGCATGGAATGGGCATGAAAATCGCGTACAATTCCCCTGACTTTAAATACCAGAAGATTTTCACCGGCTTTAACTTTATGTTCTTTTGCAGCTGATTCATTTAAAAGGACTTCCGGGGGCCCGGGTTTATAAGGCCCGAAAGATTCTCCTTCAATAACCTCAATACCAAGTAGTCCTGTCATTCCCTCTCCCATTATCAATCCATCCAGACGTACCTTTTCACCATCAGGTGTTGCCAGGTTTATCGGGAGAAAAGCATTAAACGGCGGTATGAATGATCCACCAGCAATATTAGTAACACCAGGGATTTTCTTCATCTCCTCACATATGGCCTGAAAGCTGCTTTTTAGCTCATCAGTATTGAGATTCGCTACTATGACATTTTCCGGATTAAATCCTTTATAGCCTGTTAATGAATATTTTATCTGCTTTGAAACTGCTATTACTGCCGAGACCAGTATAATATAAATTGTAAAATGAAGAACCAGGAATGAATAATTCCACCTGTATGACCTCCCTGAACTGAGCTTTATTCCTGAAATCAGTTTCAAAGCCGGGATCTTCGAATAATTAAACCCCACAAGCCAACCTGAAACAGTGCCGGTAAAAATTACAATAATAATGAGTAGGGACCATAGTACAGGACTCAGGAAAACCTGAACCGTCATTGTTTTATTAAGAGTAGTATTTATGAAATCCATGCCAAAATCGATGACAAAAATTGCAGGGATAAGACTCAGGATTACAATAAGGTTTGATTCAAGAATAATAAGCTTCCTGATAGTGGCAAATGAAGCGCCAAACACTTTTCTGGTCCCAAGCTCATGTAATCTGTCCGAAACCCCTGCCCGTGCAAGAAGTATATAGTTCGCAATAGAAATTACCAGAATCAGTATTGATATTGCTTCATAATATTTCAGTTCTTCAGAATTTCCCCTTCGCAGGAAATAGTTACCTGTAATCTCCTCTGAGCCAAGGTAGATGTCTGCAACAGGCTGCAACCGGTAATGGAGTTCGTCCTTGTTTTCAACCTTCAGGAACTCCTTGTATTTTTCCATCCTTTCAGTCATTTTTTGCAGGTTGGCATTCTTTTCAAGTACCAGACATGAATAAAAGTCGGAATGCATCCAGCCAAGAGAAGCGGTTTGCTCATTGCCATAATCACCAAGCGTTTTCTGAAACTGCAAAAACATCTTTTCTGATAGTTTTATATCAGCAATAATTGAGGGATTAAGTGTCGAATTCGCCGGGAAATCCTTATAGACTCCCGAAACAGAAAGTGTTGTAAAACCATCGGTAAATTTCACATTAAGAATTGCACCTATGGGAGAATTATTTCCGAAATACTTAATTGCCGTTTCTTCAGATATAGCAATTTCACCCCGGGATCCGGCCGGAGTGCCTGAAATAAATTCTATCCCCAGGATCCCGAAAATCGATTTATCAGCAAATCCAAGATTGTCTTCACGGACAATTTCATTTTTTGAATTCCTTATCTGAATTGATCCGGCCTGGTAGTATCTGAAAAATCTTTTTACTTCGGGAAACTCGCCAGCCACTGTCTCAGCCAGGGGATATTGGATCTGTGATGAATTTCCAAATATCACCCGGTAAACATTCCTGTTGTCAGGTATGAATGTGTCAAAAGATTTCTCATGTATTATAAGAGCAGTTAATACTATTATACATCCAAGGCCTATTCCCAAACCAAGAATACTGATTGCTGAGGGTACCTTGTTCCGGAAAATACTCCTTATCGCTGTTTTAATATCGGAACTAACCATTATATATCTTTATTGATAATACATCCAATATCATACCATTTATATATTTAGCTGTTAAACAGGCTTTTAGCATATTCTATTAAATGAAAATGTAAATAATTTTTACGTTTTTACGTAAAATATTTTTACATCTTAATAAAAATATTATATCTTTACCACGGAGAATAATACCCCTCATCCCCCCTAAAGGGGGGGCTATAAACCCATACATATATATAAATGTAGTTCGGGTTTTAAGCCCCCTTCAGGGGGCAGGCCGTCAGCCAACTGGCTGACAGCCGGGGGTATTTCCAACGTGGTTATAAAGTAATAAAAATGTCAGTTTATAAAGGAAATATTCTTATTGTTGACGATAATAAAAGTATACTCAGTACTCTTGAAATACTTCTATCTCCTGAATTTGGTGAAGTCACAGCTATATCCAATCCAAACCAGTTATTATCGGAATTGAAAAAAAATGATTACAACACTGTTCTGCTGGATATGAACTTCACTGCCGGTGTAAATACAGGGAATGAGGGCATCTATTGGCTGGGAAAGATAAAGGAGGCATATCCTGAAATCTCGGTTGTAATGATTACTGCATACGGTGATGTTGAAACAGCAGTGAGAGCTTTAAAAGCCGGAGCTTCCGATTTTGTACTTAAACCATGGGATAATGAAAAGCTCCTGGCCACACTAAGGCTTGCTATACAGCTTAATCTCTCGAAGAAAGAGGTAAAGAACCTTAAGGCCAGGGAATCTGAACTCAAAAAGGAGATAAACCGTGAACACAGACCTATCATTGGCTCATCACCTCAGATCATGAAAGTCCTGGAAATTGCCAGGAAGGTGGCCAAAACCAATGCAAATGTTCTGATAACAGGTGAAAACGGCACCGGGAAAGAACTTATAGCACAGGAGATTCACCGTTTGTCAGACAGGGCCGGCGAAATAATGATCAGTGTCGATATGGGCTCAATAACCGAATCGCTTTTCGAAAGTGAACTGTTCGGGCATGTTAAGGGTGCATTTACTGATGCACATGAAAACAGGCAGGGTAAGTTTGAGACCGCTCATAAAGGAACTCTTTTCCTCGATGAGATAGGAAACCTCTCTTTTCACCTGCAGGCCAAACTATTGGCAGCAATTGAGAACAGGCAGATAACAAGGATAGGAGCAAATGACCTCATACCTGTGAATATCAGGCTCATCTGCGCCACAAATAAAAACCTTGAAAACATGGTCAGCGAAGGGCTTTTCAGGGAAGACCTCCTTTACCGGATAAACACAATACATATTGAAATGCCTCCTCTTAGAAAAAGAGGAAATGATATTGTTACCCTGGCCGAATTCTTTCTAAGGAAATGTACACAGAAGTATAACAAGCCCGATCTGAAAATCAATAAGCAAGCCCTTGATAAGCTAATGAGTTATTCATGGCCAGGCAATGTCAGGGAATTGCAAAACACTATAGAAAAAGCAGTTATCCTTATCGAAACGGCAATTATAAAACCTGAAGATCTTTATCTCCGCCTTATAGGAGAGATAAAAAACATCAATCCTATCGCTACTCTTGAAGAGATGGAGGTAAAGATGATCCGGATCGCACTTGAGAAAAACAACGGTAACTTCACCGCTGCAGCAGAGCAGCTTGGAATAACAAGACAAACTCTATATAACCGACTTAAGAAAAACAATCAATATGATAAGTAAAAGGCTGTATATTAATATAATAATAAGAGTATCTCTTATTCTTGCCCTCTCTCTTCTTTTAGGCTTCCTGGTCTTTAAGGCAGGATCCCTGCGCTTTTCTATATTATGTATATTGGCTATAACTGTTCTGACTATCTACCTGATATCATATCTGAACAGAACAAATACAAACATCAGGTTCTTTTTCGATTCAGTCAGGAATGATGATTCAAATCTGTCGTTCCCTGTTGAAAATAAAAGCGGGAGCCTCAGGGAACTTCACCAGAGCATGAATAATGTCAATCGTCAGATACAGGAACTGAAAATAGAGAATGCCCAGCAGGAACAATATTTTCAGAAAATTCTGGAACATCTGGCAACGGGAATCATCACATTTGACAACAATGGATTCATTCTTCATGCAAATTCTGCAGCAAAGAGACTTCTGTCACTTGAAATACTTACTCATCTGCAACAAATAGAACGGATTGATAAAAAGCTGTTCAGAATAATCAAGGATCTTAAACCATTTGAAAGACACCTGGTTGCCGTCAATACAAACCTGGGAGAGATACAATTGTCGTTGAAATCGACTTCATTCGGATCAGATAATAATGAACTGGTGATACTATCAATCCAGGATATTAAACATGAACTCGATGAAAAAGAGGTTGACTCATGGATGAGACTTATAAGGGTTCTGATGCATGAAATAATGAATTCAATAACACCCATAACATCCTTATCTGAAACTCTTTCTGGCATTTACAAAAAGGGAGAAAAACTGGTTGAGCCACAGGAAATAACTGAAAAAACCATCTTAACAACACTTAACGGATTAAATGTAATAAAGGACCAGGGTAAAGGATTGATGGAATTTGTTGAATCATACCGCAAGCTCACACGAATACCCAAACCGGAGATGAGATCCTTTAAAATATCAGATCTCTTTTCAAGAGTTAAAGTACTTACTGATTCCCTTGATAAAAGTGAAAATGCAGAAATATTCTTCCATGCAGATAATTCTGAAATGGAGATCTTTGCTGATGAGAACCTTATTTCCCTTGTGCTTATAAATCTGGTGAAGAATGCCGTGGAAGCCAATGAAAAAAGTCCGGAATGTAAAATTGAAATCTTTGCAGGTGTTGATTCAAATGATAAACCTGAGATTTGTGTTTCCGATAACGGTCCCGGAATCAGCAAAGAGAACCTTGAGGAGATT
>Ga0315550_1000309_pt1 | contig 29578 bp, 27 predicted proteins | sample SalMarSW160190MG_2_FD_203100 | JGI IMG/M metagenome (GOLD analysis project Ga0315550, IMG submission 203100) | Salt marsh sediment microbial communities from the Plum Island Ecosystem LTER, Massachusetts, United States - Salt Marsh Sediment SW1601-90 ...
TATGTCATTGCTACTCCTATTGGCAATCTGGAAGATATTTCCCTGCGTGCCTTACGCCTTTTACAGGAGGTGAAACTTATTGCTGCTGAGGATACACGCACTACGCGCCACTTGCTTAATGCCCATAATATAAAAACTCCATTGACTAGTTATCATGAGCATAGTAAAAAAGCTAAACTTGATTATTTATTGAATTATCTCGAGAAAGAAGACCTGGCCCTAGTTTCGGAAGCTGGCATGCCAGGGCTAAGTGATCCTGGTTACGAGCTTATTGTTGCTGCCATCGAGCGCGGGATTTCTGTGGTACCGATTCCTGGTGCTTCAGCAGTGATTACCGCTTTAGTGGTTTCCGGGTTGCCGACCGACCAATTCCTTTACCTTGGGTTTTTGCCCCGACGTAAGGGGCAAAGGCAGCGTCTTCTCAGTTCAATAGTCGATGAACCAAGAACTATAGTGGCTTTCGAGACACCCCATCGCCTTAGGAAGGCATTGAGTGATATCGAAGAAATTCTAGGAAATAGAAGACTATCTGTATGCCGTGAGCTTACCAAAGTTCACGAAGAGATTTTCCGGGGCAGAGTGAGCCAGGCTAGGGAGCATTCCGCCGAACCAAGAGGGGAGTTTACTCTCGTTATTGAAGGTAAGACTCGAGCCTGGTTGAAATTTCAGGAAAGGAGCTAAAAATGCGCCGTGGTTGTATTGCTACAGGAAAAGTGGAATGTGATGGTTGTCATCGTCCTATTAAATATGGAGAACGCTATCTTTCAATCAACGGGGAGGGAGATGAAAAGCAACGTTTTTGTATCGATTGCTGCCTGAGCCGTGGTTACATCTCATACATAACGGAGAAAGGAAAACAAATAATAACCTTTCTCCCCAAGGGATAAACTTTAGCAATCGCCATTTGAGAGCCTCGGTTAATAGCAATGACACCGGGCAATTAATGATTTACAATAGGTTGACTTTTGAGGAAAGAATTTGAGCGAGCGCATTTTTATCGGTGTTGCCTGGCCTTATGCCAATGGTCCTCTACACTTAGGACATATCGCTGGTGCTTATCTGCCAGCCGATATTTTTGCCCGTTATCATCGCCTTAAGGGCAATGAAGTGCTGATGGTTTCCGGTAGTGACCAGCACGGAGCGCCGATTACAATTCGTGCTGAACAAGAATCTACCACGCCACAAGAAGTAGTGGACAAATATCATCGGCAATTTGTCGATTGCTGGAAAAAATCAGGCATCTCTTTCGACTTATTTACCACTACCGGCACTCCAAATCACACTCAAGTTACTCATGATATGTTCCTCACTTTGCTCAACAAGGATTATGTCTACAAAGATAAGATGCTTCAAGCTTATTGCCCTAAATGCCAGCGGTCCCTTCCCGACCGCTATCTGGAAGGTACTTGCCCTCACTGTGGCTTCGCTAAAGCAAGAGGTGATGAATGTGATGAGTGTGGTAAGCCTTTGAACCCATGGGAGCTTAAAGACCTTCGTTGTTACCTTTGTTCCACTCCGCCTCGCTTCGAGTCTTCGGAGCATTTCTTTTTGCGCCTTTCTTCTTTTCAGGACAAGTTGACTGACTGGACAAAAGAGCAGACTCACTGGCGGCGTAGTGTGCTTGGCACCACGTGGAAATTTCTGGATGAAGGATTAAAAGACAGGGCGGTTACCCGTGATTTGGATTGGGGAGTAATTGTGCCGCAATCAGGCTTTGAGCGTAAACGTATTTACGTATGGTTTGAGGCAGTCATTGGTTATTTATCGGCAAGCAAGGAATGGGCAACATTGCAGGGGGATGATACCGCCTGGCAAGCTTTCTGGCAAGACGATGCCAAGAGTTTTTATTTCATTGGCAAGGACAATATCTTTTTCCATACCCTTGTTTGGCCGGCGATGTTGATGGGTTATGGTAGTCTGAATCTTCCTTATGATGTTCCAGCTAACGAATTTTTGACTATCGAAGGCAGGAAGCTTTCTACTAGCCGTGGTTGGGCAATCTGGCTGCATGATTATTTGGAACGGTATGAGCCAGATCCTTTGAGATATACTTTGGCAGTGAATATGCCTGAGACAGGGGACAGTGATTTTTCCTGGCGTGAATTCCTTCGTCGTAATAATAATGAATTGGTAGCCACCTATGGTAATTTGGCTCATCGTGTTCTAACCTTTGCTTATCGCAATTTCGATGGAGCCGTGCCGGCACCTGGTGAACTGGATGAACACAGCCAGAGCTTACTTCATAAGGCTGAAGTTACGCTAGACAGTGTGGATAAGTTGCTTTATCGTTGTGAGTTTAAAGGGGCGGTCAAAGAGGCTATGTCTCTAGCCCAGGAAGCTAATCGTTACCTTGACGAACAAGCTCCCTGGAAGACAATCAAAACGGAACGAGAGACTTCGGCTAAATCCGTCTATACAGTCCTCTCTACGCTGGCAGCATTGAAAACTGTTTTCTATCCCTTCCTCCCCTTCAGTTCCGAAAAACTTCATTCCTTCCTTGGATTTGATGGTAGTGTGGAGGAAGTAGGCTGGAAAGTTCAGTTTTTACCTCCGGGGCAGAAACTTCGCCAGCCCCAACCACTATTTGTCAAGCTAGATGAAGATATTGTCGCTAAAGAAAGTAGTCGGCTTGGCTCCCCGAAGGAAAATCAAAAAATTTGAATCTTGACTTGACCTTTGCTTTCTGATTTAGCTAGTGGTTACCTGTGGTGCTAAGCCTTCAAATATTTTGTCGAGCTCAGGTTCATCCAGAGTTTCATGAGCTATAAGCTCTTCAGCTAGCAGTTTTAGTTTTTCTTTGTTCGCGCTAAGAATTTTCTTGGTGGTTTTGTAGGCCCGCTGGATAATATTGTGCACTTCTTCATCGATTTCTTGAGCTACCTTATCGCTGTAATCCCTCTGTTCGCTTATCTCACGACCGAGAAAAACGAGCTCCTGCCTTTGACCAAAGGTCCGTGGGCCCAATTTCTCACTCATGCCATACTCGGTGACCATTTTTCTAGCTAGCTTAGTTGCTTGCTCCAAGTCGTTTTGGGCACCGGTAGTTATTTCCCCGAAGGTGATTTCCTCGGCAACGCGTCCGCCCAAGCTTACTGCCAATCTATCATCAAACTGAGACTTAGTCCATAAATGGCGGTCTTCGGATGGCAGAAAGCGTGTCCAGCCCCCCAGTATCCCCCGGGCAACGATAGAAATCTTATGCACAGGGTCGGCATTAGGCAACATCCTGGCAGTCAAGGCATGGCCACTTTCGTGGTAAGCAATGATTTCCTTCTCTTTAGAACTTATTATACGGCTTTTCTTTTCCGGTCCAGCTATAGTGCGGTCAGCGGCATCTTCAAGCTCCTTTAGTGTGATATCTTGACGGTTGCGCCGCGCAGCCAAGATGGCTGCTTCATTGATTAAGTTAGCAAGGTCAGCGCCGCTGAATCCCGGCGTTTCTTTAGCTACCGTTTCGAGGTCAACTCCTTTGGCCAGCGGCTTGCCCTTGGCATGTACCTCTAGAATAGCCTCGCGACCTTTTATGTCGGGTAGATCGATGACAACGTGGCGGTCGAAGCGCCCAGGGCGAAGAAGGGCTGGGTCGAGGATGTCGGGGCGATTGGTAGCAGCCATGATAATGATGTTGGTATTGGTATCGAAGCCATCCATCTCAGCTAGAATTTGATTCAAGGTTTGCTCCCTTTCGTCGTGTCCACCACCTAAGCCGGCACCACGGTGTCGGCCAACGGCATCTATTTCATCAATAAATATAAGGCATGGTGCATTACGCTTGGCTTGCTCAAACAAGTCTCTGACCCTGGCAGCACCGACGCCCACAAACATCTCCACGAATTCACTGCCACTAATAGAGTAAAATGGTACCTTGGCTTCTCCAGCTATAGCTTTGGCTAGTAAGGTCTTGCCTGTTCCCGGTGGCCCTACCAAGAGCACTCCTCGGGGTATGCGTCCCCCCAATGTCTGGAATTTCTGGGGGGACTTAAGGAATTCCACTACTTCTTGAACCTCTTCTTTCGCCTCATCTGTTCCAGCAACATCGGCGAAAGTTACATCGGGCCTCTTGTCGAGAGTTAATCGGGCACGGCTTTTGCTGAAATTGAAGGCTTGCGTGCCAGCGCCACGGGCAGCACGGAAGAATAAGAAGTAAAATAATGCCCCAAGCAGTACAATGGGCAGAATGACTGTTAGTGCTATCGTTCCCCAATCAAAGCCACTAGCTGTAGCATAGAACTCTATTCCTTCTGTTCCCAAGTTCACCCCTTCTTCTCCCAGATAATCGACCACGGCATCGGTATCAGCCTTAAATACCGTTGTAATTATGGCCTTACCATCCTTACCACCTGTTAAGCCAATCAGCGTCTCACCATCATACTTTATGGTGTCAATTTCTCCTTGTTTAGCACTCCCAACAAACTCGGCTAGGGCTACTTCCTCAGGCCCTTCATGAGGCATGACAGCGAATACCAGAGCTAATACTACTGCTAGAAGCAGTAGGTAAAAGAACCCGCTACGCCACCATTTTGCTTGCATATCTTTATCCTCGTCTTAATTATAGCAAATATATAGCAGACTGAAAAATTCCATCTCAACTTTGCAAGTGGAGTAGTCTTGCAGTAGATTTTTGATACCGGCTACATTATTTTCAAAATATACATGGCGAGATAGTCTTTGGTCAAGTGTTGCCATAAGTGGTATAATATAAAAGGAGGTTAGTGCCTTTCTGGAAGCGGAGGAAATAGCGCGTTTGGCTACCGAACTTGCTTCAGAGAAGCAAGCAAGGGATGTCGCTATGCTGGACGTTAGAGCCCTGTGCTCTTTCGCTGATTACTTTGTCATTTGCACTGGAGATACCAAGCGGCATATTGAAGCTATCTGGCAGGGTATTGATGAAGTATTGAAAACTAAAGGCGTCGTACCTCATCATAATGAAGGGACTCCTGACTCAGGTTGGATGCTTGGTGATTTTGGTTCGGTTATTGTTCATATATTTGCCCCGTTGGAGCGGGATTATTATCAACTGGATAAATTATGGGACAAGGCGACCCCTGTGGTTAGAATTCAATAGATCCACGTATCTAGCTCCCGCTCATAGTTGAAAATTTCCTCTGCTGAGAAGAATAAGTCTATTTCCTTCGAGGCATTCTCCAGTGAATCAGAGCCATGTACTAAGTTATGTCCAATATCAATACCAAAATCGCCTCTGATAGTGCCCTTGTGGGCTTTGGCAGGGTCAGTTTCTCCCATCATTTGTCGTATTATTTCCACGGCATTTTTACCTTGGAAGACGATGGCGATGACTGGACTGGAGGTAATGAAACTTACCAAATCATCGAAGAAAGCTTTTCCTTTATGGATGGCATAGTGGCGTTGGGCCAAATTTTTATCCATATGCAACATCTTCATAGCTACGATTTTAAGCCCCTTCTTTTCCAGGCGAGAAATGATTTCCCCAGCCAACCCCCGTTGCATGGCATCAGGTTTGATAAGAACTAAACTTCTCTCCATATTCAATCGGCTCCTTTCTAAACCCTCGTGAGCAGGGTGATCAAATCTACTTTTTCTAAAGAGTCAACTACTTTGTCAGCTTCCTCGAGCTTTTGACGGGGGTGTGTATTGGCTATGGCCAGGCATTTCATCCCCGCGGTTTTGGCTGCTCTGACTCCCAAGGGAGAATCTTCAATTACCACACAATCGTTAGGTGTCACTTCTAGTTTCCTGGCGGCTAAAAGATATATCTGAGAACCGGGCTTGCTTTCGTATACTTCCTGACCAAAAACAACACAATCAAAAATTCCTTCCAAATCAAGCTCACCGAGGACCAAGTCGATGTTTTCCTTGGGCGCTGAAGAAACCAAGCCTAGTTTGAAATTCCCCTTCTTTATTGCCTTCAGCAGTCCTACTGCCCCGGGAAATGGCCTTATGTTTCCCTTTGCCTTCCGTCGAAAATTTTCTTCTTTTTCCTGTACCATGATTTTGACATCTCTTTCAGAGAGTTCCCTGCCCATAATGCTACCGATTATGAAGTCATTCCTGGTGCCAAAGAGCTTGGTAAAATCTTCTTTGGTGAATTTTATCCCCCTTTTAGCAAAGGCCTCTTGCCAGGCAGCAAAGTGGAAGGAATAGGAATCGACAATAACTCCATCCATGTCCCAAAGAATTGTCTTTTTGGACTGTCTCCAGACATAAAATAAGAAATCGCCCTCGGCTATGACTGTATTATCCTTGAAAGTAAGCACTCCTTTAGTTTCCACCAGCCGTTTTGTTAGTTTAGTGACCCAGCCAGAAGCCTGGATTGGCTCATTGATAGGCGCTACCTGTTTAAATTTTATCTCGCTCTTGGCAGTAACGCCAAACTCAATCCCATGGCAAAGCATGGCATAAGCAGTTACTTCATCAAGAAGGGTATAGAGAATACCGCCGTGAACCACATCATTCCAGCCTTGATGAAACTTCCCGGCGGTGAACTCCGCAGTGACTTTTTCCCCATCGTGAACAGGTTTCAACTTTAGCCCTATAGGATTCTCCGGGCTACAGGCAAAACAAAGCCTTGCTGTGTACTCAGCATCTAATCTGTGGATTTCCATTTCCTTGTATCCCTTGCTCAACTCAGAGTGACAAACGGGGTGTTTTATCCCTGGGCTTGGTTATATGAGGCGGACGAAGGTATAATGGCTGTAGGGTAACCGGGTCATCTTTTTCTCCTCTGCTCAATTTTCGCCAACCTAATATAGCCAGAGAGCTAGTTCGAGATAGGCCACTACTTTGGGAAATTACAGCTTGCTTGCCCAGGTCCTGCTGTATTTCGCTTATTATGTCAGGAGGAATTTCACCACAAAAGAGCGTTTTTTGCTTAATTCGACGGCACAAAGTTTTAACCGTGGTTAGATTTTCTGCCTCCAAGCACCGCCATCCATTATCTTTTTGCCGGTAAAGGGCAGTAGCTATTTCCCCGCGACCAGATTTGTGAATGGGGCGCAGAGGCAGCCCAGTAAATGCAAAGTGATAGGCTTCAGCTTCCAATGTGTTTACACCAAGCAAAGGAATATTTAAGGCCGAAGCTAGCCCTTTAGCAGTGCTCATGCCTACTCGAAGACCATTAAAGCTTCCTGGACCTTTAGCTACGATGATTGCCTCTATAGAGCCTAGCTCCACCCTGGCTTGTTGTAACAAGCAAACTAAATTCGGCAACAGTTCTATTGTATGGTTTTGTGTTGTTTGCCAGGTTAGCGCAGCCAATACCTCACCTTTATGAGATAAAGCAACGCTGACAATACTGGACGAAGTATCTATAGTTAATTCCATATAATTAATCTAATTTCTAATACTCTAAACAAATCCTGCTGAAATGCTGAAATGAAGAGAGTGAAAGGAAAAATGCAAAGTGACAGAGCAAAAGTTAAAAGGTTTAGCATTTCGCATTCAGAGCCACGATTCCTTCTCTTGTTTTGAGTTGTTCTATTAGTTCATAGTAACGCTCGCCTTGAGGTTTCAGGCAAATAGACCGCCCTGCCTCGGAGGCAGGAATATAATGCATTGTGATAAGCAAATTATCCCGGGGTACTACCTGCAGCCCCTTCTCCGCCCACTCAACCACACAGACTCCATCGCCGTAAAAATACTCCTCCAGCCCCAGATCAGCAATTTCCTCAATGTGATCCAGGCGATAGAAATCAATGTGGTGTAAGGGAAGTCGACCATGATACTCCCTAAGGATGACGAAAGAGGGACTGAAGGCATATTCTTTTACCCCCAGCCCGCGAGCGATGCCTTGAACAAGACAAGTTTTACCCGTTCCCAACTCACCTGTGAGAAGGAAAATATCAGCTTTTTGAGCTAGTTCCCCCAGATAGCTTCCCAAAAGCTGAGTTTGTTCAGGGCTATGCGAATTTAACTTCAGGGACTCCATTCTTAAAGTGTTCCCAGCCCCCTTTTTTGTAAGGGATAATATTCCCCTTGTTATCCACTACAGTCACTCGTGCTGGTAACTTTTCTTCGGTTATGTCACCGATTACAGTCACCGGGCAGTTTAGGGCTTGCTTAGCCCGGGCAACAGTGGCCTCATCAGCGGTAAAAAGAAGCTCATAATCCTCCCCACCACATAAAGCCAACTCCTGGTAGTTAGGGAAATTTGCTGTGACCAAAGGGTGTACTGGCACTTGTTTTATCTTTATCTTAGCGCTGACTTTGCTGGATTCGCATATATGGGCAAGGTCGGCAACAAGCCCATCGCTTATATCTATAGCGGTTTTAACCCCTTGTTCGATTAAGATTTGCCCTTCTTTTATTTTTGGCATGGGCTTAAAGTGAGCCCGTCTCAGGATATTGCTTATTTCAGGATCTGAGATGGTTTTCCCCTTGAACATTTCTAGGCCGGCTGCCGATAATCCCAGGTATCCCGTGACAGCTATTTGTTCCCCGGAAGAAGCTGTTGACCTCTTAAGTATCGCTTTGTCTTTGGAGTAGCCTATGATTGTTACAGTGATAACTACATTGGGAGCGGCAGCTACATTACCTCCAACTATAGCCACTCCAAATTCCCTGGCCAGATGCATCATGCTGTTAATAAATTTGGAGATGTCCTCCACCTCCAGTTCGCCAGGCAGTGCCAGAGAAAGCAAAGCGAACTTGGGAATACCACCCATGGCAGCTATATCGCTTAGATTTACAGCCAGTGCTTTCCAGCCCAATTCCTCCCAGTTAATGACGTCTAGGTCAAAGTGTATATCCTGGACTAAAGTATCTGTAGTAGCTAACTGGATATGATTGCCGCTTTGCCAAGCAGCAGCGTCATCACCAATGCCCACTAAAACTTCTTGCCATGGAGTGCGTCCAGAATTTTCATACCTAGCGCTGCTGCTCCATATGAGGTTAATTAGGCCAAATTCTCCCAACTCAGATACTTTCATTGGTAGAATTATAACACTGGCCTTACTTAACATTCTAGCTGCGAGATATAGCAGGTGGCTAAAACGTAGGCCTTGTTGCCATTTTATTCTCTGTGGTATAAAATCTGGATATGCATGATTATGAGCTAGTAGCTATAATTAGTCCCGAAGTTGACGAAGAGGGCGTGTCTAAAATTTTAGACAAGGTGACTAAGTCCATTAATAGTTGCGGTGGGACAGTGGAAGAGATAAAAAACTGGGGGAGAAGAAAGCTAGCTTACCCTATAAGGAAATTTATGGAGGCTGATTATGTTCTAGCTCGCTTTAAGTTAATGCCAAATTCGGTTAAGGCATTTGAAGGGGAAATCGGTGCTTCGGGTGACATTCTGCGATATCTTGTGGTAAAGGCGGACGATTGATATGGCGAGCTTAAACAAGATAATGCTCATTGGCAACGTAGGTAGTGACCCTGAGATGAGGTACACGCCCAATGGAAAGGCAGTCACCTCTTTTCGTATGGCTACTAATCGTCGTTACACTACTTCTTCCGGAGAGAGCAGGGAAGAAACAGAATGGTTTAGGGTTAGCGTTTGGGGCAAGCAAGCTGAAAGCTGTAATCAATTCTTATCCAAAGGGAAGCGAGTTTATGTTGAAGGGAGGTTAAGTTCCCAAAACTGGGAAGGGCAAGATGGGCAAATGCGTACGAGCCTTGAAGTGTCAGCAAACCGAGTAATTTTCCTCGACAGAGTGGCTTCGACTTCCCTTCCCGAGGAAGGGGGGCTTGAGCCCGAAGATTTACCCTTTGACTAAAATATAAGGAGAAAGAGATTTGGCTAATACTGGAAGAGTAGCTAATACTAGAAGAGTAAGAGGTACGAGGAACTTCATCGCCAGGCCAGCAGTCTGTCCTTTTTGCAAAGGGAAGATGAAAATCGATTATAAAGATGTTTCTGTGTTATCTCGCTATATTTCCAGTCAGGGCAAGATTGTGTCGCGGCGGAGAAGCAGAACCTGTGCTAAACACCAAAGAAGCCTAGCACAAGCTATAAAGAGGGCTCGTTATCTCGCTATGTTACCTTACGCACCAAGCCATATTTGGAAAACAGGAGGCGTAGGCCTATACCGTTCGACAGTTTGAAGAATGCCAAAGCGGACTTATCAACCGAAGAAAATTTCCCGGAGGCGCAGCTTAGGTTTTCGTGCTAGAATGGCCACTCGAGCTGGAAGACGAGTGCTTAAAGCAAGGCGCCTTAAGGGGAGGTATAGGCTGACCCCAGTTTAACTCTATCCTGTGAAGGAGCCTCGTTTTTTAACTAATAGAGCCCAATATACTTTGGTTTATCGGCAAGGCAAGGTATGGGCAACCAACTTGCTAGTGATGAAGGCGATGCCCAATGGTTTAAGTCTAAGCCGATATGGTTTTTCCGTGACCAAAAAGGTAGGTAAGGCAGTGCAGCGTAATCGCTTGAAGAGGTTACTCAGGGAAATAATGAGACCGCAATTACTCAGGCCGGGATGGGATATCGTCTTTATTGTTCGGCCTGTAGCAGTCAATACCGACTATCATCAGCTAGAGAGGACAGTAACCAAGCTTTTAGCTCGGGCGCAATTGCTGGAGAGTAACGAATGTCTCAATTAGCTCTGGATTTAATTAAATTGTACCAGAACACAGCGTCGAAGATTCTCCCTTCTGCTTGTCGTTTCAAGCCTACATGCTCTCAATATGCTTTTGAGGCAATTAATAAATATGGGTTTGCCCGAGGTAGCTGGCTGGCAGCCAAGAGGATAATGCGCTGTAATCCTTTCTCTGAAGGGGGCTACGACCCAGTACCTTAAACTGTAGAATGAAGCAACCAAAGATATTGTTCCTCGTCATCATTGCTCTTTTGCCCTTGACACTGGTTTCTTGTGCTCCATGGGGAACCCAGTCAGCAGGAGGATGGGCAGGAACTACATTTCACGACGGCATTATTTATGCCGGCACTATTGATGGCAGGGTAGTGGCGATAAATTCGTCAACTGAAAATCTGGAATGGTCTTATTCCACCACCCCGGTCACCGCACCCTCCGGCGGTTTGTCATGTGGCCAGACATCAATTACGACTGCTATATATGGTACACCGGTTGTAGATAGAGATATAGTTTACATTGGCACCTATAGCGGCCAGGTTCTGGCATTGAACATGTTGGCTAGAAGCCAGAATTTGACCTTTCCTCAGCGGGGGTATGGAGAATGGGAGTGGGATTGTCCCATAGATAATGCAAAAAGCAATGCCATAGTAGCCGACTTATTAGTAAGCGATGATACCATATATGTAGCCAGTTCTAATGGTAGGGTCTACTCTCTAGATAAGGAAACTGGTGATGAGAATTGGAGGCGAGAAGATATTCCTGTTCTCGCTGAAAAACTATGGACCTCCCCGGTAATTCAAGGTAATACTCTTTATGTCAGTACCTATGATGGTCATGTCTATGCTTTATCTTCAGAAACGGGGGAGTTATCGGACTGGTCTTTTGAATCGGAGTCAGGTTTTACTTCTTCGCCAGTGATTTACGAAGATACTATATTTTTGGGTTCGTTTGACCGCCAACTTTATGCCATAAAAATAGGTAGTAATGTGCCAATGTGGAAATTCCCCCAGGAAGAACCAGCCGATAATTGGTTTTGGGCATCTCCTATAGCCAATGAAGACATCGTTTATGCTGGCTGCCTCGATGGCAAATTTTATGCTATTGAGGCAAAAACAGGGGGAAAGCTATGGGAATTTGATGCTGGAAACCCTATAGTTTCCCCGCCTGTTTTTATGGATAATCTACTAATAGTAACTGATGAATCAGGCACTGTATATGTTTTTGACCTCAGCGCCGAGTTTGGAGATGAGGCAGTGCCGTTGGAGACTATCCCAATTGGTGCTGATGTTAGAAGTTCTTTTTGTGCCCAAGAAGGTCTAGTTTATATCCGAGGTGAAGATAACTGGATATATGTTGTGGATATTGATATGGGGGAGGTGAGATGGAAAGTCAACTTGACTATTGACGGTGAAGGTAGCGTCTGATGAGTCCCGGAGATATTTGGTATTTAATTATAGGTAACCCAGTACTTAACGTGTTGATTGCCTTGAGCCATATTTTAGGTGGTAGTTTCGGCTTAGCAATCATTGTCCTTACCGTTATCATTCGTTTAATCTCCTGGCCCCTTACCAAGCGCCAGCTCCATTCCACTAAGGCTTTGCAGGATATGCAGCCGAAGATTCAAGAATTGCAGAAGAAATATGGTAAAAATCAGCAAAAGCTTCAGCAAGAAATGATGAAGCTTTATAAGGAAGCCGGGGTAAACCCTCTGGGCTGCTTATGGCCAATGTTGATTCAGCTCCCTATCTGGATTGCCCTCTATCAGGCCATCATGAGAGCTCTGGCTACCACGCCCGAGAACTTACTTGGTTTAGCTAGTCGTCTTTACTCCTGGGGCATAGTGAATCAAGCGATTCCATTGAACAGTAAATTTTTATGGCTCGACTTAGGACAACCTGACCCATATTGGATTTTAGCCATCATAGTTGGTGGCACAATGTGGGTACAACAAAAGATGACCCAAGCACCAACCGTTGACCCCAGGCAAGAGTCCACGCAGAGGATGATGACGCTGATGATGCCTCTTATGTTTGGCTTCCTCACCTTGCTGTTCCCTAGTGGCCTGGCTCTCTACTGGGCAGTTTCCAATATAATTGGTATTATAACTCAATATTTTGTCACTGGTGGCTGGGGTTACCTTCAATTCCGCTCTCCATTTCGGGCAAAACAGTGAAGGGAAAATAAACCAGTATTGCAGAGGCGACGCAAATTATGTTGGCAATAAAGCAAATTGCTGAAGGGAAATAGAACTATGGAAGGGATTGAGATAGTAGCTACGACGGTAGAACAGGCGATAGAGAAAGCAGAGGCACAGCTAGGGCTGAGCCGAGACCAATTTGAGGTAGAGGTTGTTAGGGAAGAGGAGTCGGAGAGTTCAGGAGCAAAAGGCAAAGAGGCTTTAATCAGGGTAACTCCACTAACCCCGTTGGAAGGTGATGTTGTTCAGGTGGTCACAGAAATTTTAGATACGCTGCTTGGATTGCTGGATGTAACAGGCAAGATTGAAGTACTATCCGACGAGATACCTCTGTCTTTGGATATCAAGGGTGACGATTTGGGTATCTTGATTGGTCGGCGAGGTCAGACCCTAGCTTGCTTGGAATATATTACCAAGCTCATAGTAGTTAGACGACTAAAGGCATGGCTGCCGTTAACAGTCGATGTTGCCGGATACAAAAAACACCGTCGTGATTCCTTGCAAAGATTGGCCATATATCTAGCTGAGCAGGTGAAATCAAGACGCCGTCCCATAACCATGGAGCCAATGCCTGCTGACGAACGCCGTATCGTTCATTTAACTCTAGCTGATAATCCCGATATAACGACTCAGAGCATAGGTGAAGGTGAGAGCAGGAAGGTGGTTATTTTACTAAGACAGGGTTAGCCATGTTCCGGGAAGTAAACACCAAGACTAACTTTCTCCAACTCGAAGAAGATATCCTCCGCTTCTGGAAAGAGCAGGGAATTTTTAACAAGAGCATCAAGGTAAGAGCGGAGGGGCCACATTATGCCTTCTATGAAGGCCCACCCACAGCTAATGGTAGCCCGGGAGTTCATCATGCACTGTCTCGTCTATATAAGGACATCGTTTGCCGGTACAAGGCAATGAAGGGTTATCATGTGCCACGAAAGGCAGGGTGGGATACCCACGGCTTACCCGTCGAGCTGGAGGTGGAAATTTCCCTTGCCCTTACTAGTAAAGCTCAAATTGAGGAATATGGAGTGGCTCGATTCAATGACCATTGTCGCCAAAGCGCTTTCAAATATATTAAAGAGTGGGAGACTATGACCGAGCGCCTTGGCTGCTGGTTAGACATGGAGCATCCTTATATAACCTTAGACAATAACTATATTGAATCCTGCTGGTGGATAATAAAAGAACTATGGGACAAAGGCTTAATTTATCAGGGCTATAAAGTAACCCCGCATTGTCCCAGATGTGGCACATCCCTCAGTTCTCACGAGGTGGCTTTGGGCTATAAGGATGCTGAAGACCCATCGGTTTATGTAAAGTTTAAAATCAAACCTAGTTCGGTTGAGACGACAGCCCTTGAGCCTCTTTTTAACAACTCCGTAGCTAAGCCTGCCTATTTGCTAGCTTGGACTACCACGCCCTGGACACTCCCCGGGAATACCGCCTTGGCGGTGGCTCCTAAGGCTGAATATTCAGTAATGGAAGGAAATGATGACCATATTATTATGGCCTCCGTGCTCATAGACAAGTTAGGACTTGAAGGCTATCGCGAAGTCACAAGAGTCAAGGGGGCAGACGTCGCAGGAGTACAAAAAGGTCTGAGATACCAACCGTTATTTAATCCACACGAGTTTGGTGTAGAAAGGAGACGGTTTAGGCAGTATTACGAAGGATCAGGCATGGGGCACATGGCTCTTGAAATTCAACCAAAGGACAAAGATTTGTCCTTCCCAGTTATTGATGCCGACTTCGTCTCCCTAGACGAAGGCACAGGCATTGTCCATATCGCACCAGCCTTTGGCGAGGTGGACTTTGAAGCAGGCGAGGATAATGGACTTGATTTCGTTCAACCTGTAGACTTGGATGGGAAAATCACGGGCGATTATCACCTTACTACTGGTGACAACATTAGCGGCAAGTTCGTTAAGGATGCTGATCTTCCTATCCTAGCTGATCTCGAGAAGCGGCGCTTACTTTACCGCAGCGAGAAAATTGTTCATACCTACCCTTTCTGCTGGAGATGTGGGTCACCTCTCCTCTACTATGCCAAGCAAACCTGGTATATCAGGACAACAGCGGTAAAAGAAGAACTTGTCTCGGGCAATGCCGAAATAAACTGGTACCCCGATTATATTAAGTACGGTCGGTTTGGCGACTGGCTGGAGAACAACGTTGATTGGGCTTTTTCCCGGGAGAGGTATTGGGGGACTCCGCTCAATATTTGGCGCTGTTCTTCCTGCGGCCATCCTGAGTGTGTTGGCAGCTTGGATGAATTAAGGGCACAGTCAAATCTCAGTGGCTTGACCACGCCCTTGGATTTACACCGCCCTTATATGGATGAAATTACCTTCGCCTGTCCTAAATGCGGTGGCAGGATGCAGCGTGTTCCCGAGGTAATTGATTGTTGGTTTGACTCCGGAGCTATGCCCGTAGCTCAGTGGCATTATCCCTTCGAGAATGAAGATAAGTTCAAGCAGAATTTTCCCGCCGATTTTATTTGCGAGGCTGTAGACCAGACCAGGGGCTGGTTTTACAGTTTACATGCCATATCTACCCTACTTTTCAATAGTCCTTGCTTTAAGAATGTCATCTGCTTAGGGCACGTCGTCGATGCTCAGGGTGAGAAAATGAGTAAGTCCAAGGGCAATGTAATTGATCCCTGGACTGTGATTAATAATTATGGTGCAGATGCTCTAAGGTGGTATATGCTGGTTTCTACTACAGGAGAAGATAACCATCGTTTCTCCACTAAGATGCTTGAAGAGACGATACGTAAATTTTTCCTTACTTTGTGGAATATCTATTCCTTTTTTATCCTTTATGCCAATATCGATCGCTTTGTTCCCCAGCCCTCGACGGCTGACAGCGATCAACCAAAAGCCTTCACGGAGCTGGACAATTGGATTAGCTCAGAACTTAATCAGCTCGTAAGCGAGGTTTCGAAATTAATGGATAGCTACAATCCTACCTCTGCGACACGCAGGATTGAGGGATTTATAGATAATCTCTCTAACTGGTATGTTAGAAGAAACCGCCGCCGGTTCTGGAAAAGCGAGAATGACGCCGATAAATTGGCCGCATATACTACGCTACATCAATGTCTGGTGACCTTATCTCAATTGTTGGCTCCCTTTGTGCCATTTATTGCTGAAGAGCTTTATCAGAATCTATTTCGCTCTGCTAATCCTGAGGCTAGAGAAAGCGTTCATCTAACCGATTTCCCCATAGCGGATGAGACCAAAATCAATGACAAGCTAAATAGCGATGTTGAGCTAGCTATGAAAATATCCAGCTTGGGCAGGGCGGCACGAGCTAAGGCGGGGATTAAAGTGCGCCAGCCACTGGACAAAGCCGTAGTCGGGGTAGAGACCGAAGGGGAGAGGAAAGCTTTAAAAAACTTAGCTACTGAGGTAATGGAAGAGATAAACGTTAAGCAACTCATCGTATTGAGTGAAGCAAAGGAACGGGAGGAATTTCCTTCAACCACGCCAGCTTACAGCGTAGCTAACGACGCCAGATATCGGGTGGCCATAAGTACTGAATTGACACCTGAGTTGATTGCCGAGGGAGTAAGTAGAGAGCTTGTGCGCCATCTTCAAAATATGCGGCGCAATGCCAAGTTTGATATCACAGACCACATCATCACTTACTATCAGACGAAGGAACCACTCATCAAGCAAGTAATAAATACTTTTGCCGACTATATTAAACAGGAGACCTTATCTCAGGAGCTTATCGATGGTTTGCCTCCTGATGAAGCTTATGGGAAGAAACACCGTATCTCGAACAGCGAGATCTCTTTAGCAATCAAAAAAACAGGTCCTAAGCGCTAAATACGAAACACCAAACAGTGTCAAAATTCAAAACCCAAATGACCAGAACGGTTGTGAATTTTAGAACGTTTGAAATTTGAATTCGTTTAGGATTTAGAGCTTAGGATTTAGGATTTGTTCTTCCTAGGAAGTCGGATATTCTACCAGTAGCGCTGAGGTTGTTTCAGTATCCTCGCCTCTAACAAAAACTATCTCCACTTCCTCGCCAATTTCGCTGGCTCGAATAGCTCGGACGAGGTCGGCAATATCGCTTATTTCCTGACCCCCGAAGCGGATGATGATGTCGTCTTCTCTTAACCCCGCAGCATCTGCGGGATCGCCAGCAATTACCTCTACAATAAGTGCACCCCTATCCACAGAAAGATTTTCTGACGCAGCTAGCAAAGGGGTCACAGTAGTCGCACTTACCCCTAGCCAGGGATAAGTAACGTGACCATAACGAATTAGCTCCAGGATGATGGGCTTAGCCTCATCACTGCTTATTGCAAAGCCTATGCCTTCCACTTCGGATGCAACTATCTTAACGCTGGTAATGCCTATCACCTCACCAGACATGTTCACCAGTGGACCACCGCTGTTGCCCGGATTGATAGCCGCTGTGGTTTGAATTAAACCGTAAAGGGTATTTCCCTCAACGGTCACGGATACATCTAAGCGGCTGACTATGCCCTGGGTTGCTCCACCCCCTCCTCCCAAAGCATTGCCAATAGCTAGCACCCACTCGCCGACAGATAGTGAACCTGAGTCGCCCCAACAGGCATAAGGTAAATCTGTGGCATCTATCTTTATCACGGCAAGGTCAGATAAGGGGTCAGTCCCTACTATATTTGCGGAAAAAGTTCTACCATCAGCCAACTCTATATAGATGCTCTGGGCATCTTCAACTACATGTTCGTTGGTGACAATGTATCCTTCCTCATTGAGAAGTATCCCTGACCCAGCAACATAATCCGTGCTCTGACCGAAGAAAGAAGAGACGACCGTCTCTGTAGTCACGGAAACCACCGAGGGCATTACCTCGGCAACCACCGGAGGGAAATAAGGCAAAGGAGTAGCTGGCTCGCCCTCCGGGGGGAATATCCAATTGGGATCATTGTGCTGAGTTGAGTTATTGGACTGGGGTGGGCTAGATGTTGGGGAAAAGGACAGGGCCCAAATACCGATACCTAATCCCACCGCTATTATTATTACGAAGGCCAGAATGTATTTTCTAGACATTTTTACTATGCTTATTATAGCACTGCTACCTTTTATATAAAAAATCTGCGCCCAAATTCAAGACAGAGTGTGTCAAACAATTGGAACAAAGCAGACTTGACAATTTAGAATCCTACTTCTTATAATGAAAGAAACTCGGGTTTGCTTCGCCTTTTAGGATCGACCTACAAGATTTGGTTTTCTTTATACTCTTGTAATGAGCGGTGAGTAAGTATATTTTCATTACTGGTGGCGTGGTTAGTTCTGTAGGTAAGGGAATTTCAGTAGCCTCTATCGGCAAAATTTTGAAAAGCCGCGGCATATGTGTCTCCGCGCAGAAGCTTGATCCTTACCTGAATGTTGACCCGGGGACGATGTCCCCTTACCAACACGGTGAAGTGTTTGTTACTCAAGACGGTGCCGAGACTGATTTGGATTTAGGACATTATGAGAGGTTTATTGGAGTGGAGCTGACCCAAGCTTCTAACGTCACTTCAGGTCAAGTCTATTCTGCGGTCATTGCACAGGAGAGGCGAGGAGATTTTTTGGGAGGCACAATTCAGGTGGTTCCCCACGTAACCAATGAAATAAAAAGACGGATAAGAGAAGTAGCCGGAATATCTCAGGCTGAGCTAATTATTGTTGAAGTTGGCGGAACTGTGGGAGATATTGAAGGACAACCCTTCCTGGAAGCTATAAGGCAAATGAGAAAGGATGAAGGCAGGGATAATGTTCTATATATTCATGTCACCTTTTTGCCACACATCGCTGCCACCGATGAGCTAAAGACCAAGCCAACTCAACACAGCGTAAACGAATTAAGGAGGATCGGGATTCAGCCCGATGTTATACTGTGTCGCAGCGATAAGGAGATATCTGAAGGGGTAAAGGACAAAATATCGCTCTTTTGCGATGTAGACAGAGAGGCAGTTATCCCCCTAGTTACCAGCGAAACCATCTACGAGGTGCCTTTGCTGCTCGAGGATGCGGGGCTAGGGGAATTAATAGTTAGCCGATTGAGATTAAAAGCCAAGAAAAGCAATCTGGAAGAATGGCGAGACATGGTAGCCAGGCTAAAAGCTCCTAAAGAGCCTGTAGTTATTGGACTGGTAGGCAAATACGTAGAGCTCCAGGATGCTTATTACTCCGTGCGCGAAGCATTGTGCCATGCAGCATTAGCGCACAATCGCGAGGTGAAGATAGCATGGCTAGATTCCGAGGAATTGGATGGCATGGCTGATGATAAGCTTGGGCAAGTTCAGGGTATAATTGTTCCCGGCGGCTTTGGCTACCGTGGAATTGAAGGCATGATAAAAGCTGCCAAATTTGCCCGAGAAAGGGAGGTGCCATACTTGGGCTTATGCTTGGGGATGCAAATTATGGCCATCGAATTTGGCCGCTATGTTTTCCATACCCAAAAGGTAAATTCCACTGAGTTTGATGCCAGCAGCGCTTATCCTGTCATCGACCTGCTCCCTGAGCAGCGTGGCCTAGAGCAAAAAGGAGGGACCATGAGGCTCGGGACTTATCCCTGCCATCTGGTAGAAGGAACAAGGGCAGCTCGTGCCTACAGTACCGAAGTAGTCTACGAAAGGCATCGCCACCGTTATGAATTTAACAACCATTTCCGTCAGTCATTAGAGGAAGCCGGTCTTGTACCTTCCGGGTTATCCCCAGACGGAAGATTAGTGGAAATTACCGAACTACGAGACCATCCTTGGATGCTTGCCTGCCAATTTCACCCAGAGTTTAAATCCCACCCCGATTCCCCCCACCCATTATTCCTGGGTTTCATTGGAGCAGCCAAGGAGACACTTGTTGAAGGCGCTCAGACAAGCCTACCTTTAAATTAAGAGGATGAAGATATTTTTAGATACTGCCAACATAGAGCATATTCGCCACGGGGTGAGACTCGGAGTGGTTACAGGGGTAACTACTAACCCCAGCCTTGTATCGAGAGAAGGCAATGTTGATTACCAGAAGTTAGTCAAGGAGATCTGCTCCATTGTCCCCGGCCCGGTATCTACTGAGGTATTGAGCCAGGATGCTCAAGGAATAGTAGCCGAAGCCAGAGAAATAGCCAAATGGGCGCAGAATATCGTGGTTAAGATACCAGCTAGCCTTGAAGGAGTGGAAGCCACTTCGGTGCTGGCTGGTGAAAACATAAAGGTGAATTTCACTTTATGCTTCACCTTGAACCAGGTCTTGCTGGGGATAGCAGCAGGAGCAACTTTTGTGAGTCCTTTTGTGGGCAGATTGGATGACATCGGTGAGGATGGTATGGAAGTGGTAGCTGACATTGTGGAATATCTGGACTATTATCAACTGCCTACTCAAGTTATCGCCGCTAGTATCAGACATCCTCAACATTGTTTAACGGCAGCTAAAATCGGTGCTCATATTGCCACAGTGCCCTATGAGGTGTTACTACAAATGATACGACACCCTCTAACAGATATCGGCATTGAGCGTTTTAAAACTGACTGGAAGAAGGTGATGGGCGAGAGAGGAATTATTGTAAAAGCTCCTACAAAACCATCCCGATAGAATCGGGATAAAAAGGAAAGGTATTCAAAAAGAGGCTATTATGTCAAATATGGCACAACTAGAAAGCAAAAGTCGGGATGAACTGGAGGCGATAGCTAAGGAATATGGCATCAGCGGCCACTCTGCTTTGAAGAAGTCCGAGCTTGTCCACCGCATCCTGCAAGCGGAAGCACAACAGCAGGGGAATATGTTTATAACAGGCATCCTGGAAACCATCAGCGAAGGCTACGGATTCCTAAGACAGGATACTTTCCGGCGTGGTGCTAATGATATCTATGTATCAAATTCCCAGATCCGCCGCTTCAACTTAAGAGACGGCGATGCTATTTGTGGCCAGGCTAGACCTCCTAAGGAAAGCGAGAAATACTACAGCTTACTTCGAGTAGAGAGTATCAATGAACTCGACGCTGAACTAGCAAGGACGCGCCGCAATTTTGGTTCGTTGACGCCCACCTTCGCTAACAAGCTCATCAATCTGGAAACAACGTCAGATGAGTTATCCACTCGTCTAATCAATCTGGTGACACCTATAGGCCGGGGGCAAAGAGGGCTTATTGTATCACCACCTAAGGCAGGCAAGACTGTGCTTCTTCAAAAAATTGCCAACGCCATAACTACTAACTACAATGATATTCACCTCATGGTTTGCCTTATTGGAGAGAGACCCGAAGAGGTCACTGATATGAAGAGGTCAGTTAAGGCCGAGGTTATTGCTGCCACCTTCGATGAACCGGTAGAAAGCCAGACTCGGGTAGCGGAATTAGCATTAGAGAGAGCCAAAAGACTAGTAGAAATGGGCAAAGATGTGGTCATACTCCTTGACGGCATTACCAGACTTACAAGAGCTTACAACTTAGCCCTGCCCCCCAGCGGGCGTACTTTATCCGGTGGTATTGATTCAACAGCCTTGCATCCCCCAAAGCGATTCTTCGGTACTGCTCGCAACATTGAGGAAGGGGGTAGTCTAACCATTATTGCTACTTGCCTCGTGGATACCGGCAGCCGCATGGATGACCTCATATATGAGGAGTTTAAAGGAACAGGTAACATGGAGCTCCACTTAGATAGAAAATTATCTGAGCGAAGGATCTTCCCAGCTATAAATATTATGCCCAGCAGCACAAGGAGGGAAGAGCTTTTGTTGGATGAAAATACCTTGAAACAAGTATGGCTGCTCAGGCGCGTGATTAGTATGATAGATAGCGATTCCCCCAACCACGGCGAGGCCACACAAAGGATCCTGGAACGGCTAGCTAAGACAAAGAATAACGTTGAATTCTTAGCCACTCTATCTAAGGATATCTAGGGAATACTATTGCCCCGTCTGCCACTCCGAACGAAGTGAAGAAGCGAAGCAATCCCAGCTGGCTAGACAAATTCAAACTGGGGGTCAAAAAAACCCTGGGCATGAATATTTTCCTCTGTGACAGTTGTAAATGGAATTGGAGAACTGCTTGTCATCGCCCTGAGCGCCCCAACGCCACCTGGTGTCCTGATTACACAAAGAAGGGGAAATAACTAAACTCCTGATTGACGTAAGTGTTATGTCTGATATTTTACCCCAAGCAGTAGCGATGAGCCCCTAGATTCTCCGCTACACCCATAATGACATTTCTAAACGCTCTCTTACACCCTGATTGACATTAAAGCTGGCACCTTCTAAAATCAAGAAGGTGACTGGTAAGTGACTGGTGACGAACTGAGGCAAGCCTTCCTGAGCTTTTTTCAGGATAGGGGTCATAAGATTATCCCCAGTTCTTCATTGGTTCCTCATAAGGACCCTACGCTACTGTTGACTAGCGCTGGCATGGTGCAAATTAAGCCATATTTCCTGGGATGGGAGGCTCCACCTAGCCAGCGATTAGCCTCCTGCCAGAAGTGCTTTCGCATCAATGATATAGATTCGGTGGGTGACAGCAAACACCTTACCTTCTTCGAGATGCTGGGTAATTTCAGTGTCGGCGATTATTTTAAAAAAGAAGCTATTGCCTGGGCCTGGGACTTTGTTACCAAGTATTTGAAACTACCGGAGGAGCGACTCTGGATAACCATTTACCTTGACGATGATGAAGCCCTCGCCTATTGGCAAGAGGTTGGCGTCCCCGCTGGGAAGATATTGCGATTCGGCGAAGAGGACAACTTCTGGGGGCCGGTTAGCGATTCTGGTCCCTGTGGACCATGCAGCGAGATTCATTATGACCTTGGTGAAGAGTTTGGCTGTGGTAAAGCTGAATGTAAGCCCAATTGCGATTGCGGTCGCTTCTCTGAAATATGGAATCTGGTATTCACCCAATACAATCAGGACCAAAGTGGACAACGCACTCCTTTACCCAAACCTAATATCGATACCGGTATGGGACTGGAGAGGACTTTAGCAGCTATCCAGGGCAAGTCCTCCCCTTATGAAACGGACTTATTTTCCCCTTTGGCGGACCGCATTTGTCAATTGTCCGGGAAAGAGTATGGTCGGGACGAGAATACCGACCGGGCCATTAGAATCGTTGCTGAACACTCACGCGGCATTGCCTTTCTTATCGCCGACGGCGTAACGCCTTCCAATGAAGGCAGGGGATATGTCCTGCGACGACTACTCAGGCGGGCTTCGCTCTCTGGCAGGGAACTGGGGTTGAATAACCCTTTCCTGAATAAAATGGCTGAAGTCGTCGTTAGCACAATGAGCCACATATATCCCAAGCTTATGGCTAAGCAAAACTCGATTAGCGACGTAGTTAGAGTTGAGGAAGAGAAGTTCATTACTACCTTAGATACCGGACTTAACTTGGTGGAAAAGTTCATCGGCGAAGCTTTAGCTCAAGGGAGAGAAAAGCTAACAGGCGAAGAGGTGTTCCGGCTTTATGATACCCATGGCTTTCCCCCAGAGCTAACCGCCGAGATTGCCAGAGAGAAAGGCCTATCCATAGATTGGGAAGGTTTTCAGGTTGAGATGGAGAAGCAGCGGGAAAGGGCTAGGATGGCTCAGAAGTTTGCTTCTGACAGGGGTTTTGCCAGAGAAGAGGAGGCCAGAGTCACACGCGAGGAGGCCAGAGTCACACGCATGGAATTCGTTGGCTACGAAATGACCGCTTCTCAATCTAAAGTCCTTGAGTTAAGGGTCAAGGAAAAGCCTGTAGAAATCGCTTCTCAGGGAGATAAAGTCGCTATTGTGCTTGACAAAACTCCTTTCTATGGTGAGATGGGTGGTCAGGTAGGTGATAGCGGCGAAATCAGTAGCCGAAAGGGGAAGGTAGCCGTCACAAATACCCTTAGAATTCCTTCGGATACGATAATACATAGTGGAAAAGTTGTTGAAGGTAGCGTATCTGTTGGTGATGAAGTTGAAGCCAAAGTTGATTCCGCCCGCCGTCTGGACATCGCTCGCAACCATACTGCTACACATCTCCTCCAAGCCGCTTTAAGACAGATAGTGGACAGGCATATTGAGCAAAAAGGGTCATTGGTAGAGCCAGAAAGATTTAGATTTGACTTCTCCCATTTAGGACAGGTAACTGAGGGGCAGCTCAATGAAATTCAGAGGCAGGTTAATGACTGGATACGCCAGAACTTAAAAGCAGAAGCAAAAGTACTCCCTCATAAGCAGGCCATCGCTGAGGGTGCTATTGCCTTGTTTGAGGAAAAATATGGAGAGGAAGTCCGGATGCTGGGAATCGGAGAGCCAGCAATCAGTAAGGAACTCTGCGGTGGCACTCATGTGAGTTCAACAGGAGAAATTGGCATATTCCTGATAACCAGTGAAAGCAGCATTGGCACAGGACTGCATCGTATTGAAGCGGTAACGGGAAGAAAAGCTGAATCTCTAATTGAATCTCGTTTAACTGCATTGCAGAGCGTAGCCAAAGAAGTAGAAGGCTCGCTTGAAGAGGTTCCCGGTAAAGTGAAAGCTCTCATTAGCGAGCTGGAAGCAGAGCGTAAGAGAGTGCTTTCACTGGAAAGGGAGTTATCGCGCAGAATAGCGGAGGATTTGCTTGGGCAAGCGGAGCAGGTGAACGGTGTGACAGTTCTGGCTGCCAAGGTACCAGCATTGACCATGCCTATCCTCAGGGAAATGGGCGACACATTGCGAGACAGGCTAAAGAGCGCCATAGTAGTTTTGGCTACGGTTTATAACGGTAAGCCCAACTTTCTGGCCATGGTGACTCCTGACCTGGTAGCTAAGGGATTTCATGCCGGCGATATTATTAATCAAGTAGCCAAGGTTACCGGTGGGGGTGGTGGTGGCAAGGCTGCTATGGCTCAAGCCGGCGGAAGAGATGCCACCAAGATTGACGAAGCCCTGAAATTAGTTCATAAACTGATTCAAAAGGTTTGATATGCGCAGCTTAGGGCTAGATGTAGGAGATAAAAGAACTGGCGTGGCCATAAGCGACCCCCAGGGGATTTTGGCGACCCCCTTAACTGTGCTCGCCAGTAAAGACAAAGATGCCCTTATAGATGAGATTCTCAAGCTTGTAGAGCAGTATAAGGCGGAGCGCATTATAGTGGGCTTGCCTCGCCGCTTAAACGGCGAGATTGGGGAGCAAGCCAGTAAGGTAACAACTTTCACCGACAAATTGTCCTGGCGAGCGAAGCAAAGCAATTTCAACCAGCTTGATGTACAACTATGGGATGAAAGATTCTCTACCAAAGCTGCCGAGCACTTGAAGACGGAGGCTGGTAGCAAGGGACATAAACTGCGCTCCAGAGCAAAAAGAGGAGCCAAAAATCACAGCTTTTCGGCTAAAGCCGAAGTAGATGCCATAGCGGCAGCCTTAATTCTCCAGGGTTTTCTAGATAGCCACCGTCCTGAGCAATAGCGAAGGAGCTTAAGCGATGTCGAGATACATAAGCCTCATCGGTTATCCCCTTAAGCATTCTATCTCTCCTTATTTCCAGCAGGCGGCCCTGGATTATTATCGGCTCGATATTCGCTACGAGCTGTGGGAGACAAACCCAGCCCAACTTAAAGACATAATGAATGATTTAAGAAAACCTCAAAATGTTGGGGCGAACGTAACCGTGCCCCATAAAGAGACAGTTTTACCTTTATTAGATGAAGTTGATGACCTGGCAGGTTCGATCGGTGCTGTCAATACCATAGTCAAAAAAGATGACAGGCTCCTGGGTTTTAATACTGACGCCTATGGTTTTATCAAGGCGCTGGACAAAGAAGGACACTTTGACCCTGAAGGAAAGCGGGTGGTAATCCTGGGTGCTGGTGGAGTGGCCAGGGCAGTGAGTTTTACCCTGGTACAAAGGAAGGTAGCCTCACTAGCCATTACTGATGGTATCTTTGAGCGAGCCAGAGCACTGGCAGAAAATTTGGTGAGGTATATCAAAGGAGCTTCACCAAGCTCGAAGGATTTGGAGTCAGCTGTCACTGCTTTTCAATGGCAGAGTCTAAGTTCGGCCGAAACTTTTGACAACTGCGATTTAATAGTCCATTGCACTACTATAGGAATGAAGGATAGTCCCCAAGAAGGACAATCACCTTTGAGCCTTGAAGTGATTCCTAAGAACGTCTTAGTATATGATGTGGTGTATAACCCCTGGCTAACACCTTTGTTAAGGCTAGCACGAAAAGCGGGGGCCAATATACTTGGCGGTTTACCTATGTTAGTATATCAGGGAGCGGCTTCCTTCAAGCTATGGACAGGAAGGGAAGCCCCCGTCGATATAATGCTCGATAAGGCTAAGGAAGTATTGACAGGAGGAAAGAGGTGAGAAAAAAGGCAATCATTATCAGTGCGGGCGTATTAGTATTGCTGGCGGCAATACTAATTCCGACTATCTTAATTCCCAGACCGCCCGTAGGTAAAATTGCCGTAATCCCGCTCAGCGGGACTATTACCACCGAGGACTCTTCATTGCTCTCCGGTTCAACCATTACCCCGAAGCTGGTGAGAGACTATTTAACGAAAGTGGAGAAAGATAAGACAGTCAAGGCGATTGTTTTCCGCATAGAGAGCCCCGGCGGCGAGATAGAGCCTTGCCAGGAAATCCTGCTGGAGATAGAAAGAGTTAAGGAGACAAAATACATTGTGGTGAGCATGGGGGGCACTGCTGCTTCAGGCGGTTATTATATCTCGACCCAAGCGGATAAAATCGTTGCCCTTCCAACCACAATGACAGGGAGCATTGGGGTTATCTCTCAACTGATAAACCTCGAGGGGCTTTTAGAGAAGCTGGGTATTCAGATAGAAACCTTCAAGGGCGGCAAGTATAAAGATATGTATCGGGGATTCAGAGAACTGACGCCTGAGGAGGAGGAAATCATGCAGGGAATGGTCGATGAGTATTACGATCAATTCATCGGTGTGGTGGCTGAGGGGAGAGAGCTAAGCGAGGAAGAGGTCAGAAATTTGGCTACGGGGCAACTTTATACCGGTACCGAAGCCAAAGAGTTGGGTCTGGTTGATGAGCTGGGTGATCTGGATACAGCTATAGACTTAGCAGCAGAACTGGCTGGTATCGAAACACCGATAGTGGAGTATTATCAACCACCTAAATTAACACTATGGTCGCTGTTGGGGCTTGCCGATGCTATAAAGACGAGAATATCAGGGTTGAGTGCCCAGGATATGATTTTGTTGGAAATCCTGAACCACAATTACAGGCAACCTTTGTTTCTGTATCAAAGCTAATGGGGCACTTTCGTTTTCTTACTGGTGGAGAATCCCACGGAAGGGGGTTGGTAGCCATCATGGAAGGGATGGTGGCTGCCCTTCCCCTCAAAGAGGGGTATATAAATAAGGAACTCAAGCGTCGCCAGCAGGGCTACGGGCGTGGTCCTCGCATGAAGATTGAAGAGGATAAGGCGGAAATCATGGCCGGTGTTCGCTACGGGCTAACTACAGGTAGCCCCATCGCACTCTTTATCACCAACCGGGATTGGCAAAACTGGCAGGAACAGTTAAGCGTTTCTTCGGTAGAGAAAGAAGTTGAGCCTGTAACCTGTCCCCGACCGGGACACGCCGACCTGGCTGGAGTGACTAAATATGGTCTCAAAGATATCAGGCCGATTATAGAACGAGCCAGTGCCCGGGAAACAGCCACCAGAGTAGCCATCGGAGCTATAGCCCGAAGATTCCTGGAGGAGTTGGGCATTTCTATTCATAGCCACACCATAGCGATTGGGCGACATCACTGGAAACAAGGCGAAGCAAGCTCTATAGATTGGCAGCAAGTAGAAGCCTCCCCGATCCGCTGCGCCCATGCCGAACTAGAAAAGACCATGATGGCAGCCATTGATGAGGCCAAGGCTAACGGGGACACGTTGGGTGGCATCTTTGAAGTAGTTGCTATCGATGTCCCCATCGGCTTGGGCAGCCATGTTAGCTGGGACCGCCGACTTGATGGCAAAATTGCTCAGGCGATAATGAGTATCAATGCCGTGAAAGGGGTGGAAATCGGAGCAGGATTTGCTTTAGCCGGGCTTAAAGGCTCGCAGACTCACGACGTTATCGAACCCGGTCCACGTAACAAAGCAAAAGAGCTTCCCTGGCAACATGCCACTAACCGTGCCGGCGGCATCGAAGGCGGCATAAGCAATGGCGAAGACATAATAGTCAGGGCAGCAGTCAAACCTATTGCTACCTTGGCCAGTCCTTTACCTTCTATAGACCTTAGCAGCGGTGAGAAGGTAAAGGCCCACTATGAGCGCAGCGATATTTGTGTCGTCCCGGCCGCCGGGGTAATCGCCGAAGCCATGTTAGCCACTGTCCTGGCTGATGCTTGCCTGGAGAAATTCGGCGGTGATAACTTAAAAGAGACCCTGGCAAATTACCGTAATTATTTAAGCAACATATCTTAATTGAGCACTATTACCCCAGAGCAAACGAGGCAACATTAACGACAGCGCAGAGCTGTTAAAGAAGTCTCTGGAGGGGATAATCACTGGAGAAAAGGATTTCCTCGGCGTTCATCGCCGATAGTGGTGGCTGGTCCGTGGCCGGGATAGACAATGGTTTCATCAGGCAGGACCATAAGTTTTTCACGAATACTCTTCATCAGATGTTCGTAGCTGCCACCGGGAAAGTCAGTTCTGCCGATACCAAAATTAAATAGAGTATCACCGCTAAAGACTACTCCATGCCCTGAAAGGCAAATTCCACCAGGGCTATGTCCCGGGGTGTGGAGGACTTCAAAGTGTAAGTCGCCTACATCTATGCGGTCACCATCCTTGAGTAACCTATCCGGCTGAGGGGCTGACTTAAAAGGGCTGAGACCAAGCGATGCTACGACACTCATGGGAGGCGCAGTAGATAATAATTCCTTTTCTGCCTCATGAATCGCAAACGGGGCATTTGTCCGTTCTTTAACCGCACGAAGGGCATCAATATGGTCAATATGGGCATGGGTTACCACTATTAAGGATATGGATAATCCCATCTGCTGCACCATTTTCAAAATATTCCCAGCTTCGGCACCGGGGTCAATAATCATCCCTTGCTTAGTTGAAGATGAACCAACGATATAGCAGTTAGAGGCCAAAGGCCCGACCACCAGCATTTTTACAATCATTGCTCTTCTCTCCAGTAATTTTACAGTCGAATTCATGAAGTATAGCACGAGTTTAACTCTGGGAAAAATCGCTGACTACAGACATTATCGCTTATTATCGGCGGAGAGGGTGGGATTCGAACCCACGGTCGGGAAAACCCGACACACGCTCTCCAGGCGTGCCTGTTAGACCACTCCAGCACCTCTCCACGGAGAGGGTGGGATTCGAACCCACGCTCCGATAAATCGGAGACCGCTTTTCGAGAGCGGCACCATAAACCACTCGGTCACCTCTCCCAGTGGCTATTATACCACCTTGGGAGAGGGACGAGTTCGCCGTGCCGTGATAAGCTTGTATATTTCCACCGGTACAAGTACTGACACGCCAGCCAGCACTACTATTACCCAATCTTGCAGGCTCATAGCATAAGTATGGAACGGACCTTGAAAGAAAGGTAGATAAACTATAGCCACAGTGATAGCCCAACTCGAAGCCACCGCCGCCAGAAGCCATTTGTTGCCAGAAGGGTTCATGCGAAATATGGAAAGTCTTTCCGAGCGGCAGTTGAAGCAGTTAAAAAGCTCCACGCTTACTAAGGTAACAAAGCACAAGCACTGTGCCTCTATGGGAGTTCTTCCTGAGTTGAGCGCCCATAGGAATACCCCTAGCGACGCTAACATAGTCCAGAACCCTATTCCCAGGAGATAATTCACCATAGGTTTGTCAAAGATACTTCTCCTGGGGTCACGCGGCGGGCGCCGCATTATACCCGGCTCACCAGGCTCTACTGCCA
>Ga0315550_1000311_pt1 | contig 29537 bp, 28 predicted proteins | sample SalMarSW160190MG_2_FD_203100 | JGI IMG/M metagenome (GOLD analysis project Ga0315550, IMG submission 203100) | Salt marsh sediment microbial communities from the Plum Island Ecosystem LTER, Massachusetts, United States - Salt Marsh Sediment SW1601-90 ...
GGTATCGCCCGGAACATCTCATGGCTTACCGCGAACGGCAGCAGCGTTGAAACGTTGATTTCGAACAGGCATACCGGACTGTCTACTTCGAAAGCGTCAGCTACCCTGGGATGAAGCTCGCCGATAACGCCCAGTTTTACTTTCATGTCCTTTTCTTCGATGACTATGGCGGCCTGCCGGGCGGGGTGCAGCCCCTCGTCGCTGCTTTTCTCGAAACTGACGGTCACGTCCAGGTGTTCCAGCAGGCCTTCGATGACCCCCTTAACGTCGTAAAAGTCGAACGAGCCATCGCTGCCCAGCCATGACTTCTCGACTCTGGGGCCGCTCATGATGCCGCACAATATCTCCGGTTCGTCGGGCAGGTCGTTTTCCCGGGGCAGGTATATCTTGCCCACCTCGAAGAGCCTGATGCCGCCGTCTTCGTGCCGGCGGTTGGAGGCCAGGGTGGATAACAGGTTAGCGCGCAGGTTAGGGCGCAGGTATTCCTGGTCGGCCGTCAGCGGCTTAACCACGCGTAAAGGCAGCGGCTCCGGGGGACGGGGGTCCGGCACCAGGTTGCTCAAAGCCTCGAGACCGGTCAGCGAATAGGTCACTATCTCCTGGAAGCCGTAGCCCGCCAGGGATTGTCTTATTTCCTTCTTAAGGCCGAGGAAGGGCTCCGGGTGCTGCTGGGGTATCGGGTCGTCCAGCATGGTAGTGGGAATCTTATCGTAGCCGATGATGCGGGCGACCTCTTCGATGAGGTCGACGTCATATTTAATATCGCTGCGCCAGTAGGGCGCGGTAACGGATATCTTTGAGCCTTCCGCCGCGCACTCGAAGCCCAGCAAGGTTAGCGCTTTCACGATACGGTCGCGACTAATGCCGATAACGCGCTTCACTTTCTCCGGGGTCAGGGTAACGGGCTCGGGTTCTTTTTTACCGGGGTAATTATCGATGATGCCCCTGGCGGTTTTACCCCCGCCCAGCTCCGCGATAAGCTGCGTGGCGTGGCGCAGGGCCGGGATGGTCATTCCGGGGCTGATGCCGCGCTCGAACCGCATCGAGGCCTCGCTCGATAAGCCGAGGTGGCGGCTCGTATAATGAGTGCTGGACGCCTTGAAGCTGGCGGCTTCCAGCAGGATGGATGTGGTGGCTTCGGTAACCTCGCTGTTAAGGCCGCCCATAACTCCGGCTATGGCTACCGTTCCCTCCCCATCGGCTATAGTCAGCATGTCGCCGGAGAGTTTGCGTTCCTCTTCGTCCAGGGTATAGAATTTTTCACCCGCGGCGGCCCGGCGTACGATTATCTTCTTTTTGCGGAGAGTATCGTAGTCAAAGGAGTGCAGGGGCTGCCCGTACTCCAGCATGATGTAGTTGGTAATATCGACGATGTTGTTGATGGGGCGCTGGTCGCAGGCGATGAGCCGCTCCTGCAGCCAGGCGGGGGACTCGGCTATTTTAACGCCGGTAATGAGACTGGCGCAGTACCTGGGGCACAGGTCGGGGTCGGCGATTTCTATCGTTATCTGTTTCTCTATGGCGTCGCCGGTCTCTTGATATATGATTTCCGGGATATGTATTTCCTGTTCGCAGATTGCAGCTACTTCATGGGCGATGCCCACCACCGAAAGGCAGTCGGGACGATTGGGCGTGATATCGATATTGAGGACGGTATCACCCATGTGTTCGGCCAGCGGCTTACCGATTTCCGCCTCCGCCGCCAGTACCATGATGCCTTCGTGATTTTCGGATATACCGAGTTCCTTCTCGGAGCAAATCATGCCGCGGGAAACGACACCGCGAATCTTGGCCGGTTTTAATTCCTCCACATCGCCGTTATGGGGATTTACCAGTCGGGCGCCGACGCTCGCGAAGGCTATTTTATCGCCGGGATTCAAATTGGGGGCGCCGCAGACGACGGTTTCCTGCCCGGTGCCCAGTTCTACCGTCGCCAGCCGGAGCCGGTCGGCGTCGGGGTGGGGATTGACCGCCGTTATCTGCCCGACGACGACGTTATCCCAGCTGCCGCCGGTGGTGATGATTTCGGCTACCTCGAACCCGGCCATGGTCAGCTTACCGGCCAGTTCCGCCGGGGGCAGGGTAACATCTACATAATCTTTAAGCCAGTTAACCGGTACTTTCATTCTATTACTCTAAAATTGCCTTAAAAATCTAAGGTCGCTGGCAAAGTATTGCCTGACGTCATCAACGCCGTAGCGCAGCATATGCGGCCTCTCGACACCTATGCCGAAGGCGAAGCTGGTGTAAACTTCGGGGTCGATGCCGGCGCGCCGCAGTACCTCGGGGTGGGTCATGCCCGCTCCCAGTATTTCTATCCAGCCGGAGTTCCCGCAAAGACGGCAGCCGCTGCCGCGGCAAACAATACATTCGATGGCCATTTCCACGCCCGGTTCAACGAACGGGAAGTAGTCGACGCGGAAGCGCACCTTTCTGTCCTCACCGAAGAAACGCCGCGAGAACTCGTACAGCGTCCCCTTAAGGTCGGCCATGGTGATACCCTTATCAACGGCGATGCCGTCAACCTGTGAGAACATGGGGATGTGGGTGGCATCGCTGGCCTCGTAGCGGAAAAGCCTGCCCGGTTCGACGGCCCGTATCGGCGGCTCCATTTTCTCCAGGGTCCGGGCGGTGACCGCCGTGGTGTGGGTGCGCAGTAAAGGCTGTCTTTTGCCTTTCGGCGTATCAATCCAGAAGGTGGACATGGAGTCGCGGGCGGGGTGTTCGGCGGGGATATTCAACGCCTCGAAGTTATAGTAGTCCCACTCCACGTCCGGGCCTTCGATTACCTGGAAGCCCATGGAGACGAATATATCGCACATCTCGTCGATTGTTCGGGTAATCGGGTGCAGGTGCCCGACCGGGTAGGGGCGTCCCGGCAGGCTGATATCGATGGCTTCCCTGGTTGCCTCCGATGTCAGCCGGGCATCCCGGAGGGACTGCACTTTTTGAACGGCGCTGCTTTCCAGAAGGACTTTAAGCTGGTTGGAGGCGGCTCCCACGGCCTTCTTTTCTTCAATGGAGAGGGTTGAAAGGCTGCGTAGAATCAGGGTAAGCGGGCTTTTCTTACCCAGGTAATGAACGCGCCACGATTCAAGGTCTCTGGCATCGTTGATGCCGTCCAGCTGTTTCAGGGCTACCGCTTTAATTTCTTCGATTTTCTCTAACATTTATTCGCCTGTTAAAAATATCCCCTTCCTTTGTTGAAGGGAAGGGGAACTAAGTGAGATGGTTTCCGGTGCTGGTGGTTTTAGTCCTGGCCTTTCCCTCCAACGAGAGTTACCAGGCTGCTAAAGCTTTCTGGCTCCCTGACGGCCATATCGGCCAGCATTTTCCGGTTTATTTCTATGCCGGACTTCTTCAATCCGTCCATGAATTTGCTGTAAGTCATTCCCTGGGCGCGGCAGGCGGCGTTAACGCGTAAAATCCAGAGTCGCCTCATATCGCCTTTTCGCTCGCGCCGGTGGAAATAGGCATAGCTCAACGACTTTATCATTGACTCTTTGGCGCGTTTGATCAGCCGGTGCTTGGTGCCCCGGTGGCCCTTGGTCATGGCCAGTACTTTCTTATGTCGCTGGTGTGAGGTTACCCCTCTTTTTACTCTGGGCAAGTGATGGTTCCTCCTGTCTATTTAACCCCGTAGGGTATCAACCGGGATATCCGTTTACGGTCGCGGGGGTTTAATTCTATCATCTCGTCGAACTGGCGGCGTACCCGCTTGGCTTTCTTGGTGCGAAGGTGGCTTTTAGGCCCCTTGACGCGCATGATTTTGCCGGTCCCCGTGATATGAAAACGGCTCTTGGCGCCTTTATGCGTTTTGAGTTTTGGCATTCTCTGGTTCCTTTTCTTCTTCTTTTACTTTGGGCTTGGAACTAGCCGGGGCCAGGATGATATCCATTCTTCTCCCCTCCATTACCGGCTTTCTCTCCAGCGAGGCTACCTCGCTCAATGTCTCCGCCATTCGCTGTAGAATTTTCCAGCCCAGGTCCGGGTGGGTTATTTCACGCCCCCGGAACATCAATGTTACTTTAACTTTATCGCCATCGACCAGCAGCTTCCTGGCCGTCCTGGCTTTGGCTTCAAAATCATGAATACCTATCTTGGGTCGCATGCGAATTTCTCTTAGCAAGGAGACCTTCTGGCTCTTTTTCGCCTGTTGTTCCTTTTTCTGCTGCTCGTACTTGAACTTACCGTAGTCAAGCAGGCGGCATACGGGAGGTACTGATGTGGATGCTACTTCGACGAGGTCCAGGTTATGCTTTCTCGCCGTCTCCCGTGCTTGAACCAGGGGCATGATACCGAGCTGCTCTCCCTTCTCCCCGACCAGGCGAACCTCTCTGGCGATTATTCGCTCATTGACACGAAGTTGCTTAATTATGTTCTTTTAACCCTCCTCCAAGCGCAGGTATCCTACGAACAAAAACTATACCATATTCTCGTGGTGAAATCAACTCCCCGGACTTGAGGGAACGGTACCGCCGGCAATATTACACTTTGTCGGCGATTTCCTTTGTCAGCATTTTCAGGAAGTCGGCCAGGGGCTGGGCGGGCAACTGCTCCCCGTTGCGACGCCGGACGGAAACATAATTATCGGCTATCTCTTTATCGCCGATGACAAGCATGTAGGGTATCTTTATCAGCTGCGCCTGCCTGATTTTCAGGTTCATCCTCTCGGAGCGGTCGTCCACTTCTGCCCGCACTCCGCGACTCTTCATTTTTTTCTCAATCTTGCGGGCGTGTTCGATATGGCGGTCGGCTATCGGAATAATCTTGACCTGCACCGGTGCCAGCCATACCGGGAAGGCGCCGGCATAGTGTTCGATGAGCAGCCCGAAGAACCGCTCCCAGGCGCCGAGCAGGGCGCGATGTATCATGTAAGGGCGGTGCTCCTGGCCATCCGCTCCGGTATAAACCATGTCGAAACGCTCCGGCAGGTTGAAATCGAACTGTATAGTAGTCATTTGCCACTCGCGTCCCAGAGCGTCCTCGATTTTCAGGTCGATTTTAGGGCCGTAGAAAGCTCCGCCGCCTTCATCGACCTCGTAATCGAGTTTGTTTTCATCGATGACCGTGCGCAGAGCGTTCTCGGCATCCTGCCACATTTTTTTCGTGCCGATCGATTTTTCGGGTTTGGTGGACAGGTAAACCTTGTACTTGTGGAAGCCAAAGGCTTGCCACATATGCAGTGAAAAACGCAGTACTTCTGACAGCTCGCTGTTCACCTGTTCCGGCGTGCAGATAATATGGGCGTCGTCCTGTGTAAAACCTCTTACCCGCAGCAGGCCGAGTAGCACGCCGCTGCGCTCGTAGCGGTAGACGGTGCCCAGCTCTGCCCAGCGTAAAGGTAAATCGCGGTAGGAGCGTATCTGGGATTTATAAGCGAGCATGTGGAACGGGCAGTTCATCGGCTTTAAGTAATATTCCTGCTCGTCGATGGTGATGGGTGAATACATATTTTCCTGGTAAAAGTCCAGGTGGCCGCTGGTCTGCCAGAGATTGCTAAGTCCGATATGCGGTGTGTAGAGAATTTCATATCCGTTGGCGAAATGCTCCTGCCTCCAGAAGTCCTCCACGACGGTGCGTATGCGCCCGCCCCTGGGCGTGTAGATAACCAGCCCCCCGCCGATTTCCTCGGGCGTCAGGAACAGGTCCAATTCTTTACCCAGCTTGCGGTGGTCGCGTTTTTTAGCCTCTTCTATCAGAGTCTCATGCTCATCGAGCTCTTTCTGGGTGTTAAAGGCGGTTCCGTAAATCCTCTGCAGCATGGGAAAGCGTTCGTTGCCCCGCCAGTAAGCCCCTGCGATATTGGACAGCTTGAAGGCCTTGATTTCGCCGGTGGAGTTGACGTGGGGCCCCCGGCACAGGTCGATGAAGTTGCCCTGCTCGTAAATACCTAACTTTTCGTCGGGGATTTCTTTAATAAGCTCGAGCTTATAGGGCTGTGAGGCGAACAACTTCCTGGCCTCCGCCCTGGTAATCTCCCGGTGGGAAAAGGGTAAATCCGCCTTGATTATCTCTCGCATTTTCTCTTCGATAACGGGCAGGTCATCGGGTGTGAGTGTACGCGGCAAATCGAAATCGTAATAAAAGCCGTCTTCAATAGCCGGGCCGATGCCGAATTTGACGTCAGGAAACAGGGAAAGCACCGCCTCGGCCATGACGTGGGAGGCCGAGTGGCGCATGGTTTCAAGTCGATTTTCTGCGTTCACAAGTCAATTATATCAGCGTTCAGCTACGAACGCAATGAGGTTACGCTGAAAGGGCGGGGCTAGCTGGGCAGGTAGTTCCCGGTGCTTTTACATCCCCAACTTTCCTGTGATACACTACATCGTGTCCCGCTCCATTAATAAAATCTTCCCAATCCTGGGATTATCCATCTTTTCCTCTATGGTCGGCATCGGCATCATCGCGCCGCTGCTGCCTATTTATGCTAAAAACCTGGGCGCGACCGGTATCTGGATAGGAGTTATCTTTGCCGGCTACGCAATTTCCCGCACGGTTATCCTTCCTTTTGCCGGCAGGCTGTCGGACCGGCGCGGTCGCAAGCTGATTATAACCGGCGGGCTGCTTATTTTCGCCGTGACCTCTTTTGCCTATGTCCTCGCGCACGATGTATTCAGTCTGCTGGTGATACGGCTGCTGCAGGGCGGGGCGTCCGCCTTCGTTCAGCCTGTTGCCCAGGCCTATATCGGCGACCTTGCTCCGGAGGGCGAAGAAGGGAAGTGGATGGGATTCTTCAACGCCACGTTTCTGGTGGGCTGGGGCTGCGGGCCCCTTATGGGCGGCATACTAACCGATTATTTCGGCATGAATTCCGCTTTTTACGTTATGGGCGGTCTTAACGTGCTGGCGTTCTTATGTGTCGCCTTCTTCCTGCCGGAGGTTGCCCGCCGGGGAAAAGAGACTGCTCCGGGGTCTTCCTATTTGGAAATGGCGCGGAGTAAATTAAGCAGGGGTATCTTTAGCTTTCAGATTGGCGATGCATCCCACCGGGGCGTGGTGCAGACTTTCATTCCCCTTTTTGCTGGTCTAACCATCGGTCTAAGGCCGTCGCTTATCGGGACGATATTATCCGTCCTCGTCCTGGGGGCGGGATTGATACAGATATTCAGCGGCCGACTCGCCGACAGGTTCAATAAGAGGCTTATCGTGATTATCGGCAGTATCGGTATATTAGTCTCGATGGCACTTATTCCCCAGGCTGTCGGGTTCTGGTCGCTGATGGTCTTTCTCGCCATCGCTATTATCGGGGACGCTATAGCCTTACCGTCCGCTTCGGCCCTTGTAATCGATGAGGGCAGGAAATACGGCATGGGGATGTCCATGGCCGTGTTCAACATAGGGATGGGCGTGGGTATGTCCATCGGTCCGATTCTGGCCGGGCTGGCGGCCGATTTACTGGGTATTGAATACGCCTTTTACTTTACGGCGGCTGTTGTGCTCGTTTGCACCGTAGCCTTCGGTCGATATACCCGCCGTGTGCCCGTCTAAGCGCGCCGTCTTTTTACCCGGTTATCGATGAAGCTTACCAGTATAAGCAGGCACGCGCTCGCTGCCAGCGCCCCGAGGTCGAGGTACTTTACCTCCGCCAGCTTACTGATGATTCCTAAAGCCCCTCCGCCGATAAGCGCCGCCAGCGCCCCCGAAGCGGTTACTTTAAGCCTGTTCCTGAAGAACCCGGCTATCACCGGCAGAATCACCCCGCAGGTATAGACCGTATAGGCAAACAGCAGGGCGCTGATTATTCCCTTGAGTAGTAAAGCCACCGCCAGGGAGATAATACCCAGTATTATTATCAGCCAGCGTGACCGGGGAAGGATATTCTTTCGTTCGGATGAACGGAATCCGCCGATTATATCCACGGTGAGTATGGTGCCGGCGCTCAACAGGGTGGTGTCCGCCGAGGACATCATGGCGCAGAGCAGCGCCGCCAGGACGATGCCGCCGATAAGCGGCGAAAACACATCGCTGACGACCATGGGGAGGGCCTGCTCCGCCGTGATTCCCGGGAAAAGGACGGCAGCCCCCATGCCCATCAGGGTAACGGCAAAGGCTATGGGTATGATGAGTCCTGCCGTCCATAGCGCGGACGAGCGCGCCGTATTGGCGTCTTTGGCGCAGAATAATCTCGAATATATATCCGGTCCTACCAGGTATGTCAGCCCCACCACCAGCAGCAGGGAGACAAGTTCGCCACCGCCGAACTGTGAGCTGACAGGGAAGGCGAACATGTCCGCCGGCAGGGAGGTTTGCAGCCCTTCCCATCCCCCCAGGCGTGAAAGCAGCAGTCCCAGCCCGGCGAAAATCCCCCCGAAAATTATTACCGACTGAAAAAGGTCGGTGCGGATTACGGAATGCTGGCCGCCCAGTACGGTGTAAGCGATAAAGACGAAGGAAAATACCGCCATCCAGAGGGTAGGGCTGCCGATTCCCAGGATGCTCATTATCTTGCCGGCGGCGATAATCTGGGCGGCGATGATGCCTATCCAGGCGACGACGATAAGCACCGAGGAGGCGAATGCCACGCGCCGGTCGTATTGCTTTTCTATCAGTTCCGGGAGGGTAAAGAGGGCGTATTTTCTAATTCTCCTCGCGAAAAACACCCCCAGCGCTATCAGGCCGATACTGCCCGCCAGCAGCCACCAGGCGCCTGTCAGTCCGCGTTGAAAGCCCAGCCCGGCCATGCCCACCGTGGCCGACCCCCCGACTATGGTGGCCAGCAGCGAACCCACGATAAATAATGAAGAGCCCTTTCGCCCCGCCACGAAGAAGTCATCCGCATGTCGCGCTTTTCTGCGGCTGACCGCTCCGATGATAAGCATTATCACGAAATATATGATGATTATTATCAGCTGGGGCACTTGCGCTATCCTTCGTGGTGGATATTATTAAAAAGAATGAGGGGAGGTAAATGGTCGGAGCTTGTCTGGCCGGGAGGATGAAGTCCGGTTAACATAAAGATATTATCGACTTGGCTTCTCGGTGCCTATAATGGCGATTTCTATCTTCTGCCCGCACTTGGAGCAGGTAACGTTGAGGGTAATCGGCTGGCGCATTACCCTTTCGGCAACTGCCGATACTATGGAATCGACGTTATCCAGGCGCTGGTCAAGCATATCTATGCGCTGTACGATTCGTTCAATATCTGATTCGGAATCGTCTTTAACGGTTTTCAGCTCTTCTTTCTTTGCCAAATTTAAAGTCCTCTGAATAATAAAGTCAGACTCATTATATGTCTCAAGGAGTAAACATGTCAAAGATGGCGAGGCGGAAAACATTGATATGTTGATTTACGGTAAATTGAGGGGTATAATCCTGAATACAAGGCGCAGGTCGCTCAACGTTGTCAGAGGAGGGGAATCAAATGGCTGAAAAAGAAGTAGGAAAGGTGATGGACTTCTTTGCCCGTCCGGTGGTTGCCGGGATTGATATGACCGGGACGCTGAAAGTGGGGGATGCAATACACATCAAGGGGCACACCACGGATATCGAGATGGAAATCACCTCGATGCAGATTGATAACGCCAGCGTCACGCAGGTCAAGAAGGGCGATTCAGTCGGTATCAAGGTCCCCGACAGGGTAAGGCCGGGAGATACCGTTTTTAAAGTCACGGACTAGGATAATAAAGAACTAACGCCGGTTCTGAAATACCGACCTGTTATCCTGACTCTTCTCCCTCTATTTCAGGCCGGCCGGGCAGCTGGAGTAAAACAGTCTCTTGGCCGGCCGTATTCCACACGACTGTTCCTCTTAGCCGATAGCTTTAACCAGGTTGGCCATCTCGATGGCGCTGACCGCTGCGTCGAAGCCCTTGTTGCCGTCTTTCGTGCCGGAGCGTTCTATAGCCTGCTCCAGCGTATCGGTGGTAATCACCCCGTAGATAACCGGCACCCCGGTATCCATGTTGACCTTGGCGATGCCCTTGGTTACTTCAGCCGCAATGTAGTCGAAGTGAGGCGTACCGCCCCTGATTACGGCCCCCAGGCAGATGACGGCGTTATACTTCTTGGATTCGGCCATTTTCTGGGCAATCAGCGGTATCTCGAACGAACCGGGCGTCCAGGCGACTTCCATGTCGGCCTCGGCGACCCCGTGGCGGAGCAGGGCGTCCTCGGCACCTTCGAGCAGCTTCTTGCTGAAGAACTCGTTAAAACGCGAGACAACCAGTCCGAACTTAAGACCCTTCCCCAGTAAATTGCCTTCATAACTCTTACTCATAGTTATCTCCTTATGTATTAATCGCTATCGGCATCGGAGACCTTGAGGAGATGCCCCATTTTATTCTGTTTGGTCTGCAGGTAGCGGCGATTGTACTGGTTCGGTTTGGTGGTGATGGGCAGCTGCTCCGTGATGGTCAGTCCGTAGCTGGCCAGTCCGCTCATCTTCTTGGGATTGTTGGTCATCAGCCGCATGTTGTGAATGCCCAGGTCGGCCAGAATCTGTGCCCCCACCCCGTAATCGCGCTGGTCGGCTTTGAAACCGAGGGAGAGATTAGCCTCCACGGTATCCATCCCCTCGTCCTGGAGGGCGTAGGCCTTTATCTTATTATGAATCCCTATGCCCCTGCCTTCCTGCCTCATGTAAAGGACAACGCCGCGGCCTTCCCGCTCTATATTCTGCATGGCTATCTGTATCTGCTCGCCGCAGTCGCACCGCAGGCTGTGGAAAACGTCCCCGGTGAGGCACTGGCTGTGTACCCGCACCAGTACCGGTTCATCGGTGGCCACGTCGCCCATTACCAGCGCCAGGTGTTCGGCGGGGTCGGTACTGCTCTTGTAGGCGATAACCGTAAATTTACCGTAGGGTGTCGGGAGCTTGGCCTCGGCCACCCTCTGTACCAGCCTTTCGTGGCGGTAGCGGTAAGCGATGAGGTCGGCCACGCTGACTATCTTGAGTTCCAGTTTCGCGGCGATTTTTTCAAGCTGGGGCAGGCGGGCCATGGTGCCGTCCTCATTCATGATTTCGCAGCACATACCGGCGGGGTAAAGCCCCGCCAGCCTGGCAAGGTCGACCGTTGCCTCGGTCTGCCCCGCCCTCACCAGGACGCCGCCGTCCCTGGCGCGCAGGGGGAACATGTGCCCCGGCATAACCAGGTCCTCGGGTTTTGTTACGGGGTCGATGATAACCTTTACCGTTTGCGCCCGGTCCGCCGCCGAAATACCGGTGCTCGTGCCGTGCTTGGCTTCGACCGATACCGTGAAGGCGGTGCCGAAGTTGGAGGTATTATTGCTTACCATCATGGGTATCTTCAGTTCGTCCAGCCGCTCGCCGGTGACGGGCATGCAGATAAGGCCGCGACCGTGCACGGCCATGAAATTGATGGATTCCGCCGTTACCTTCTCGGCGGCTATAACCAGGTCGCCTTCATTCTCCCTGTCCTCGTCGTCAACGACGATGACGAACTTGCCGGCTTTAATATCTTCGATTGCTTCCGGAATAGTCGCCAGTCCCATTTTATGTTTCTCCTAACCTGTCAGGAGCGGTCAGTTTACGGTAAATCCGTGCTCCTGTAAAAATTCTGCGGTAATGCCGCCGCCCTGCGGCTTCATGAACTCCGCCACGTATTTGCCGATGATATCCGCTTCCAGGTTGACCGTGTCGCCCGTCTTCCTGTCGGCCAGTATCGTGTGCTCGCGGGTGTAGCCGACGATCGATGCCGAGAATGACGCGGCGTCTTTATCGACTACCGTCAGGCTCGTTCCGTCCACGGCGATAAAGCCCTTTTCCACGATGTAATGCATCACTTCGTGGGGTGCCTCGAAACGCATCAGCAACGCCTCGCCTTCCCGGATAATCGAGGCAACCCTGCCGGTATCGTCGATATGCCCCTGCACCAGGTGTCCGCCTACTTCTCCCCCCAGCCCCATCGGCCTCTCCAGGTTGACCCTGTCTCCGGGGTGCAGTCTTCCCAGGTTGGTGCGCCTGGTGGTTTCCGGCATGACATCCACGGTGAAGGTCATATTGGTGAATTCGGTCACCGTCAGGCAGATGCCGTTCACGGCGATACTCCCGCCGGACTGTATCCCGTCGATGACCTTGCCGGCGGCGATGACCAGTTTTCCCGCCGCAACGGAAACGATGCTACCTGCTTCTTCAATAATACCGGTAAACAAGCCTTACCCCTTGCTCAAACGCACCCTTGCTTACTGCCATTTTAACACTTGTCATAAGATAAGTGCAATATAATCACCGTCATTGCGGGTGAAGCGAAGTAATGACACTTACGGTGCAGAACCGATAGGCTAGTTGCTTTTCCTGCCCCCCGTGCCCGCGGCCGTGCCCGCGCCTTTCTTGGCCTCTTCTTTGGGGCGCAGGTCGCGGGTGGCTTTACCGGCCTGCCACATCTCGGAGTTGCCCATGACCCCCAGTTCTTTACCCAGCAGCTGTTTATAGTCCGGCCTGCCGCAGGCGGAAATAACCCGTGCCGTCTCGGCCCCGGAGGCGACCCTCGCGTACAGTTCCTTGAAGACCGGCATGACGGCTTCTTTGAACTTCGGCTTCCAGTCGAGGGCGCCCCGCTGGGCGGTCGCCGAACAGTTGGCGTACATCCAGTCCATGCCGTTCTCCGCCACGAGCTTTATCAGGCTTTCGGTAAGCTCCTCCACCGTCTCGTTGAAGGCCTCGCTGGGGCTGTGCCCGTGCGAGCGCAGGGTATCGTACTGGGCCTCCATGATGCCCGCCAGCGCTCCCATCAGCACGCCCCGCTCCCCGACGAGGTCGCTGTAGACTTCGTTCTCGAAGGTGGTTGGGAAGAGATAGCCGGAGCCCAGGGCAATCCCCAGGGCGATGCAGCGTTCCCTGGCCCTGCCGGTGGCGTCCTGGTGGACGGCAAAACTGGAATTGATTCCCGCCCCGGAGAGGAAGTTGCGGCGCAGCGATGTCCCCGAACCCTTGGGGGCCACCATAATCACGTCGACGTTCTCCGGCGGTATGATTTCCGTCTGGTCTTTATAGACAATCGAAAAACCGTGCGAGAAGAACAGGGCATCGCCCGGATTAAGGTTCTTCTTAACGACCGGCCATATCTGCTTGTGGGCCGCGTCCGCCACCAGCATCTCGATAATCGTGCCGCGTTTTACGGCTTCCTCTATCTCGAACAGGTCTTTGCCGGGCTTCCAGCCGTCGCTTACGGCCCGGTTCCAGTCCTCCATGAACTGCTTGGACTGCCCGATGATGACGTTAAAGCCGTTATCCTTCATATTTAACGATTGCCCCGGCCCCTGGACGCCGTAGCCGATGATGGCAATAGTTTCATCTTTAAGCACCTCGCGGGCTTTCTTCATGGGAAACTCTTCCCGCGTGACGACTTCCTCTTTCACCCCTCCGAAATCGATAATCGCCATGATTCTTTCCCTCCTTCAGTTCTAATAATGAAAACCGGGTGGTATACCTTACATTATACGTTTATTTTATGCCGTAGGCTATCTGCACGGTCAGGGTAATATCCATCTCTCCCGCGCTGGTCGGCGGCAGGGTTTCAATCACCACCGGGACAGGCGCGCTGGAAAGTCCGTAGGTCGCGCTGCTGTACGGGGAAGGCGCGTAGGCGCTTTCCGAGACAAAAGTCGGCTCGCCCAGTCTTACCCCGGTCTGTTTCGCCAGCTTCTCGGCCTTGGCTCTGGCGTCTTCGGTGGCCTTTTCCCTGGCTTCGTCGTAATAGACGGTGGGGTCTTCCACGGAGAAGTTGAAGCGGTCGATTCTGATGAGGTCGCCCCCGGCTTTAACGACGGCGTCGAGAATGATGCTTGCCTTATAGTCGAGAGTGTAGCTTTCGAAGGGCAGAACCCTTATCTTGACGGTCATTTTATTGGCTACCCTATAGCCGGTAACAATTTCTTCGTCTTTAGCGTTGTCCCACCTTGTCCGCTGCTGGATATTGAAATAGTGGGTCTGGATATCCTCGCTTTCGATGCCGCGTTCCGCAAGCGCCGCCCCGATGTTGCCCATGGCTACGGAGGCTTTATCCATGGCCTCGGCGACGGTGGTCTCCTGCGCCTCCACGCCTACCTGGAGGATAGCGATATTGGGAGTAACGGTTACCTCGCCCGTGCCGGTCACCCAGATGCCGCTGGTCTGGCCGGAAGTTGCCTCGCCGGGGGTGGTGCGCGCGGGCGGCGAGAAGCTGTCGCACCCGGTCATGCCGAGAGCAATGACAATCAGCAGTAAACAACCGGCCAGCCACGATATACGTTTCATTTAAGCCACCTCCTGTGGAGAACTAATTACCCGGCGGTTCGGTTATTCCTCGTCCAGGGTGAACCGGAAAGACCCCGCCCCCAATCCGCAGGTATCCAGTAAATTTAAAAGCTGGTCTGTCTTGACAACCCAGCCGTAAGAACCCGACACTTTCCTTATCGATGCCCGGCCTATGTTCGGCCAGGAGGACGCGGTGGCATCTTCCACCAGTATCACGTCATATCCTGTATTGAAGGCATCCGTTAGCGTGGTTTCCACGCATATGATGGTATCTACGCCGGTGAATATAAGGGTATCGGCGCGGATGCTTCTCAACCAGAGGTCGAGTTCGGTATCCTGGAAAGCGGAATCCCGCCTTTTCATGACGATATGGTCGTTTTCGGTCGGTTTCAGTTCATCTATTATATCGGCGTCCCACGTTCCCCGTATGCAGGCGGGTATCCGCAAAAATTCAGCTCTCCTCTCGGGTACGATGCGGTGCAGTCTTGTAAAAAGGTCTATCCCGGACTGCTCCCTGACCTGCTGGGTGTAAAATATGGGTATGCCGGCTTCCCGGCACGCGGCGACTATCCGCACGGTATTCGGTATGATTTCCCGGTACGTAGCCAGGTCAGCCCCGATTTTGCCCCCGTATTTTTCGTAGGAGCCCCCGCTGGAGCAGAAGCCGTTCTGCATGTCAACCACCAGGAGGGCGGGATGAAATTCCGGCGGCCTGAAACGCGTCATATCTTACACCTCCGTTTAATAACGGTCAGGCGCGAATTAAAACGGGATGGCGAATATTCGCCTGCCTCTGATGATTTTACCATATTTAGACCCGTGGATAACGCATCTTCAGCCTGCGGTCTCCTGCTTTTGAGTATAGGCGAAGCCGTGACTGAAATCAAGATGATTACCCGCGAAACGTCTATTTACAGCCTTGACAATTTAAGATATAGGAATATAATGGACTCACCTGGTACCGCAAACAATTTACCGGGGAGGCAAAGTGTACGAAAGAATACTCATTCCCCTGGATGGCTCGGAAGTCGGTGAATCCGCCTTGCAGTTTATGAAGGACTTGCTCTCGAAGTTGTCAAAAGATATTGTTGTGGAAGTCACCTTATTGCACATCTTGTCGCCGTATTCCCGGAGCGTTTCTATCCGTAACGAGTCTTTCGATGTTGATTTTCAGAAGGAAGATTATGAGAATATCAAGGCAAAATTCATGGAATACCTGAACGCCACCGGGGAGATACAGGCAGGTGCGGGCATTAGAGTTAACGTAAGAGTAGAATATGGTGATATCCCCAATCAGATTGTCAAGGTAGCCGAGGAAGTTCATGCGGATATGATTGCCATGTCGTCGCACGGGCATACGGGGGTGGCTCTGTCACCCATAGGCAGTATTGCCTACGAAGTATTACAGCTGGATACCGACATTCCCATAATCGTCGTGAGACCACCCAAGCGTACTCCGAAGCAATAATGGTCGTGAGAAAACGGCAGGGTGGTATAGGAAAGAAGGCTTGGCCTCCTACCTCCCATAAGTGTTATAATTAGTTATGGACATCCTCGCCGACCTTAACCCCGCCCAGAAAGAAGCCGTAGAAGCTATTGAAGGCCCGGTGCTGATTCTGGCCGGACCCGGCAGCGGCAAGACCCGCGTCATTACCCACCGCGTCGCCTATCTCATCAGGAAGGTCGGTGTCAATCCCCGCAGCATCATGGCCGTCACCTTCACCAACAAAGCCGCCCGGGAGATGGAAGCGCGACTCAACAGCTTGGTCAGCGGGTCGGTAAAAGACCTCACTCTGGGTACCTTCCACGCCATCTGCGCCCGCATTTTGCGAATCGACGGTAAAGCTATCGGAATCGACTCTAAATTTACCATCTACGACGACGACGACCAGATAAGCCTGCTTAAGCGGAGCCTCGTCGATTTAGACCTCGACCCCAAGCAGTACGCCCCCCGTGCTATACAGTCGGCCATTTCGAGCGCCAAGAGCCAGATGATAAGGCCGGACGAGTTTTTAAAGCACGGCCGCAGCTATTTCGAAGAGGTGGTGCAGCGCGTCTACGAACGCTATCAGAAGCTGCTGGACGATAGCAGCGCGCTGGACTTCGACGACCTTTTGATGAAGACGGTGCTGCTGTTTCGTAAAAATCCGGAGCTGCTGGAGAGATACCAGAAACGCTACCTGCACATTCAGGTGGACGAGTTCCAGGATACCAACCTCGTCCAGTACGAGCTGATGAAGCAGCTGGCCGGGAAGTACCGGAATATCTGTGTCGTGGGCGACCCCGACCAGTCGATTTACTCCTGGCGTTCGGCCGACCTGCGCAATATTTTGAATTTCGAAAAAGATTACCCCGATGCCAGGGTGGTGCTGCTGGAGCAGAGCTATCGCTCCACCAGGTTGATTCTCGATGTGGCTGCCCATGTCATCTCGGCGAACCGCAATCGCAAGCCAAAAGACCTGTGGACGGAAAACGAGGAAGGGCTACCCTGCGCCGTCATCGAGACCTACACCGAGCAGGAGGAAGCCCAGTACGTCGTCAACGAAATCGACAGCCTGGTGGGCCGGGGAGAGGTAAAGCCGGGCGACTGCGCCGTGATGTACCGCACCAATGCGCAGTCGAGGGTGCTTGAAGAGGCCTTTATCCGCTACGGCATGCCCTATAAGCTCGTAGCGGGGACCCGGTTCTACGAGCGACGCGAGGTCAAAGACATCATCGCTTATTTGAGGCTTATCCAGAATCCGTTCGACTCCGTGAGTCTGCTGCGTATCATCAACGTCCCCCAGCGCGGCATCGGCCAGCGCAGCCTGGACGAGCTTGCCCAGTGGGCGCGCTCGCAGGGCGTCCCCGAATACCGGGCGCTGCAATTACTGGCGGAGTCGAAGGACTCCGCGGTCGACCTTCCGTTCAGTTCGAGGACGGTCAAGGTGCTGATAGGTTTTGCCGTGATGGTGGCAGGATTCATCGAGAAAAGCCGCGAGCTGAATCTGGTCGACCTGTTCGACCTCGTCGTGGAAAACTCCGGCTACCGTCAGTACCTGGTGGGACTGGTGGACGGCGAGGACCGCTGGGAGAATGTCCTGGAGCTGCGCGGGGTAGCCCAGGATTACCGCGACCTGCCCACGCTGGAAGGCCTTTCCGACTTTCTCGAGAGTGTGGCGCTGGTTGCGGACGTCGACGACCTTGAGGAAAAAGTGGAGACCGTTACCCTGATTACCCTGCACCAGGCCAAGGGACTGGAGTTTACGGTGGTGTTTATCGTCGGTATGGAGGACGGCATCCTGCCGCATTATAAGTCGATTGACGACCCCGCCCAGCTTGAGGAGGAGAGGCGACTCTGCTACGTGGGGATTACGCGGGCGAAGCGGCGGGTGTACCTGGTGCGGGCGTTCCGCCGGCGTTTGATGGGCTCCAGCGCCGTGAACCGGCCCTCCCGCTTTCTGGAGGACATACCTTCGAACTTGACTACCACCAGCAGTGCCATGGAGGGTGAGGATAGCTGGGCGAATGTAACTTCTGAAGCTAGAGATAAGACCGAAGAGCTTAAAGGCAGGCTCGCCGAGTTCAAGCCGGGCGACCATATCCGGCACGAGCAGTTCGGCGAGGGCGTGGTGGTGAGTTACCAGTACGTTAAGAACGACGCCGAGGTGGTGGTGGCCTTCGACGGGGAGGGCGTCAAGAGGTTTTTATTGAGCTTTGCCAAGATAGAGAAGGTTTAGGTTTTCCCCGCCTCCCCTTAACCCCCCTTTGATATTTCCCCCAAGCCCTGCCCCCCTCGTTTCTCATCTTTTCCCACCCAAACCGCCCTCGTATCATCTGCGGCTTAACCCATTATTTATCCCCACTCCCCAGCAGGGCGTTTAAGAGGGGCGCAGCCCCTCTTTCTTTTATTCCCCCTTCCCTTCACCAACCCCCAAGGGAAGGGGGACACAGGGGGATAGGTTCACCCGTTTAGGCAGACCACCGGGGTCCCAAGATAAAAGAAAAAGGAGAAGGAGACAAAGGTTTACTGCGTTATAAATCGTTAAATTATATAGGGTACATACCTTCTCATTTTGTTTATATTTTTAGCATTAATTTTTATGCGCTGTTTTCACTCTCAATATTAATATATGGTCACATTCAAAAATTCGAATACTTGATTTCTGAGGCGATACTATGCGCAGGGTGAGAAGATTAATTCGCAGGAAGAAATTGGTGCGTGCAAAGCATCAAAATGTGGAAACACAAGAGCCATTTGAACCACTTTTATGGATAGATTATTCAAGTCAACCACCTGTTCAGGTAAATGCTTTAAATACACCACCTGTAAAGTTAGATGCTGTAAACAAACCACCTGTTAAGTTAGAGCAAGCACCACGCAAACCATTCACAGATTATGTTTCTCTGGCAATCAAAGCCGCGAAAGAATTCAATCAAAAAACTTCACTTGAGCATATCGATAAGGTTGCAAAGGACTTATTTAAATTCGATATAGACCCACATGTGCACGTTACAATGCCCGATGTTGTAGCACAAGAGATTTTTAACTGGATTGTAACGTTAAAAGATCGACCTATGTTTGAACAGGAAAGGTTGAAATTAGCAAGGAAGTTCATCGCTAGTTTGGCCTCGGAAAGCAGCCCCGTCGAAAAACCGGATGCATTGTAACTATTAACTCCAAGTTATCGCTCCAGCATTTAATTGTTAAGGTGCTGTTTGTCTCTAGCAAAAGCTACTAGATAAAATCGTTCCTTTTGTACCTGACCACTCCACGCCTAGTTTTTAGGCGTAAGATGTGGCGCACCTTTTTATCGATATTTAACAAAAAGTCACATTGAGATATTTCAAGATATAACACGTTTATCGGCTCCCTCGGTGGGTAGATGAGGATTAAAAATATAAAAAGAACAGCCTCAGAATGAAAAGGAGGTTACCCTTATATTGCAGGAAAATCCCCAACGGCTACTTAACGATAGATTGTTCAATCATTATACTGGTATTGCGTGAAGCCATTGATTGGCCTATTTAAATAGATAATCCATGATTTTTTCTTTCCAATTACAGTAAGCCTCGTAACCTCGGGTCCAGCGCATCTCTCAAGCCATCACCAACCATGTTAAAGGCGAATACTATAAGCATTATAGCAAGACCAGGCGCGAAAGAAAGAATGGGATGAGTGAGAAGATATTCGCGACCATCGTTTACCATACTTCCCCAGGCAGGAGTGGGGGGTTCAATACCTATTCCTAAAAAGCTTAGCCCGGCTTCGGCTAATACGGTTGTACCGAGCATCATAGTCATTACAACTATGAGTGTGGGAAGCGCGTTGGGAATAAGATGGCGTATCATAATACGCAGATTACTCGCCCCCATAGCCCTTTCGGCCATAATATATTCGTTTTCCTTAATAGTGAGAACTTGACCGCACATCAATCTGGCATACACCGGCACAAGGCCTACTGTTAGGGCGATAATAACATTCCTGATTCCTTCCCCGAGCATTGCTGCGATGACCAGGGCTAACAATATCATCGGGAATGTCATCACTACGTCCACGGACCTCATTATTATCGTGTACAGCCAGCCTCCCAGATATCCCGCAATTAATCCAAGACTCATCCCGATGATAGCTGCGACACTTACCACAATTAAGCCTATCATCAGCGAAGTTCGGGTACCATGGATAATTCGACTAAGTGTATCTCTTCCCACAGAATCCGTTCCCAAGAGATGTGTTGGGCTGGGTTGGGAAAGCCTGTCTTGCAGGTCGGGCATGTAGGGGTCATAGGGTGCTAAAAGGGGGGCAAAAATGGCGACTATAACAAAAATCAGGATGACAACCATTCCGAACACAACCAGACCGCGACTTAAAAACACTCTCCGGAAGCGTTTAAACTCGCTAACCCGCGGTGCTATCTCCTGTGTTCCTATACCTTTAGAGTCCTTCTCTGACATGTTGTATCATCCGAACCGGATTCTGGGATCTATCCACCCGTAGGCAATATCAACGATGAGATTTGCAAAAACTACTGCTATTGCTACAAACAGACTAATAGCCTGGACATACGGATAATCCTGGCTGATAACGGAACTGACTGCAAGTCGTCCCATTCCAGGAATATTAAATACGGTCTCTATGATCACCCCCCCACCGATGATTGTGGCAACGGCCATGCCGGCCAGTGTGACAATTGGAATCAAACCGTTTTTCAAGGCATGTTTAATTATTATAACTTGTTCTTTTAGTCCCTTTGACCAGGCAGTGCGTATGTAGTCCTGATGTAAAACGTCAAGCATACTGGAACGGGCCTGGCGAGTAACACCTGCCAAAGGGAAGATGGCTAGACAGATAATCGGCATGATTAGCTGCCTCGTACTCATCCAAAAGTCATCGAATGGTGATGTGTAACCCATTATAGGGAGCCATTTGAGATATAACCCGAATATGTACATTAAAATAATACCCAGCCAGAAATTAGGTACAGTTATTCCTATATTTGCCAGCGTAGTAATCACAGTATCCAGCCATTTTCCACGCCTTATAGCACAGATGACTCCTGCCGGAATACCGAGTAAGTGCCCGATCACGAATGCAAGGCCAGCCACATGTACGCTGATGGGCAAACGCCTGAAAATTTCATCAGACACAGGTCTCTGGGTCAAAATCGAAATCCCGAAATCACCATGAAGGATATCGCCAGCCCAGTTAAAGTACTGAACAATCATGGGTTTGTCCAACCCGTGCAGATGCTTCAATTCAAGTAAATATTCTTCGTTGAATTCCTGCTGCTGATTGGCAGTAACCAGCATGAGAATAGGGTCACCAGGCAAGAAACGCATTCCGAAAAAGACTAACAGGGTAGCCAGGATGAGAATAATGACGGCAAGGATGATTCTCCTGATGATAAAAGCTAGCATGATTGACAGCTTCCTCTAACTGTAAATAGCGGTGTCTGTCCGGAATCGTGCAATTGAATAATGCCCATGTTCCTCACGGTAACTGGTCTCCTCATATCAGATATAGAATACTATAATATCATTTATTAGGAAAACCCGTTAATATCTAACCTTTTAAACCTTATCCAGGTTATCTTAGTCTCTAATAATATGGTGTTAACATACGGGCTGGCTGCCCTTGCCATCCTGATTAATATCTTCGGAAGAAGGCAAGGGCAGCCAGCATCTGATTTATCCCCTTTTTAAAGACTGGTATATATACTAGATCAACTTTGAATTCGCATTCACTAATAACTACTTATCCAACCAGGCGTCCTCAATATCCCAGAAAAGAATGTAACCCCTCTCGTCGAATTCGGTATGAGCATAGGGTGCGGTTACCCGGGACCAGGCTCCTTCATGGACAGGTATGAGCATAGCGTCCCTCGCGATGAGTTCTACAACAGCGCGTATGGACTCAATATCATATTCCAGAGTGCCGAGAGCCGCATCAAGGGCTTGCATTGCTTCGGGTGTTCTTAACCAACTCTGGCCGAAATTACCGAATGCGAACTGAATACCTCCCCGGAAAGACCTATCGAAACGTGGTATAGGGCTGTATAGCATGGCATTCTCCGGCCACGAACCAGGCCCCATATAGGTGCCCCATTTCCCAAAGTCAGTGTGTTCCAGATCCACGTTAATTCCTACCTGGGAGAGATATGACTGAACAGTGAGGATAAAGTCATCGCCGGACGGGGGGAATATGATGATGGTGGTATCAAATCCGTCGGGGTATCCGGCTTCTGCCAGTAACTCTCTGGCCTTATCAGGGTCATATTTCCTCTCTATAGCGAAATCGGGATTATAAGCCAGACTGCTCCTGGGCGCAATCTGGTAGGGTGCTTCAAGATAACCATATCCCAGGCTTTCGGCTATACTCTCACGGTCGATAGCGTATTCTGCGGCCTCACGTACTTTTTGATTTGCCCAGGGAGAATCAGGATTAGCGGTATCGGGTACCAGCACCCAGATGGCTTCGGTCGTCAGTTGTACATCAAAGCCGAGTTCTTCGTATTCGGCTATATCATTGAGGTGACGGGATCCGCACTGAAGGTGGTTTCCATGGCATCGAGATAAGGCTTGCCGTCTACCCAGTAATCGGGATTCTTCACAGCTTTCAAGCTGACATCGGGGACGAAACTTTCAAATATGAAGGGGCCGGTTCCGATTGGATTAACCTGCACCCATTCCAGACCGTTCGTGTCGAACGCTTGCTTGGATATCATGAAAACCGGGGCGCTACCTTCACAGAAAGACAATGGTACGGTATTTCTCCAAATGTTCAGGTTTACTTTTACTGTGTAGTCGTCGATAGTTTCAATCGACTTCCAGAAAGGCTGCGCCTTGGCATCTATCCAATTATCCAGATTCCATTTTACTACCTCGGCATTAAAGTCGCTCCCGTCATGGAATTTGACACCCTTGCGCAGTTTAAAGGTAATGGACATCATGTCATCGGCAATTTCATAGGACTCTGCTAACCATGGATACACGTCGCCGTTTTTATCAGCGCGAAGGAGAGTCTCCAGGATGGATTGGACCGCCGATCCAGTGGGATTGGCAATCATGTTAAGTGGCCAGCCAATGGAAGGAGGAATTGGCTCCCAGAGAGCCTTCAGAGTACCCCCGTACTTAGGGGATGGTTCGGCAGGAGATGGTGCTGGTGATGGTTCGGGAGAAGGCTCGGGGGCAGGAGATGGCGCTGGTGCTTCGGGGGTCGGCTCGGCGCAACCACTTAAAATCCCACCGACTGCCATCACGGCTATTAGTAAGACCAGGAATAACCTTTTCATAATTTTTACCTCCTTTTAATTGAGCTACCTGTTAACTTGTGCAAATAGAATCCCGTAGGGTGAAAGGGTAAATGTCAAGATACTTAGTTAATTCAACATATTAGCCATATTACACACCTCTCGCTATATGTATTAGACAAATACTATAATAAAAATAATAATTTGTCAATACCCTAACATTTATTAAAATAACAATCTATTAGTTGACATGTGGCTTTTTTAACTGTATAATTATCCAAAAATCACATCTTATGTTTCAGGAGTTTAAGCTATGGTTCAGGACCCGGAGCATTGGAAGCAGACCATTGAATCTTTAGTAGCGGAGAAGAATTACCACAGGTCGCTTTATACCCAGACTATTGTAACTTCGTTTTCTTCCACGGCAAACGTTATTGACACTTACCTGGATATCTATTTCAGACAATACGCGCCGCTGAATCGAACCGGGTTTCACATGCTGCAAATCTTGATCAGCGCCGGCGGCAGTATGATACAAACGGAATTAAGCAAACGGGTATACCGCTCCAGATATACCATCACTAAAACGGTTGATATGCTGGAGGGAAACGGCTGGGTCGAGAGGCGGCCCGTAGAAGGTGACCGCAGAGTTAATAATGTTACCATAACTACAAAGGGATTGGATCTTATTAAAGATAGCATGGATGGGATGTTGGAGATGAGCCAGCTGGCTGTGTCGTGCCTGGATGAAAGAGAACGCAAGGAACTTAGAGCGATTAATAAGAAATTTCGGGAGCACGTATCCGATCTGGTAGACAATATCCGCAGGAATGACCAATCGTGAAAAAGCCAGCAACGTTGGTCGATAAAATATGGGATTCCCATGTCATCATGGACATGGGGCAAAATACGTACCTCATTCACATTGACCGTAATTTTCAGCATGAACTGACGGGCGCCACCTCTCTGAACGGCATCGATAAGGCAGGAAGAAAAATCCGTAACGTAGAGCTGGCTTTTGGTGTTATGGACCATGTTCTGGATACACATCCCGGGCGCGGTGACGAAACGCCGATTCCCGGGGGCACTGGATTTATCCGGGAGTTCCGCCAGAGAGCTATCAGCCACGGCATTCGGCTGTTTGATATAGATGACCCTGACCAGGGTATATCGCATGTTATTTCTACAGAACTCGGCATTGCCCTGCCTGGCTGTACGTACGTGTGTGGTGACAGCCATACCTGTACTATCGGGGGTATCGGTGCCCTCGCGTTTGGTATCGGCTCCAGTGACGCCGAGCATGTCTTTACAACCCAGACCATAATCCAGACTAAACCCAAGAATATGCGGGTAACCTTTAATGGGAAACTGGGGAAAGAGGTTTTCGCCAAGGACATGGTACTCTTTCTTATTGCGCGTATCGGAGCAGCCGGAGGTATTGAACACGCCGTGGAATTCACCGGCCCGGTAATAAGTAGCCTGCCGATTGACGGGCGGCTTACGATATGTAACATGGCCGTCGAATTTTCAGCTCGCACCGGTATAGTAGCACCGGACGATGCAACCTTCGAATATCTTAGCGGTCGGCGCTTTGCCCCAAAAGGCGAGATATGGAAAAAGGCAGTAGCTTACTGGCGGACACTGCCATCAGATCCGGAGGCGCATTTCGATAAAGAAGTGGACATCGACTGTAATGAAATTTCTCCCCAGGTAACCTGGGGTACCAGTCCTGAACATTCAGTAGCCGTGGATGGCCGGGTACCGAACCCGGCTCAAGCCCCGGATTCTCATTCCCGGATGACGATGGAACGGGCGATTGCATACATAGGACTTGAACCGGGAACTGCTCTGGAGGAGGTAAAAATAGATGCGGCATTCATCGGCTCCTGCACCAATGCCAGACTAAGCGACCTCCGGGAAGCGGCGAGAATTCTAAAAGGGCGTAAAGTGGCTCCGGGGATATGCGCGGTCTGTTCACCTGGCTCTCACCAGACCAAACTTAGGGCCGAATCAGAAGGCATCGACAGGATTTTCCGCGAATCCGGGTTCGAGTGGCGTGAATCCGGCTGTTCTATGTGCATGAGCGGCGGCGCCGGGGGTGAGGGGTTCAGCCCCGGACAGCATGTGCTATCGACAACCAACCGTAACTTCGAGGACCGGCAGGGAAGGGGAGTACGCTCACATCTGGCGAGCCCCGTAACGGTTGCTGCTTCTGCCATAACCGGTCACATTACTGATCCGCGTAAGATAGGGGGATAAATCTTGGAGAAGTTCACCAGAATTACCGGTATTGCCGCACCGTTAATGAGACGTAACATAGATACCGACGCCATCATGCCCGGGAAGGAGCTGCCCAAGTTTGAGAAAACCAGTTACGGTAATAGATTGTTCGGACAGTGGCGTTATATTGACGGCAATCGGAAAGAAAATCCCGATTTCATACTGAATCAGCCTCCCTTTCGGAAGGCTATTATCCTCCTGGCAGATGCTAATTTCGGCTGTGGCAGTTCACGTGAGGTTGCGGTATGGGCGCTGGCCGATTTTGGCATACGTTGTATTATAGCACCGAGTTTTGCGCCTATCTTCTTTAATAACTGCTTTAAAAACGGTCTACTGCCAGTTATTCTCCATGACCGCCAGGTGCACGGACTGGCCAGACAGGCGGAGGAAAGCGAAGGAAGAGGTTTGGTAACGGTTGACCTGGAATCATGTAAGGTTACATGCCCTGAAGGGCAAATTTACCATTTTGATGTGAACAAATTGTACCGGGAGATGCTGCTCCAGGGGCTAGACCCCATAGACGCAACCCTCCGGTACGAGTCTAAGATTGCCGCTTTTCAAGAGAAAGACAGGGTTAACCGACCCTGGATTTATCAATATTGATTGTTAGAGAGGAAGATTGTCCTATGAAAGGAAAGTCGTTCGGCCAACTGATACAGGAAGAAAAACCTTTGCCTTTGGTGGCGGTTCATGATGCCCTTTCAGCTCAACTGGTGGAGCGTGCCGGTTTTAAGGCCTACTCAATAGGCGTATTCGGCCTGATTGGCTGCAGGTATCTATTATCTGATATTGGTATCGCTAGTTTTGGAGAGATTGCCGAAGGTATCCTCGATACCATACGCGGATCGAGTCTCCCTGTCCTTGTGGATGGTGATGACGGATACGGTGATGTCAAAAATGTTATCCGAACCGTTGAAGTGTACGAGGAAATGGGCGTGGCCGGGATAGTTTTTGAAGACCAGACTAACCCGAAACGATGCGGTCACATGGCCGGGAAAAGTGTTGTAAGTATTGAACAGGCCAAGCGGAAACTTGAGGCTGCTCTGGCGGCCCGGAAAAATCCCGACCTTTTCATCATTGCCCGTACCGATGCTCGGGCTGTTAATGGACTCGACGATGCACTTAAGAGGGGCGAGGAGTTTTTAAAGTTAGGTGTGGATGGGCTTTTTATTGAAGCCCCACAATCGATTGAAGAACTGGAAATTATCGGGCGCAGTTTTAATGCGCCCCTTGTCGTGAATATGGCGGCCGGGGGGCGTACTCCCATTTTGCCACTTAAAGAGCTTGACACAATGGGGTACTCAATTGTCATATACGCCGGTACGATGTTGTTTCGAGCTGCTAGGGCTATGCAGGAAACCGCTGCTGCAATCAAAAAAGGAGAAATCGAGCCGGACGATTACTATCTTACGTTTAAGGAAATGACGGATATGTTCGGTCTGCCGAAATGGGCAGCCATCGATGATAAGTATTCATCGTAGCGAATCCGCTTTAGTGTGCCGTACAGCCGCCGTCGATAATCAGTTCAGTACCGGTTATAAAACTTGATTCGTCCGATGCCAGATAGAGAATGCCGTAGGCAACGTCCATGGGATTTCCCAGGCGACCGATCGGATGATAACTTTCCATCGCTTTCCTGAATTCTTCATCGGTGAATACAGGCGCTGCCATCGGCGTTTCGATAACGCCGGGATGGACCGAGTTCACACGGATATTATAATCCAGTCCGCTTTTTGAGCATTCTACCGCTGCCGCTTTGGTAAATAGCCTGATGCCGCCTTTGCTGGCGCTATAGGCCGATGTATGATCAAAATTACCGACCAGTCCCAGTACCGAGGACATGTTGATAATCGAGCCACCTCCACTCTTTTTCATGGCCAGGATACCGTGTTTTGTACCCAGGAAGACGCCATCCAGGTTAATTTTCATGACGCGGCGCCATTCTTCCAGGGATGTATTTTCAATTTCCTTAGCAATCATTATACCGGCGTTGTTCACGAGGACATCAAGTCGCCCGTAGGTTTCCAGCGTCTTGTTGATAACTCTTTTCCAATCAGATTCTTTAGTAATATCCTGCTGGATGAAAATGGACTCTCCGCCGGCAGATTTGATGCTGGCTACCGTCTCTTCTGCTCCCGTGATGTTTTTATCTGTCGTGACCACTACCTTTGCCCCCTCTTGAGCAAGAAGTTGAGCAGCTGCCCGCCCGATTCCCGTAGCCGCACCGGTAATGATGGTAACTTTATCTTTAACTCGGTTCATCTCGTTCCCCTCCGAAAAGTTCGGTTCCGCTATTTTTCAATTTGCCTGATACAGTGCAATAGGGTAGCTGGACTGAAAAACTGCTTTGGCATTTCGTTCCATTTACGAAATCCTACCCCGTCTGGAAGCTCGTCAATAACCTCATCATATAATTCCAGGAACGGTCTTTTCGAAAAATCAGGGGAGACCTTCTTGGCTGCGCTCTTCAGGATACTCATGAACTCGCTGCACTCTTCGAGGTATTGGTTTATTTCCGCTCCACGTAAGATAGCTTTTTGCGGAGTGGTCAAGCCCCGGAAAAGATGGGCGTGTACCAGAGTCTTTACAGGCATGCCTTTGACACGTTCCAAGGAGTTCTCGAACGCGGCCGGATCGTCAAGTATTGGCAGACCGCCGCCATGTCCGCACACACTCTGCATTGCATCACCGGCCAACAAGACACCCTCTTCTTCCAAGAAAAAGCCAACAGAACCCTGGGTGTGCCCCGGTAGGTGTACGACTTTGAAATCGCAGCCTCCTCCTAATTCGATTACGTCACCGTCCCGGAACGTACCGTCAATAGCTACATAAGGTCCCGGCCCGGTTTCTTCTTCCAGGTAGTTCTTTTTTTCTTCGTCGAGATACTCCTTCCCCAGCACGATTTCTATGATGGGCATTATCTCGTGTTCGAAAAGGAGTTCCGGTTTTTCGAAGTAAACGGCCTCGTCTTCATGGATAAATATCTCGGCGTTTGAAGCAGCTTTAATCGCCGCGTTTCCCGCGGTATGGTCAAAATGTATATGGGTGTTGAGGATGATGTCTATATCCGCCAAGGTCATACCGTACTTTTCCAGGGCTAAAGGAAGGACTTGCAGGACCGGAGGGGCATTTTTATCAGGAAACTTGTCCATGGCAAAGGGGAAGGGGCGTTTCGGTCCCGTATCGATAAGGGCTGTTTTTTCGCCTCGAACTAAGAAGATTAAGATTCCGCCCATCCCCGAAACGTCTATTGCTGTAATCTTCGGGTGAATGTCCATTTCACCTCCTAGTGTTAGGTGTTTGGTATCAATTCATTATCAAGATTATGGTTTATTATAATCCTGCTATTGTAATATGTCAATATATAGAATGTTATTATCATAATTGTTAGTATTTTGACAAATATTTTTTTAATTAATACGACCTAACCCCCTTGGAACGATAAATTTTATTACCTCGTAAAATAGGGGTATGTGAGTAAGGATGGGTTGTACATCGGAACCGATCTAGTTAGCCAATGAAAGATTGTTTCAGGTGGAGACCGACCCTCCCCCATCTCCCCGTCCATTCAGCGCGAATGCCAGTTTAAAGGTTCCACGTTTCGTACAGTACCGCCCACCATACAGGATTTGAACTACAAAATTAATAAATCCCACAATCAATATGTTCTAGTCTCGCTTTATTTTTATCTCGGCCAAGAATGGTATTGTGTGGGTCGGATTATCTGTTCCGCAACCTCGTAAGGAGAGGGGGACACAGGGGGAGAGGTTCACCAGAATACAGGGGGAGGGGTAGAATTCAAATCCCCTTTGACTCACCATCCCCAAAAGGTTAAACTTTAAGAAATCATTCAAAAAAGCCTTGACAGCGTACACGATACCGTGTAAGATATTACAAAGATGACCATAAAAATACTGGACGAAAACACCATAAATCAGATAGCCGCCGGTGAGGTGGTGGAGAGGCCGGCCTCGGTGGTCAAGGAGCTGGTGGAAAACGCCCTGGACGCCGGGGCGGGCCGGATAGAGGTGGAGATAAGGGGTGGGGGAATAAATTACATCAGCGTAACCGACGACGGTTCCGGGATTCCGCCCGGAGAAGTGGCACTAGCCTTCGAGCGACATGCCACCAGCAAGATAAAAAGTCCGGCGGATTTACAGAATATCGGCAGCCTGGGATTTCGCGGCGAGGCGCTACCCAGCATTGCCGCCGTGGCCGTGGTGGAGGTGCTTACGGGAGTAGGGGGCGAACGGGTGGGGAAGTTTGTACGACTTGAAGGCGGCGGTATCGTTCAGCAGAAGAGCCAGGCGCGCAACAAGGGAACGACG
>Ga0315550_1000312_pt1 | contig 29443 bp, 35 predicted proteins | sample SalMarSW160190MG_2_FD_203100 | JGI IMG/M metagenome (GOLD analysis project Ga0315550, IMG submission 203100) | Salt marsh sediment microbial communities from the Plum Island Ecosystem LTER, Massachusetts, United States - Salt Marsh Sediment SW1601-90 ...
GCAAGCCCGTGACCCGGGCTGTTCACCAGTACCTGATCATGCCGATCAGGGCGCTCGGCCGCAGGCGTTGAGACTCGGTGAGCTCGGTGCAGGCAGCGTAGCCGCAGTCCGCACATACGTCGTCGGGCGCGCGACAGCACACATACTCACCGTCGATGTCCGCGACGTAGGCCACGGGCAGACGCCTCCGCCAGTCGCCGGATCTGAGCGCAAGAAGGCCGGCTCGTGAGTTGATGACCGGCAGGCCGGCGCGCACGCAGGCGAGGAGACGATCGATGATCGGCGCCCGCCGCTCGGCGGTCAGAAACAACTCGTCGCGCCCGTAGTAGGGCGTGTGAAAGTAGAACATGACGCCGATCACGGGAAACTTGGTTTCACCCACCCACTGCAGGAACGGCTCGATACCATCCTCGGTGTTGCTGTCGATCACATAGATGACGGCCACCTTGGGGTGGTGGCCTTGGCGGACCGCGCGCTCGACCTGGTTGAAATGATCGCCTCGTCGCCTCTCAAAGGTGCCGGGCAACCCATCCATGCTGACCCATACGAGGTCGGCCGACGTGTCGAGTCCGAGCGTACCGTTGGTGTAGACGTGCACGTGGAAAAAGCCGATCCGCTTCGCCTCAACGACCGCACCCTCGAGCGTGTGCTCTCCGTCGCGCCACAACATGGGTTCCCCACCGCTGAAGTACAGCTCGCGGAATCCGCGGTTCCACGCGTTCTGCATCCTGTCGACCAGCTGGTCCCAGGTCATATCGGGACGGCCGGTGTTGGAGACCCGGCAGCCGCGGCATCCGAGGTTGCAGCGGTCCGTCACCGCGATGCCGTAGATGAGCGGTTCCGGATGCCGGAGTACGGCGAAGCGCCACGCGAACAGGGCATAGAATCGGAGTCTGTCCCACATGGTACTTTCAGACCTCAGGAAATCTCCGCGCGCTTCGCCTTTATGCAGGCATTGTGGTTCCGGCGTCTCAGACATGGCTACTCTCAGATACGTTTTCGCAGCGCCCAACAATGGTTCGGAGACCTCGACGTCGCTCAGCAGTCCATACGTGGAAGGCGCCTAACACAGTGGGGCGGGAAAGGTACACAGGCTGGGCGGCTCGACTCTGCTCGCACTTGACACAATGCGATTGTACTACGGAATACAGAAGGGACAAAATCGCACGTACCGGGAAGAGAAGTCACTCCTCGCAGACTGACCAGTCGTCTCCGTACCCGTCGTCTCCAACTACAAGCCCGCAATCTCCGCCGCCATCGAGCACATCGCGTCTGCCAGGTAGCGTACCTCGTTCAGGTAGACACGCACAGAATCCGGCTCTCTCACGGCGGATCAAGATATGTCGTTCCTCAGGGTGAGCTTCCAGCACCAATTCGTCGCGGATGTAGATGGTCTGCTGCACAGTATGCCCCCGATGGCCCTAGGTGACCTCGCACGGCTACTGCTTGCCCTTCTTGCTGCTCCGGGCTGATCCACCGCGGCCAAGTCCACAGTCAGGCGACGCGCTCCCCGCTCTGCAGGACCGGCCGTCGCAGCAAGAGCACCAGCACGAATCCTGTGATGGCGCCGTACACAGCCCCGCCCACCAGCCCAACCCAGGGCACGCCCACAGCCTCGGGCACCAACTCCCCCCTGCCCCCCGGCTATCCACCCCACCGCCCAGCTCACGGCGCTGGCCAACACCCACCAGCGTGACCGCTGGACGCGCTTGCGCAGGATGGGCCACTCCACTATGCCGCCCACGCGGCCAGCCACGGCCAAGGCCACGACCTCGCCCACAGCACTGGCCAACACCTGCCTGAGCCAGAACCACCATTCCGCCCATTCGAGACCGAGAACCCGCTTGCCACTAGAGCACCTCCTCGGACGCGACTATGCCGCTATTACGGGTCAGGCTTCACCGCCAACCGTGCCGCGCAGGTCGGCCGAAGCGGTCAGGCCTGGTCCCAATGCGAGCGCGAACCGCACCAGTTGCCACTTCGCAGTTGTGTCATTCCCTAGAGCGAAGGACGGGAGAACGCTCATGCGTTCATCTGCTACTCAGTACGACCGATTGGTGCCAACCGTCTGTTGGGCTGCCGGAAGGTCTGTGTCCAGGTATGCTGGCTGTGCGTGCTGTCAGCGGGTGAGTCGTCGTCGAGCCAGACGATGCAGTCGGGGGCGTGGATGAGGCGCCCGGTCTGTTGACGTGTGACCGCGGAGAACATCCCGCTAGGGTATTGCACCACAAGGTGGGGGCTGAGCAAAGACCAAGCTCGGCCGTCCCATTTTGGCTTCCTGGCAGGAGGGCTCGATACCGTATCCCCACCTGGGTGGGCGGTCGAAGCTCGTTTGACATGTGTAGCACAGGGGGCTATAATTGCTAATGAGACGCATTTTCAATAAACCGTCGAGGGCTTGGCGAGCCTAGCGATCATCTGCGCGACAGATTGCCCGCGTCAGGCCGGCAGCTGGGACCGCGGCTACCGCTCGCGGCGCGGAAAGGAGAGTTGAGATGGCGAGGCGGACTGTGCTGCGGGCGGCGGCGTAGATGGTAAGCTTGCTGGTCGCCGGGTGCACAGCGCGGCCAGGCATGGCGACTCCTGGCCGGTCTGCCACATTGCTGCCGACAAAGACACCCTCTCCCACGTTCACCCTCGAGCCGACCCGAGCTCTGCCCACGACGGAGGAGGAGCAGACAGTGGAGTTCACGGTGGTCTATGACAATAACGGGTATGACCCGGCACTTCGCACTGCGTGGGGTTTCTCTTGTTGGGTCGAGGCAGGCGAGACGACCGCGCTCTTTGACACCGGTGGGGCTGGCACCACGCTGTTAGGCAACATGGCGAGTCTGGACCTCGACCCCCAGGCGATCGATGCCGTCGTACTCTCCCACATCCATGGCGACCACACCGGCGGGCTGGCGGGTCTGTTGGACACGGGCATCAGGCCGACGGTCTACGTGCCCGCAGCGTTTCCCGAGTCATTCAAGGCAGACGTGCGTGCCCGAACGGATCTCGTGGAAGTGACCGGGCCGCTAGAGATCTCGTCGGGCATCTACACCACCGACCAGGTAGGTTCTAGTATCATTGAGCAGGCGCTGGCCGTACAGACGGACGCCGGCTGGGTCGTCGTCACCGGCTGCGCGCACCCGGGTATCGTGGAAATGGTGCGCCGGGCAAAAGAGATCACTGCCGGCGAGGTGACCCTGGTGATGGGCGGATTCCACCTCGGAAGCGCCAGCGAGCGCCAGATCGAGCAGATCATCGCCGAGTTTCGCGATATGGACGTGCAGAGGGTTGCCCCCTGTCACTGTACGGGCGACCGAGCCCGGCGGATGTTCGCCGATGCGTACGGAGCAGACTGCACACTTGCTGGTGTAGGATGGGTGGTCCGCGTGGATTGATGTGGGCGAGGGTCTCGGACACAGTTGGCCGCCGCGCGGGTCGGCAAGGTGCCGCCTCGCGAGATACGGCCGCCCGTGATCGGTGATCTGGTATCGGCGGCAAGGAGGCAGTTGACATGTACAACACCATACTCGTTCCATTGGATGGGTCCAAGCGAGCGGAGGCAATACTGCCCCACGTGGAAGATCTGGCCAGGCGTTACGGTGCCGCGGTGATCCTCTTGCAGGTAGTCGAGCCACTGCCCCTCAACGTAGGGCTCGAGGGGGCTTATGCGGTGCTTCGGGAGGAGTCCGAGCGACGCACAGAACAAGCCGAGTCCTATCTGGCTGTCCTGCAAGGGGAATATCGCGAGAAAGGCATCGAGGTTCAGATACGCGTCGTCCATGGTTCGCCCGTGGAAGCGATCACAGAGACCGCCGAAAGCGAAGGTGCGGATCTGGTTGCCATGGCCAGCCACGGTCGGACTGGCCTGCCCCGGGTATTCTACGGAAGTGTGGCGGCCGGTGTGTTGCATCGCATAGACCGCCCCCTATTGCTCATCCGATCGCAGGATGACGCATGAGGGAAACCGGGGCTCACGGAAATGCCTTTGAGCCCCATCTGCGAACGGATGGCGTATGCCAGGAACCAAAGCGACAGAGAGGAACTAGATCCCATGGTAGATGAGACGGAAGCACTCTGTGGGAAGAGAATAGGCGTATTCGGAAAAGGGGGAGCCGGCAAGAGCACCGTCGTCGTCTTGTTGGCCAAGGCTCTCAGAGACTATGGGTATGAGGTCTGCGTGCTGGATGCAGACTCGACCAACGTCGGATTGCATCAAGCACTGGGACTTGACAGATCGCCCGTGCCCCTCATGGGCTATTTCGGAGGGACTGTCTTCAGCGGCGGAGCAGTCACTTGCCCGGTAGACGATCCTACCCCTTTACCGGGGGCAGAGATCTCCCTGGATAGGCTTCCCGAGGAATACTGGGCCCAAAATCCAGAAGGGATATCGCTCCTGACAGCAGGGAAAATCGGGGGCCAAGGCCCAGGAGCAGGATGTGACGGTCCTGTGTCCAAAATCGCCAGAGACCTCAGGATACGTAGGAGTGGACAACGTCTGGTAACGTTGGTGGACTTTAAAGCGGGACTTGAGGACTCTGCAAGAGGCGTCATCACCAGTCTAGATTGGGCAATTGTGATTATCGATCCGACCAACGCTGGCATTCAGATGGCAGCGGACATGAAGGATATGGTTGACCAAATCAAGGCCGGTGCATTGCCTGCCACCAGTCACTTGGCCGATTCGAAGCTTGCTGAGATGGCCGAGAGGACGTTCAGGGAGGCAAGCATCAAAGGCGTTGTGTTCGTGCTGAACAAGGTCAGAGATGAGGAGACGGAAAGCTACCTGAGAAGAAGGTTAGAGGAAAAAGGAATAGAGCCAATTGGGACGATTCACACAGATGCTTCGATTGCTATGGCATGGCTAAAAGGGACATCGCTTGATGGGAGTGAGACAAAGAAAGACGCGGAAAGGATTACTGGAGAATTGGAAGCAGCCGAAGAGGCACGCCCTATCATCACGTCATCGCAGAAGGAGTAGCAGTGTACTGAGCCCCAAGATCTGGACACAGAATCACGATGAGCTTCGGGGCAAGCGTGCATTTGAGGAGGAAAGCGCATGGAGATACCAAACCTTTCTCGATGGTTCTGGCCAGCACTTTCTTTCCTGCTGGCCAGCCTTTGGCTGTGGACGCTGCTGCGGCATCGTCGGGCAGCTCGTGCAGCCCGGACATCCGCCCCCGGACTGTCGGTTCAGCCTCTGGAAGTGGAGGACGTGCTGAAAGCGGCCTATGCTCTGCAAGAGGCGGGATCCTGGCACGCCGAAGAACTGGCCCACGCCATGGGTCTCTCCGAGGCGATGGCTGGGGATGTGACAGGGGACCTCGTTGCTTCCGGCTGGGCCGAGGAGGATGTCCAGGGCGGCATGCACTTGACGGAGACGGGAGAGGCACGCGCCTGGGAACTGATCCGGGCACATCGCCTCTGGGAGCGCTACCTGGTGGACCGGGAGGGAATGCCCCTGGAGGCGGTCCACGTCGAGGCCGACCGCCGCGAGCACGAGACGACACCGGACGAACTGGAGAGGCTGGATGCTGGGTTGGGGCATCCGGCTTGGGATCCCCACGGGCACGCCATCCCGGCTCCGGGGTGCCGGGTGCCCTCGCTCTCGGCACGCCCCCTGCTGGAAGAAGGGACACCGGGAAGCCGGCTGCGTGTTGTCTGCCTGGACGACGAGCCAGCACCGCTGCTGGCCCAACTGGTCGCGCTGGGGCTGAAGCCTGGCGCTGACGTAGAGGTTCTGGAGCGGGAGCCTGGTCTGCTGCGATTGCGGTTGGATGATGGGAACGTTGTGCCACTGGCTGCTGCCGCCGCCCGCCACGTCTCCGTGGTACCAGCACCTGCCTTGCCTGTGCCCCTGGGCGAACTCCTGGTGGGCAGCCGGGCGAGGGTGGCCGAGGTCAAGGGCGGCGGCAGACACCAGCGGCGCATGCTGGACCTGGGCCTCGTTCCAGGCGCCGAGGTGACTGTGATGCGGAAGGCGTCGCTGGGTGACCCAGTCGAGTATCGCATCAAGGGCACGGCCATCGCCATGCGCCGCACAGACGCCGACAGCGTCATGGTGGAGGAGGTGAGAGATGGATAGAAGGGCGATCACTGTAGGTGTTGCCGGCAATCCCAACGTGGGCAAGAGCGTCATCTTTAACGCTCTCACCGGAAGCCGGCAGCACGTTGGCAACTGGCCGGGCAAGACGGTAGAGAGGGCCGAGGGGCGCTTCTACCATCAGGGTCGTGAGATTCGCTTGGTGGACTTGCCTGGCACCTACAGCCTGGCCGCTCAGTCGCCCGAGGAGGTCATTGCCAGGGACTATATCCTCTCCGGCGAACCGGATATGGTGGTGGACATTGTGGATGCCACCAGTCTGGAGCGCAACCTGAACCTGACGCTGCAGATCCTGGAGCTGACCGACCGGGTGGTGATAGCCCTCAACCTGATGGATGAGGTCAGGCGGCAGGGATGGGAGGTAGATACTGAGAGACTGGAGGCGGATCTGGGCGTGCCTGTGGTGCCCACCGTGGCCACGGAAGGGGAGGGTCTTCCGGAGTTGGTGAAGGCAATCGCAGATGTGGCCGAGGGAGGCGAGGAAACCCATCCGGTCTCAGTGGACTATGGCTTGACCATCGAGGGATACATCAAGAGCCTGCAGGCCGATCTAGGGCGCACGGGCGTGGGTGACCGGAGTCGCTGGATAGCTGTCAAGCTGCTGGAGGACGACCCGGAGATCGTTGAGGCCTTTAGACGGGGGGACTTGACAGCTATGGGGCTGGATGCACCGTCTGCCTTGCCCGAGGCACTGCAGGCCCTCCTAAGGCGGGCCGTGCGCCTGCGGGAGGGGATTCGGCCCGACGCTAAGGTGGAGATTGTCCGCCGCCGCTACGAACTCGCCCACGACATAGTGCATCGGGTGGCCCGCCGCCTACGGCCGGAGGAAGACAGCCTGACTGAGCGGATCGACCGGATCATCACCCACAGGGTCTGGTCGTGGCCCATTACGCTGGCGGTTTTCCTCGCCATCTTCTGGATCACCATCAAAGGGGGTGAGATCGGGGGAGGATGGCTGGAGGATGGCTTCTCCTGGTTGATCGGCGCCGCCCGAGCTTGGTTGACGAGCATTCAGGCCCCCTGGTGGGTGACCGGCGCCTTGGTGGATGGCTTCACTGTAGGCGTAGGGACGGTCATTACCGTCATGCTGCCCCCTATGATCATCCTTTTCACCGCCTTCGCCCTGATGGAGGATCTGGGCCTTCTGCCGCGCATCGCCTTCAATCTGGACCGACCCATGCAGGCCTTGGGATCCCAGGGCAAGCAGACACTCACGTGGGGCATGTCCTTTGGCTGCAACGTGACCGGCGTGATGGCATCACGGATCATTGAGAACAGGAAGGTCCAATTGGCGGCCATCCTGACTAGCCCCCTGATCATCTGCAGCGGGGGCTACGGCGCGGGCATAGCATTGACGATCGCCCTCTTTGGCGACCGAGCACTGCCGGTGATGCTCTCCTTGGTCTTCCTCAGCCTGGGTGCAGCTGCCCTGGCCACCTTGATCCTGAACAAGACCCTCTTTCGGGGCGAGCCGGGGGGCTTTGTACTGGAGATGCCTCCCTACCGCAAACCGAAATGGGGACAAGTTGCGTTGCGGGCGCTGGTGGACAGGGTGGCACACACCATGTGGAGGGCGGTGGAGTTCGCGGGGCCTGCCTCGCTCCTCATCTGGCTCTTGGGCAACCTCCCCCCTGGCGCTCCCTTTGAGCAGACGGCCATCGGCTGGCTTGTACGCACGTTGGCGCCGCTGGGCCGGCCATGGGGGATGAACGGCGAGATGATGACCGCTCTACTGTTCACCCTGCCAGCCAAAGAGATCGTCGTCCCCGCCCTGGGCATGACCTACGGACTACAGACTACCCTGGTTGAGTCTGAGGGGATACTGAATTACCTGCCTCAGGCGTGGACGCCGTTGTCGTCGTACACGTTTATGGTGTTCTTTATGCTCTATCTGCCCTGCCTGGTCACCGTCTGGGCCACGTGGAAGGAGACCCGTAGCGTCAAGTGGACGCTGATGGGCTTCCTGGTGCCCCTGGTGATGGCCAGCGTGATGACGTTCCTGGTGTACGAGGGTGGGCGGTTGCTGGGGTTCTCGTGAGATCAGGGTCTGCCGAGCTTGGCAAACAGCGCCAGAAGCGATTTTCGTTCCTCATCTCTGCCCCCAAGCTCTCCACCACCGCGCTTTCTGCCCTACATCGTACACGAGGAGGATGCGAGTGTCTTCCAGTACATTTGCAGCAGTGATGTTCGCCAGCTTGCTGGCGTTGGCAGTCACGACGATCGGCATCTACGTCATCAGTCGATACGAACAGTGGGGTAGGGAGCACTCTACCTACTTTATGTGTTTTGCAGCGGGAGTGCTGATCTCTGTCTCGTTCATGCATATCATCCCCAGGTCTCTCGGGATGAACAGCGCTGCTCCCACGTTCTTGCTGGCCGGGTTCCTGGCCATTCACCTGTCCAACCGTCTCTTGAATCTGTATCTCTGTCATGACTATGAGCGTGCGGACTATGCTGTGGGCATCATTCCGATGATCGGAATTGGCCTTCATTCCTTCATTGACGGCGTCATCTACTCGGTGGCCTTTAACGTCAGCGTATTCACAGGGGTGCTAGCGGCCATCGGAATGGTGCTGCACGAATTCCCCGAGGGAGTCGTCACGTTTGTGCTCCTGGAGCGGGGAGGCTTCAGCCGAAGGAGGTCGGCTTTGTATGCCTTTCTGGCGGCAGCGATATCGACCCCGCTGGGCGCATTGGTGTCGTATCCCTTTATCAATAGGTTCGGGCGTTCTACTCTGGGCATTCTGCTAGCTCTGTCCGCTGGCGCGCTGGTCTACGTGGGTGCATCTCACCTGCTGCCTGCAGTCGAAAGGGAGAACAAAAGGCATACCATCCTCGCACTGGGTGCTGGTGTATTGGTCGCTGTCATCATCGTTATGTCTAAAGTGTAGAATGGGGAAATCACAGCGAATGTGACCAAGGAGGGACATGGCTGTTAGAGAGATCGTCCTATATGTGGACAACAAGGCGGCGCTACGCAAGAGAAGCAGGCCGGTCAAGGGCACAAGCCGGCCTGCCAAGAAGCTGATCCAAGACCTGAAGGACACGCTGGCACACAGCTCTGACGGGATTGGCCTGGCCGCTCCCCAGATCGACGTCCACCGCCGGGTGGTGGTGGTCCGATTTGGTAGCAGGAACGAGAACGGGGTCGGGCCCGACCCCCCCATTGCGTTGATCAACCCCAAGATCGTGAAAGCGAGGAATGAGCAGAGAGACTTTGATGGTTGTCTCAGCTTTCCCGGCCTTTACGCTGAAACCGTGCGGCCTCACTACCTGAGAGTGACCGGCCTGGACGAAGGGGAGAAGGCCTTTGATCGCGTTTTCGAAGGCTTTGACGCCGTGGTCGTTCACCACGAGATCGACCACCTGGACGGCGTTCTGTTCATCGACCGCGTCGGGAGCATAGAGGATCTGTACCGAGTAGGTACGGATGAGAATGGCGAGCTGGTGCGTGTGCCACTGCTGAAAATGGGCATATAGAGCAACGGGGAGCTCAGACTTTGGCGATCGAGATCACTTGTCTGGTAGATAATGCCGTCCGACGAGGCTCAACCCTGTGGGGTGAGCATGGGGTGGCTTTTCTGATCGAGACGCAGGCAGGTCGCGTGCTGTTTGACACCGGCCAGAGCGGCGCGGTGCTCCTGCACAACATGGGTATGTTGGGACTCGATCCGCGAGCGATCAGCGCTCTGGCGATCAGTCACGCGCACTATGATCACACTGGCGGCCTGCCTGCGCTGCTAGAGGAGGTCCTCCCCAGCCTTCCGTTTTACGCACACTCGGACCTGTTCCGAGACCGGTTCTCCCTCCGCCAGGGGAAGCTGGCATCTATCGGTATGCCGCTGACGCGCGACGCCTTGACGTCGCGGACTGTGCTCCGTCTGGGCGAACGACCACAACAGGTATGCCCCGGCATCTGGACGACCGGTGAGATCGCCCCTCGCGCAGAGCCGGAAGGCCGCAGTGCGCACCACCTGGTGCAAGGCCCGGGCGGCTTGGCTCCCGACCCATACCGTGACGATATGTCACTGGTGGTCGAGGTCCCTGCCGGACTGGCCCTGCTCTGCGGCTGCTGCCACGCCGGGCTGCTCAACACGCTGGCCCACGTAAGGCATACCTTTGACCGTCCAGTTGTCGTCATTGCGGGCGGCACCCATTTGGTCAGCGCCGACGCGGAGCACTTGCAGCGCGTCAGTGAAGCGTTGCTCGAGATCAGGTCCGTGCAGCGCTTGTACCTGAACCACTGCTCGGGAGAAGAGGCATTTCACGCGATGTGGCTGGCTTTGGGAGCGGATGTCGTCCGTCCGTGTCCAGCAGGGACACGGCTTGACTTGGGGGCACTTCGGTGATCCTGCCGATAGGCGGCGGCATGGAGAGCAGGAGTCACGGAGGGACGCCGTGCATTGGGTCTTGCCTGCGGCCCTTGCGCCGAGTTCGGTCATGGTTGTGGTGCTCTCGTGGCATCTAGGGTAGCCTGTCCATCATAGAGGAGGTCAATCCGATGAGAGTGGAGATCGTTCGAGAGGAATGCATTGCTTGCGGCGCCTGTATGGATGACTGCCCAGAGGTGTTCGAGGAAGACGAGACCGATGGCACGAGCCAGATCGTCGAGGCATACCGGGTCGGTGGAGACCCGGCCGTGGGCCAGGTACCCGATGAACTGGGAGAGTGCGTCCGTACAGCGTCGGAGGGGTGTCCGGTCGAGATCATTCACGTTGAGGGGTAGGCGATGGAATATGTGGTTACAGTTCCTGAAAGGATACGAGTGAAGGCGCGCAAGGCGCTGGATGCGATGCTGGCGGTTAGCTGACGAGTCCGTCTTGCTTGCTTGACACGCGTGGGACAGCCGGCTATAATTGTTAATGAGAGTCATTTACAATAAGGAGTCGAGTCTTGGGCGAACTGAACGATTATCTGCGCGAAAAGTTGCGCGCGGCGGGCCGGCGCGTCACGTCTCCACGGCAGCTGATCCTGGAGGTGCTTGAAACGAGCGGCCAACACCTGGATGCCGAGACGTTGTATGAAAGGGTCAAGGCCCGCGACCCGGACATCAGCCTGGCGACGATCTACCGTACGCTGGCCTTGTTCAAGGAGATGGGGCTGGTCAAGGAACATCGCTTGAGCGGGAAGCGCAGTCTCTACGAGTCTGCGCCGGACGAACCCCATTACCATTTCACGTGTCTGGGCTGCGGTGAGGCAGTCGACTTCGGCACACCCCTGGTGAGCCAGATCGAGCAGGAGCTGAGAGAGCAGGAAGGGGTTTCTGTGATCAGCACTCACCTGTTTGTCAGTGGCTTCTGCGCGCAATGTCGAGCCGAGTCAAGGTAGAGCCGGACAGAGCAAACCGAAAGCTCCGCAGTGACGACCATATGACATTCTGGCGTCTGCTGCTGAAGAGCGGTGAGGCATCGCACTTGTGGGCAGCATGCAAGTGATCGGAGATTCCGCTCGCGCGACGGCGACGGCGCACCATCCCGCTTTCCTGCATACGGAATCGTGGAGGGGGCTGTGGCACGCTCTCTCCCCACGGACGGATCGGCTTGTGCTTTGTGCAAGGAGAAACACACAATGAAGGTCGTGATCACATCGAACGGGACGGAACTCGAAGCGCAAGCAAGCCCTGTGTTCGGGCGCTGCCCAGCCTACGTCTTGGTCGACACAGAGACAATGCAGTTCGAGGGGCTAGAGAATCCGGCGATCGCTACCCCTAGCGGAGCAGGCATCCAGGCTGCCCAGTTCGTCATCGAGCGTGGTGGGCAGGCCGTAGTGACCGGCAACGTGGGACCCAACGCCTATGGCGTCTTCCAAGCCTCAGGTGTGCCGGTGTACCTTTTCGGAGGCGGAACGGTGCGGGAAGCCGTCGAGGCGTACGTGGCCGGACGGCTTCAGCCCATGGGAGGAGCGAACGTGCCCGCGTACAGTGGAATGGGAAGAGGCATGGGCGCTGGCATGGGCAGAGGGCGCGGTAGGGGACACGGAATGGGTATGGGCCGTGGCAGGCGGAGTGCGCCTGCCACGGCGTCGCCTATGTCGAGCGACACGTCACCCCCTGCTCCCTCTGTTCCCCAGGACCAGGAACCCGCTGCCCTCAGAGACACAGCCCAGGCGTTGCGGGAGCAACTCACTCAGGTGGAGGAAAGACTCAGGCGGCTGGAGGATGAGGACTAGAGATGGTACATGTGGACACGGAGAGGTGTAGCGGATGCGGCGCCTGTGTGGCAGCGTGCCCGAGCGGCGCGATCCGCCTCGTGGAGAGCGAGACGGGAAGCCAGGCTGAGGTCGATCAGGGGAAGTGCCGGGACTGTGAGGTATGCCTGGAGGCGTGTCCCGAGCAGGCGATCATTTCGCAAGTCGAGCCGGCGATCGAGGGCGAGCTAGTGCAGGTAGAGGCAAAGCCCCTATCTGTGCAGGCTCAACCGCGACAAGTGCGCCCTGTACGACTAGCGCCGAACGCAGTGGCGCTGCTGGGAGCCGCAACGGCCTTTGCGGGACGCGAGATCCTACCGCGCGTGGCAGCAGCGCTGCTGAACGCGTGGGACCGCCGTGCAGGCCGTCTGACATCGTCCCCGAGCGACTCCATATCTATACGACCCACACAGCGCCCAACAGCGAACCTACTCGGGCGCGGCGGTCGCCAGCGAGGTCGACGGCGACATCGGGGAAGACGGTAAAACGGGGGCGCGCGCGCCGGACAGCGCTGTGTGGTTCTGGACTTGTCTAGCCTGGGCTCTGCAGGCGCCCAGATTCCTACGAAAGGAAATAACATGGCCCGGGAAGTGAAAGGCATCATCCCGCCGTTGACGACGCCATTCACCGAGAGCGGAGACGTATACGAAGAGGGGCTCCGTCGCCTTGTCGACTTCCAGGTCGAAAAGGGCGTCCAAGGCCTGTTCATTTGTGGCACATATGGTTCCGGGCCCGTCATGTCAGTCGAAGAGCGCAAAACGGTCCACAAAGTCGTCGTCGGCCAAGTTGGCGGGCGTATCACGGTGATCGCTCACGTCGGGACTGCATCGACTGCCCAGTCGGCAGAGCTTGCCCAACACGCGGAGCGGGTTGGTGCGGACTATGTTGCGTCGGTCCCGCCCTACTACCACCGACATGACGAGCGTGCTGTGGTCGAGCACTTTCGCACGCTGGTCGAGGCAGTGGATCTTGAAGTGTACGTCTACAACAATCCCAAGGCCTCGGGGGTGACGATCACGCCGAGCTTCCTGCATCACCTGGCCGACGTAGGCGTACGAGGGATCAAGGACAGCGGGTTCAGTTTCATCGAGCTGACGCATTTCATGCTGGCCCTGGAAGACCGGCCTGACTTCCGGTTCATCGTGGGTACAGAGGGACTTGCGCTTCCTGCTTTCATGATCGGAGCCAAAGGCTGCGTGTCTGGGCTGGCCAACGCTTTCCCCGAGCTCGTGGTCAAGCTGTGGGACTTGCTCCAGGCAGGCAGGTACAAGGAAGCGGCCCGAGTGCAGATGCAGGTGAACAGGGCAAGGCAGATCCTGCACATCCCCAGCTCGACCAACGCGGCCTGCTATGCCGTCTTGCACGAGCGCGGCATTGATGTCGGTCATCCCAAAGCACCGATCTTGCCGGTAAGAGAGGAGAAAAGGGCAGCTATGATCGCCGCATTCAGGGAGATGGAGCTATTGTAGCCCTAACTGATCCGCTGTGCCTGGGTGCTGATCCATGATCGGCCAGGGCCACCTGGCGGGTTCGGTGGCCTGAGAGAAACAAGGGAGCCGAGAGACTCGAGTCAGATGCAGCTTGACGGATGAAGGTGAGTGAAATGCCAGGATTCGATGGAACTGGACCGGTCGGAATGGGAGCGATGACCGGGGGAGCGCGCGGGTGGTAGTGAGGCCCGCTTCCGTGGATCTACAGGAAGGAGACGAGACGGAATGCCAGCAGGAGATGGGACTGGACCTGGGGGAATGGGGCCAATGACGGGTCGCGTGCCCGGCTATGCGAACCCCGTCGCCGGACGCGGCCTTCGGTATCGGTTGGGGCCGGCGGGAGAATCAGATCGCCGCTTTCGTCAGGAGGAATGCGAATGAGAATAGTCGTCACAGCAAATGGCACAGACCTCAACGCTCCGGCCAGCCCAGTGTTTGGGCGCTGTCCTACGTACATCTTTGTGGACACGGAGACGATGGCGTTTGAGACGCTGGAGAACCCGGCGATAGGCGCTCCAGGCGGGGCGGGCATCCAGGCAGCGCAGTTCGTCGTGGAGCATGGCGCACAGGCGGTGGTCACCGGCAACGCGGGTCCCAATGCTTTCAACGTCCTTCAGTCGGCCAACGTGTCCGTTTACCTCTCCAGAGGTGGCACAGTGCGCGAGGCGGTGGAGGCGTACACGGCCGGGCAACTATTCGCCACCAGTGGGGCGAGTGCTGAGGCGCACGCCGGGACGGGCGGGATGGGCGGCGGTATGGCAATCGGGCGAAGTATAGGCCGAGGTGCGGCTGTATCCTCAAATCCGCCTGCACCTGCGGCCGCCTTTGCTGGTTCCCGAGAAGACGAGATGGCTGCTCTGAGGGACCTGGCGGGCGATTTGCGCAAGCAGTTGGCTGAATTGCTGGAGCGACTCGACCGGCTGGAAAGAGGAGAATAAGCAATGCGCGTCGCGATTTCGGTAGACGATAGCAGTGGACTGGACAGTGTAGTGAGCCCGCACTTTGGGCGGTGCCCATACTATATCCTGGTGGATCTCGATGGCCGGGAAATAAAGCGGGTCAACGCGGTGCCGAACCCCAACTACGGCCGGCATGCACCCGGGACAGTGCCCGCGTTCATCCAAGATCAGGGCGCGGATGTCATGCTCGCCGGCGGGATGGGCCGCCGGGCGATTGCCCTATTCCAGCAATACGGCATCGAGGCGGTCACCGGTGCCGGCGGCACAGTGCGCCGTGCCCTGGCGCAGTACCTGGGCGGGGCGCTGCAGAGGGCTGAACCGTGCAGCACGAGCCTTGGACATGACCACGGGGAGTCTTCACTCGGAAGTGGGTACGAGCAGGATGAGATAGGCCGGCTGCGGGAAGAGGCCGAGATGCTGCAGCAGCAGTTGGCTCAAGCAGTGAAGCGCCTGGACGGGTTGACGACAAGTTAAGAGAGCGCAGTTGGGGATCGTCACGTACCCTGGATCTGTTTAGTCGAGCGAGGATTTGCACGGAGGGAGAGACAAATGCCTATCTACGAGTATCAATGTCTGGCGTGCGGCGAAAAGTTCGAGAAACTCGTGCGTTCCATCAACTCTCCGCCAGGAACAGAGTGCCCCAAATGCGGCGGGCACAAGGTCGAGAAGCTCCTGTCGGCCTTTGGTGTCCAGACCTCTGGCTCCGCCAGCGATTTCGCCTGCCCTACCTGTGAGGCGTTAGGTCGCTAGTCCAAGTTCTCCGCCAGTGCCGGGGCGACGATCGCAGGATAAGGGAGCAGTGTTATGTCGCAGCGGAGCCATATCGAGGTTGTAGGATGGGGAGCACGTCACTACGATCTAGCAATGGACCTGCTCCTGGTGGGACGCTATCAGGCCTTCATCGAGCGGGCCATCAAGCGAATGGATATCCGTCGCGGAGACGCGATCCTGGACCTGGGATCGGGCACCGGGCGCAACATCCGCGTGATGCTGCAGGCTCTGGGTCCCACCGGACGGGTCGTCGGGGTGGACATCAGCCAGGAGATGCTCAGGCAGGCACGGCAGCGGTGCCGGGGCTTTCCCGAGGCAGCGTTTCTGAAGCGGCGCATTGAAGAACCCCTCCCTTTCCACGAGGAGTTTGACAAGGCGTTCATCTGTTTCACCCTGCATGGCTTCGAAGACGAGGACAAGGAGAGGGTGATCGCCAACGCCGTCCGGGCCCTGAAGCCGGGTGGCGTTTTCTGGATCCTGGACTATAACCGGTTCGACCTGGATCGGCAATGGTTCCCCTTTCGCGGGGCCTTCCGGCGCTTCGAATGCGAGTTGGCCAGCGAGTTTCTGTCCCTGGATGTGAAGGGGATGCTGGCCCGTCATGGGTTCGGCAGCTTCATGACGCATCTATTCCTGTGGGACTATGTGCGGCTGTTGGGGGCAGAGAAGTGGGAAGTAGGAAGTGAGAGATGAGCAGCGAGCGGATCGAGGGATCGGAGAAGCAGATGGCTGAGCTGAAGCGACTCCTTGTGCCATGGGAACGTAAGGAGGGAACTCGCTATGGAAATCGACGCTTGGAAGGCGCAGATCGAGAGGGAGCGTAGAGAGAAAGATAGGTTCTTTGCGGGGCACTGGCAATCGCCGATACCCCCCGCAGACCGCGATAAGTTTGGGGGACTTGACCATTACCCTCCCGATCCGGACTACAGATTCGAGGTTGAGCTTCACGAGCACAAGGACAAGAAGGCAATGAGAATGGCATACACCAAGGGCGGGGAGCGGGACTTTGTCCGATGGGGCGAATTCCGGTTCAGGATCGGCGGCGAGGAGTGTGTGCTTCAGGCTTATAAAAGCGATGCTGAAGAGGAGCAACTGTTCATTCCCTTCAGGGATGCAACGTCTGGCCAGGAAACGTACGGTGCAGGGCGGTATCTCGACCTCAACGCTGCGAGGGATCGCACCGTCGATGGGAAATGGATTCTTGACCTCAATAGAGTGTACAATCCCTGGTGTGTATATAGCGAGAATTACACTTGTCCCTTTGTACCTCAGGAGAATTGGCTTGCAGTGCCGGTACGTGCTGGTGAGAAGAACTATCCCAAGAAGTAGCGAGTTCGCGATTGCCTGGGCATGATATGCATATTGAGGTTCTTGGAACGGAGTCGCTGAGCGTACGCGGTCTCTCCTGTGTGGTGGAGGTCGAGAACCGCAAGATCGTCATTGATCCCGGACTGGCGCTGGGCTACCGGCGCCACGGGCTTCTTCCCCACCCGGCACAGGTAGCGGTTGGAGAGCAAGTGTGCCGTTACAGAGGCTATCTCGAAACGAATGCGCATCAGGTTCGCGTTTGCTGCAATAGGCTAGATCGGGAGAAGAAATGAATCTACGGACGGCGGAGAAAGTCTCTGTAGAGGGAATCCGCTTAACAGCACTGGCCAGCGGCACGGGCTGAGCCTCCAAGATGGGCCCTGGGGCCCTGGCGCAGGTCCTGCGCCCTTTGAGCGAGATGTTTCCCGCAAGAGCATATCCCGACCTCCTCGTCGGCCTGGCGGTAAGCGATGACGCTGCCGTCTATCGTGTCAGCGATGAACTGGCCGTGGTCTTGACGCTCGACTTTTTCGCGCCCGTCGTGGATGATCCCTACGACTATGGCGCCATCGCCGCTGCCAATGCCATGAGCGACGTGTATGCTATGGGCGGTGAGGTAGTCTTGGCTCTCAATATCTGCGGCTTCCCCATCGATCTCCCTTCCAAGACCACAAGCGAGATCCTGCGCGGGGGAGCCGTAAAGGTCGCTGAAGCGGGGGCTGTCCTGGCTGGAGGTCATACTGTGATCGACGACGAGGCCAAGTATGGCCTGGTCGTGATAGGCTTTGTCCATCCCGACCGCATCGTCACCAAAGCCGCGGCGCAGGTTGGCGACGTGCTGGTCCTGACCAAGCCCCTGGGCATGGGCATCATTGCTACCGCGCTCAAGATGGGGATGGTTGAGCCAGATCACGTGGAGGCGGCGGTGGCGGTGATGAAGACACTGAACCGAAAAGCCGCCCGATTGATGCAGCAAGTGGGTGTGGACGCTGTTACCGACGTCACCGGCTTCGCCTTGTTGGGCCACGCCCAGGAGATGGCGGAAAAGAGCGGGGTAGGGATACGTCTTGGTTTGGAGAACTTGCCTTTCCTAGAAGGGGCGAGTGGGTATGCCAGAGATCGGATCTTTCCTGCTGGCGCCGGTCGGAACCAAAGGTGCTATGCCTCACACGTTCGCTTCGCGCCTTCTATCCCCGAGTGGATGCAGACGCTTCTCTACACGCCAGAGACCTCAGGCGGTCTGCTCATTGCTGTGGCAGAGGATAAGTTGGGCGAGCTCATTGGGCTCTTTGCCCGGGAAGGGCAGGCCCACTGGATCATTGGACGCGTCGTGGAGGGCAAGGGAATAGAGGTGGTCGACGCTGCCCCGTTGGCGCAGGCAAAAGGGTTGACCTTTTCCAGAGATGAGACCTGATGTGAAGGGAGATTGGCGGTCGGAAAGTGCTCGGGGACGAGGCGGTAGTTGAACTGATCGTGGAGCTACTTCCATCCGGCGGCAGGGTCCTGGATGTGGGCTGTGGTGGGGGAGACATCCTGAGAGCACTGGCTCGGCGAGGCGTGAAGGGGATAGGGGTAGACCCTCATCCCTACGGAGGAGCTCCCTGCCAGCGTCTCCACGCAGAGGAGATCAGCACGTTGGGGGAGCAGTTCGAGCTGATCTACACGCTTCATGCGCTGCACGAGTTCGACGCGCCGGAGCGGTTCCCGAGGGAGGCCAGGGAGCTGTTACGTCCGGGTGGGGTTCTGTTGATCATGGACTGGGTCCGAGGGGCAAAGATGGGAGTACAGGAGAGGTACTTTGCGGTCGAGGCGGTGGCAGGATGGATGGCCGACGCCGGATTCGACATGCTGCGGCAGGAGGTCCGCGGGCAGACCATGATCGTGGCCGGCCGGGTGCCGATCTTCGAAGAGACCACATGAAATTGCTCCGAGGGACGATACGATGGGGAATGCTGTCGCTACAGTCGAAAAGGAGAGAAAGCGATGCGATACGGCTACAATGGAAGCATCATGAGGGTGAACCTCTCGCAGAGGACCATTTCGGTGGAGCGGCCGGAGGAGGATTTCTACCGCACCTACTATGGCGGCTGGGGCTTTGTGGCCTACTATCTCCTCAAGGAGCTTGAGCCGGGAATAGACCCCCTGGGCCCTGAAAACAAGCTTATCGTCGCCCTGGGTCCGGTCACGGGCATGCCCCTGGGCGGCAGTGGGCGGAACGCCATAGGGGCCAAATCCCCTCTCACCGGCGGCTTTGGCGAGGCCGATGTGGGAGGGTTCTTTGGCGCAGAGCTGAAACGCGCTGGCTTTGACGCCGTCATCGTGGAGGGCAGGGCAGAGAGCCCGGTCTACCTCTGGGTCCATGACGGTGAGGCCGAGATACGGGATGCAGTACACCTCTGGGGAAAGGCCACCGGCCAAGCCCAGGCCACGATCCGTGAGGAGCTGTCAGACCGCGGCATTCGCACTTGTCTCATCGGGATGGGGGGCGAGAGAATGGTACGCTATGCTTGCGTCCTCAACGATCTGAACCACGCCGCAGGAAGGTGCGGGCTGGGTGCAGTGATGGGCTCCAAGCTCCTCAAGGGCATCGCGGCCCGGGGCCACAGCGTCCCCCCGATGGCGGAGCCAGAGGTAGTGCGCGATCTAGCCAGGTGGCTGAGCGAGAACGTGGAGGAGCTCCACGGGGATCTCAGCAGGTACGGCATGGGCACAGGCATGGTCGGGATGAGCGAGCGCGGCGGGCTTCCCACCCGCAACTTTCGGGAGGGCACCTTTGAGAGCGCGGACAGGATTGACGCCAAGACCCTGGCGGAGACCATCGGCGCTGGTATGGAGAGCTGCTATGCCTGTCCCATCCACTGCAAGAAGACCGTGCAGGTAGAGGAGCCGTACAGGATAGACCCCATGTACGGCGGCCCGGAGTACGAGGCGCTGGCCTCCCTGGGCTCTCTGTGTGGCGTGGACGACCTGGTGGCCATCAGCAAGGCCAACGAGCTGTGCAATGCCCATTCGCTGGACGTGATCTCCACCGGGGTCTCCATCGCCTTCACTATGGAATGTTTCGAGCGAGGCCTGATCACCGAGGAGGATACAGGCGGCCTTGAACTCCATTTCGGCAATGGTCAGGCATTGGTGGAACTTGTGGAAAAGATCGCCCGTCGGGAGGGGTTTGGGGACTTTGTGGCCGAGGGTGCGCGCCGGATGAGTGAGCGGATCGGGAAGGGCTCGGAGGAGTTCGCGGTGCAGATCAAGGGACAGGAGGCCCCCATGCACGACCCGCGTGCGCGCTCCCCTGTCTTGGGGCTGGGCTATGCCATTTCGCCCACGGGCGCCGATCACGTCCATGTGACCACCCACGCCGTATTCAAGAACTGCGCCGGGCTCTGCGCTGTGCCAGGATACAGCGACGAGCAAGTGGTGGCTATGATCCGGGCCATCACCGGTTGGGAGGTCTCTATCTACGAGCTGGAGAGGGTGGGCCAGCGAGGTATGGACATGGCGCGTGCCTTCAACGCGCGAGAGGGCTTTACCGCCGAAGACGATAGGACCGCGCTCCGCTTTGCGGCTCCCTTCGAGTGCGGCCCACTGGCTGGCTCCCGAATCAATGAGGGCTACCTGGAATCCATGAAGCGAAACCATTATCGCATCATGGGTTGGGATGTGGACACTGGCATCCCCACGGCGGCGAGGCTGGAAGATATAGGGATAGGATGGGTGGCAGAAGAGCTGGCACGATCAAGGGCTGCGAAGGCAAGCAGAGAGGCTTGATGTCGAGTGAAGGGATCAGGAGCTCCTTCGCGAGGGAAACACGCTTTGGTGAGCAGCGGAAAGAGTGAGGGATAATGTCAGGCAACACGCTCTCAAGCAACCAGGCGGCCAAGTGGCTGCGGTGGATCGCCCGCCTGGCGGGAAGCCTGATGGCTGCCTCTTGGGTGTTCTCGGGCATCGCCAGTGCTGCCGTTGGGCCGCACGAGCCGTGGACCATAGAGTCGACCATGATGGTCATCTTTATTGTGACCCTCACAGCGGGCGTGACCCTGAGCTGGTGGCGGGCCAGAGTCGGATCGACCATCCTCTTCGTCTGCGGAGTGGCATTCTGCATCTTTGCCTACTTTTCCGCCGGGCATCACAAAGGCTTTGCCATGCTGGTTTCGGGCGTGCCCGTCTTGGTGTGTGGCCTCCTGTTCTTGGCGAGCTGGCGATGGTCAGCGAAGAGATGAGGAGTCCTCTCAGACGGCGGGGGAGATCCTTGGGGTTTTAGGAAACCCCAAGGGTCCCTGCTCTGCTCCCGTCAGACTGCAGTGCGGCGGATTGCTCGCCCTTACGTTCCTGTCCATGCCTATGCTCTGTGTGGGAAGGGTGGGGCATCTTGCGAGGTCGGACGTTAGTGCTCAGTGAAACCGGGAGTGAGATTTGCCAAGGCGTGACCTGTATCTGGTCAGTACAGGTCCGGCAAGGAGAGACAGACCTGTCCGGTCGGTGCGCAGTCCGGCTCACGCCGAACGGTGTACGGCTGCCGTCGGGTGCCCTGTTCATGTAAGTGAGATCTATAGCTACTATACACGAGGAGATTTGGATGAAGCTTTCAGTTTGTGGAAAGGGAGGCAGCGGGAAAAGCACCGTCGTCGCCCTTTTGGCGAATGCTCTGCAAAAGAGAGGATACGGGGTGTTGGTCGTTGATTCCGATGAATCAAACCCAGGACTCTATCGGTTGCTTGGCTTTGAAAGGAGGCCTCAACCGTTGCTGGAGCTTGTCGGGGGAAAGAAGAAGGTGTTTCAAGCTTTCTCAGAGGACTCTGATTCTCCGGTGAGTGTCCTGACGCAGGAGGAGATCCGCCCAGAAGATCTTCCCTCTCGGTACATCGTGGGGCAGGATCGCGTCAGGTTGGTTTGTGTGGGCAAGATACTCCAGTCGCTGGAAGGCTGCGCCTGTCCCATGGGGGCGTTGAGCCGTGAATTCCTAAAGAGGCTCCGCCTGCAGGAGCACGAGGTAGCCCTTGTTGACATGGAGGCGGGTATAGAGCACTTTGGCAGAGGCGTTGAGACGAGCGTGGACAGCGTGCTTGCCGTGACCGAGCCTTCTCTTGATTCACTGGAACTTGCCGAGAAGATCGGCACCCTCGCTGACAATGTCGGGATAAAGAGGGTTTGGGCTATCCTCAACAAGGTACCATCGGAGGAGATGGCTTTGAGATTGAGAGAGGAGTTGGAGGGGAGAGGCGTACCTGTCATTGGATCCATTGGTTACGATCAGGAGGTTCTCCGGTCTGGCTTGGAGGGATGTCCAATCCACGGCAGTAACGCCGAAAGGGAGATCGAAGGAGTAGTGGACCAGTTGCTCTGAAGGAGGCAATTGTGTGCTTGGCTACGGTCTATGTTGAGGATGACGGTGAACGTGAAGAAGTGATGCAGGACGTGGCCTGGATCGTGCCTGAAAGCGGCGGAGTTCAGCTGATCCCCTTCTTGGGGGAGAGCAGGCTATTCCAGGCCAAGATCAAGAGCATTGATCTGATGAATGGTTCGATCGTTCTGGAAAGGATGGCTGCCGATCCTCCCCAAGTGGGATTCGACGGTCAAAGGAACGGATAGGAATCGATTCACCTGTCGAGGCAGAACTGCCGGTGTGTGCCCCGTCCTTGTCGAGGCACGGAACCGCAAGGGACAGCGACTCGTGAACCGCGATTACGTTGGAGGGAAAGAGCGATGGCTGAAATGACCCACACCGCGTTTAACGATCATTGTATCGTATCCTGCGGGATGCTGCGTCCAGAGATCACCCATCTGATAGAGACGGGCTTTCTGAGTCCACGCCGGATCCTCTTTGCCCCGCCGGGCCTGCACGCCTTGCCGGATAAGCTGGAGGAGCATCTTCTCAAGAGACTGACACAGGCCCGGGAACGGTGTCCCGATGAAAAGATCGTCGTCGTGTATGGGAAAAAGTGCTACGTCAACACCAATGAGCCACTGAGACGAGTGGACTCGATCTTGCAGGCGGCAGGCCAGGGGATCGTCAGGGTAGAGGGAAACTATGGCTACGACATGCTGGCTGGCTTGGAAGAGCGGCAGGGCATTAGCGAGGGGCGGCAAGACAAGGTGCTATGGTTTACGGCAGGCTGGCTCAAGCACTGGAAGGTCGTCTACCAGAAGTACTTTGGCTGGGATAGCGCCGATGCCAACGCGAACTTTCCAGGGTTCTACGACAAGATCATTGTCCTGGACGGCCTGGGGCTCACCGAAGAGTACACGACGCACCACGCCGAGGAGATCCTGGAGTTGTTCGATTGGACGGGCCTGGAAGTAGAGTTTCAACCGATTACCCTTGACCGTTTTGCGGGGTTGTTGGAGGACGCTCTGACCGCGGGTGCTGTGAAGCTCGCTTCAGAGTAGCGGGGGCTCAGAGTAGGAGAGGTCGGAGATGAGCATAGTAACGGCGCAGGTCAGCCTCTATCCGCTGCGGCAGAAATCGATTGGGCCGACCATCCGTGAGGCAGTGCGCGTCCTCTGCCAGCGTGGGCTTAAGGTCCGAATAGGCGAGATGAGCACCCTGGTGTGGGGGGAAGAACAGGCGGTCTTTGCTGCCCTGGAGGAGGCGTTTCGCCGGGCTGCGGAGCGTGGGGACACGGTGATGGCGGTGACTTTGTCCAATGCCTGTCCCATGCCCGAGGAGCAATAGGTGAGTGTTGCCGGTGCGGCCTTTGGTGAACGTGTCACCGATCACTATGAAGCCTGGTATGAGACGCCCGAGGGCCAGCGGGCGGATGCGTTGGAGAAAGCCTCGCTTCGCCGATTGCTGGAGAGCTTTCCCGCTGCCCAAAGCGTCCTGGAGGTAGGCAGCGGCACAGGGCACTTTACCCGCTGGTTCGACCAGCAAGGCCCGGCAGCGGTGGGTCTGGATCTGTCAGCGGCGATGCTGCTGCAGGCGCGATCGCTGGATGGTATCCCTTTGGTACGTGGCGATGCCTCCCGCCTCCCCTTTGCCGACGGCGCGTTCGACCTGGTCGCCTTGATCACCACACTAGAGTTCCTGGGACGTCCCCGGGAGGCGCTGGCAGAGGCGCTGCGCGTGACCCGGCAGGGACTGATCCTGGGCGTGCTCAATCGCCAGAGCCTGCTTGGCCTGCAACGCCGCCTGGCCGGGCTCCTGCGACCCACGGTGTACGACGCTGCGTACTTTTACAGCGTGGGCGAATTGGGGCGGCTGTTGAGGTCCGTTGTCGGAGACGGAGCACAGATCATATGGCACACAACCCTGTTCCCTGGCGTGTGGCCATGCGAACGGGCGAGCGTGCCTTGGGGAGGATTTACCGCGATGGCGCTGCTTCCGGCCAAAGGGCTGCGATAGCGGATGGCACAGCGGAAAGTGAGAGCAGGGCCAAAAGGAGAAACCGGTGATCGGACAAGTGCAAAAGCCCCTTGAAGAGATCCTTGAATACCTCGAGGGCAGGGAAAAGATAGTGGTGGTGGGATGCGGCGGCTGTGCGACGATCTTTCACACTGGCGGGGAACCAGAGGTGAAAGAGATGGCAAACACGCTGGCACAGCATGGCAAGCAGGTTCTTGCGGCCATCGCGCCGCCGCTTGGAGAGTTCACCTGTTACGCTCCCTGGAGCACGGCACGCTTGAGCCAGTATCGCCGCGAGATCGAGGAGTGCGATGCCGTCCTCCTGCTGACCTGCGGTGACGGGCTGCAGGTCGTGCGGGAGTTTGTCCTGGAGAAGGCATTCGGCCTTCAAAAGCCTGTCTGCCCGGGAACCAACTCCATGGGCCATATGGGAGGGGGGCCCACTCTGTTCAAGGAAAAGTGCATGCAGTGTGGGGAGTGTGAACTAGGCCGGTTCGCCAGCATCTGCCCACTGACCCAATGTCCCAAAGGGTTTCTAGATGGGCCGTGTGGAGGGACAACCCGGGATGGCAAGTGCGAGGTAGACCCTGAGCGTGACTGCGTCTGGGTATCGATCTATGAAAGGCTGAAGGAATTTGGTCGGCTCGACAAGTTGACAGAACTCAGGGAGCCCAAGGATTGGAGCAAGATGCAGAGACCTCGCCAGATCGAGGTTGTGCCCCTCGACCTCGGCCAATGAAAGGGACAAGGCCATGAAAACTGCGAGCAATCTGGAAAGAGTTCTCACCGCAGGGCATTTCGCCGTCACCGCTGAGCTCGGTCCGCCCAAGTCGGCTGATGCGGAGGTGGTCCGAAGAAAGGCCAGGATTCTAAAGGGATACGCCGACGCCTTTAACGTGACCGACGGGCAGACAGCCGTGGTGCGGATGGCAAGCTGGGCAGCCTGCCTCATCCAGAAGGAGGAAGGGCTGGAGCCGATTGTGCAAATGACTTGCCGCGATCGAAACCGGATCGCCCTGCAAATGGATGTATTGGGCGTTGCAGCACTCGGTATCCACAATATCCTTTCCATCAGTGGTGATCACATGTCCTTTGGCAATCACCCTCAGGCCAAAGGGGTCTATGATATCGACTCTATCCAATTGGTCAAGATCGTGAAGGATATGCGGGACGAAAAAAAGTTCCAGTGTGGGGAAGAGATGGACGTAGAGCCGCGCCTGTTCATCGGCGCTGAATGCAACCCGTTTGCTGCTCCCTTTGATTTCCGTCCTTATCGTCTGGTCAAGAAGGTGGCAGCAGGGGCCGATTTCATCCAGACTCAGATCGTGTTCAATGTGCCCAGATTCGCCGAATTCATGAAGTGTGCTGGCGACATGGGCTTGCTCGACGATGTCTACGTTCTGGCTGGGGTAGCGCCTATCAAGTCACCAGGGGCAGCACGCTACATGGCCACCAAAGTGCCCGGCATGGATGTCCCCGACGAGTATGTGCAGCGCATGGCTGCCGCCGGCAGCGGCATTCCCCGCGAGGAAAGGGAGGCCCGCCGCGCCGCCCAGCAGGAAGAGGGGCTCGATATCTGCGTCGAAACCATCCAGCAGGTACGCGAGATCCCGGGCGTAGCCGGGGTACATATCATGGCTATCGAATGGGAAGGTGCTGTGCCCCTCATCGTTGAGCGGGCCGGTCTGTTGCCTCGCCCGGCTGTCTAGCCCGGACATCATAAGCAGTTCGCAGTCCATCGTTTGCGTGATGATCCTCTTTCAGCCAAAGGAGAAATCAGATGAAAACGAGAGTGAAAGTGGTCTTTCCGGCAACCCCGCCTGATCGGGCGACGTGGCCCTACATCGGTTACAATGTTGAAGAGCGGTCGAGGGAGGTTTTGTCTGTACTGAAAGAGCAGCTTCCTGAATTCGAGTTCTCTGCCGGCGTTTACTGCTCTTTGGAGGAAGCCGAGCGCGCGTTCCAGGACGAGCAGGGCACGTTCGATGGCTACTTGGTGTACATGACAGCCATGTGGAGAGGCATTGCCGAGTTCTATGTGCACAATGCTCGGCCAACGATCGTGGCCGACGAGCTGTATTCGGGATCGGGCGGGCTACTGCGCATCTACTCGCTGATCAAAAAAGAGCACCTCCCCGCCATCGGGGTCGCTTCCTCCGACTTTCAAGACATCGTCGACGCCGTCCGCCTGTTCGGCGTGATGAAAGCCATGCGCCAGGCGAACATCCTGGTGGTCGCCGATGGCGAGACCTGGGGTGCGCGCCAGGAGGTCCTCTCCCACACCCTGGACATCTTTGGCACCAGGGCCGAGCAGATGAACTCGGATATGCTCAGAGCCTACTATGAAAAGGTAGACGCGGAGGAGGCGGAGCATTGGACGGCCAAGTGGATCCAAGAGGCGCTCAAGGTTGTAGAGCCAGATGAACCCGAGATCCTACGCTCGGCACGCATGTACCTGGCCCTCAAGGCGGCGATGCAAGACGCGGAGGCAGACGCCGTAACCGTGGACTGCCTGGGGCTGTACTATGGCGGCAAGCTGCTCGCCTATCCTTGCCTGGGCTTTTTCCAGTTGAACAACGGGGGATCAACGGGCGTCTGCGAAGCGGATGTGGACTCGACGCTCACCCAACTGCTGATCCGGTACCTGACCGGGCGGCCGGGCTATGTTTCCGACCCCGTCATCGACTCCGCCACTGGGCAGATCATCTATGCCCACTGCGTGGCCACAAACCGGGCCTTTGGGCAGCACGGCTTGGCGAATCCCTATGTGATTCGTTCGCACGCCGAGGACGGCAGGGGGGCATCGGTGCAGTCCTTGCTGCCTCTGGGACACCAGATCACCACCCTCAAGATAAGTACCGAGCACAAGGCGTTTGCGATCCACACGGGAAGGACTGTAGCCAACGTGGAGGACGACAAGGCCTGCCGGACCAAGCTGGCGGCCGAGGTGGATGCCCAAAGGATCCTTGACAACTATCATTCAGAGCTCTTTGGCTGGCACCGAGTCACGTGCTACGGCGAGTACCGCAAGCTGTTCGTGGATCTGGCCACGCTCTACGGCCTGGACGTTCTCGAGGAGGATCGATGAGACGTCGCCCCAGGCCGAAGACAGCCGTTGGGGGCCGAGGAGATCTCCCAGCACTGTCCAAGAAGCAAGGTGTCAGAAGCAAAATGCGGAGAAAGAGGGATGACAAGGCGAACTCCAGTGAGCGGGGGCCATTCCTAACATGCACGCAGATGTACCGCCGGAGAACACCGCAGGCGTGTTGGGGCTTTCCAAGATGTGCAGGCCTACCGGGCGCGCGAGTGTGCGGCACGACGTTCGCCACCTGTCATGCGGTCATAGGAGGAGTTCGATGATATACAGGATTCGGGCAAGAGTTGATGGCGTGCTCAGGTTCATCCGCAGGCAGAAACACAACTACCGGGTCGGGGTAGCGCGCTCCTCGGCCAACAGCTTCCTGATGGGCCTCACCAACCAATACAGTGCCATATACGCTGTTGGTTTGGGAGCCGATTCCGTGCAACTGGGATCCCTCAGCAGTGTTGGCAGTGCGATCGGCACCCTTCTCTCCATCCCGATAGGATGGCTGGTCGATCGGCAGGGCATTCGGCCGTTCTTCCTACTGGCGATCGTCCTGTCAGCGGGAGGAGCCTTGCTCTACGCTCTGGCGCATGACTGGCGAGTCCTCATCGCTGCAGCCATTCTTGCTTCCATATCTGGGCGATTGAGTGGCACGAGTAGCAGCGTGATCTGTGCTGATTCCGTGCAGAACAGGGACCGAGTGACTGCACAGAACGTCTGTGGCACCTTGTCTGCGATCGTCTCCATCGTCACACCTCTTGTCGCCGCTTATCTGGTAACAGCTTTCGGAGGGATGAATCTTGAGGGCATTCGACCCTTGTACTATCTCCAGTTTGTGGGATACGGGCTCGTTTTCCTCTTTGTGGCTGCCAAACTGCGGGAACCTCGACCGAAGCAGCCCGGGGAGACGAAAGGCGGCCTGGGGTTTGTCGCAGATTTTCGCCAGCTCTTCGAGGGACGGCCAGCCCTGCGGAGATGGCTCGTCGTTTCCGCTCTCACCTCGCTGCCTATGCCTATGTTTTGACCGTTTACACAGCTTTACGCCTACGAGGTCAAAGGAGCGGATCAGTACCTTCTGGGCGTAATGGCTACCGCTACAGTTGTAGCGCGACTGGTCTTTGGTATTCCTATCGGGCGATTGGCAGATCGAATTGGGCGAAAGCGGGTGATCTATTTGCTCACGCCGCTATGGTATATCTCCAATCTATTGCTTGCGTTCTCGACGGGCCCAATCACGCTCGTGCTATATGCAGCTTTCCAGGCATTCTACTCCATCTCATCTGGTGCGACGAGTGCGATGACCATGGAGCTGGTTCCAGTCGAGCAGCAGGGAAGGTGGAGTGGGCTGCTTGGCCTCTTTGCGGGATTGATGACCATTCCTGCGCCGATCATTGGCGGGCTCATCTGGAGGGAACTCGGCGCTGTGTACGTCTTTCTCATTCCCATAGCCCTGGATCTTCTGCTGAGAGTACCTTTGCTGTCCACAGTACCAGAGACTCTCCGAGGGCCAAGCCCCGGGGAGATGAAGGCGCCCTGAATTCGACGGAAGTGCCTGCGCCCTGCGCCGACAGCGGCAGGTCAAGACACCCGCGCGATCGTGACAGACGGTTGCGGCTGTGTATCCGAGGAGGAAGAATATGGAGCGCGATCGTCATGATCAGAGCTTCGAGAGAGAGGTCCTAGCAGAGCCGGGTGGCGAGCACCTGTATCACTGTTACTCCTGCGGCACCTGTGCATCTGCCTGCCTGGTGAGGAGAGTCGACCCCGCTTTCAACCCCCGCCGGATCCTCGAGATGGTCATGTTGGGCATGAGAGAGGAGGTTCTTTCCAGTCCGGTCGTCTGGCTGTGCTCGGCGTGTGACCTCTGCTATCCTCTATGCCCGCAGCAGATCCACATCTCTGAGCTGATGAAGGCCATCCGGAACATTGCCATCCGCGAAGGCTACGAGCCACCAGGGCCCATTGCCGTGGTGGATGAGAATCTCTGCTCAGGGTGTGGCATGTGCGCAACGGCGTGCCCCTACGAGGGCATCGAGTTGGTGGCGGACCCGACGTCAGGAAATGGGCACAAGGTAGCCCAAGTCGACAAGTTCCTGTGTATGGATTGCGGCATCTGTGCCGCGACGTGTCCCTCCGAAGCGATTCGCATCGAGGCATTCAGCCGTGAGAAGGTCGCCATGCAGATCCAGGCTGGCGGATGGCTCAGGAGTG
>Ga0315550_1000313_pt1 | contig 29438 bp, 27 predicted proteins | sample SalMarSW160190MG_2_FD_203100 | JGI IMG/M metagenome (GOLD analysis project Ga0315550, IMG submission 203100) | Salt marsh sediment microbial communities from the Plum Island Ecosystem LTER, Massachusetts, United States - Salt Marsh Sediment SW1601-90 ...
GCGGCGATAACTGTAATTACTGCCCCAGATATACGGGGACCATAAACAATGATGAAGAAGCATTAAGAAGAGCGGCAGAAATCTGGTATGAAATAGGGTGGAGAGACAGGATATTACCGCCTGATGAGATGAAATGTTACGGATGTTTATCTGTTAAAAATTGTGCATATGGGATAAAAGGATGCTGCAGGAAAAAGAAAATTGATAATTGCGGTTACTGTGTTGAAATGCCATGCGAAAGGTTAAAAGAGGCAGTAAGAAGAGTTAAGAAGTTTGAAAAAATAAGTAAAGATTTAATGTCAGAAGAAGAATATGAAATATTTAAAATGGCTTTCTGGTTGAAAGAGAAGCGTTTAAAAAGGATAAGGGATGAGAAAAAAAGTGATAATAAAACACCGCACAGATCATCGGAATATGATATAAAAGTCAGGAAGACCATACCGTTTTATGAGTGTTTTCAACGGGAAACAATTGATTTGGTTAAAACTATTAATCCTGATGTAAGGAAATGGCTGGATACCGGCTGCGGGACCGGTTATCTTATAGAGAAAGCGATAACTGAATTAGGAGGCTGCAAATTTGTACTTACCGATCCTTCAGCAGAGATGCTGGCGGAAGCCGGAAAGAGACTTAAAAGTTATAAAAATATAGAATATATGGAGCCGGTTAAAACCGAAGAAATAAACATTTCAGACCCGAAGGGGTATGATGTAATAACTGCCATACAGGTACATCATTATCTGAATGAAGAAGACAGAAAAAAGGCTACCTTAAATTGTTATAAGCTTTTAAAAGATAATGGCATATATGTGGTCTTTGAAAATATAAGGTCTGAAAATGATGGTGCATTGGATTTTCAGCTGGACAGGTGGATGAATTTTCAGCTGCGGGAAGGCAAAAGTAAAAAAGGTGTAAGCGATCATAGAAAAAGGTTTGGAGTAAAATATTTTCCCATAAAAGTAAGTGAGCATCTTAAGCTGCTTAATACTGTAGGATTTAGGATTGTTGAAATCTTGTGGCTGTCATATCTGCAGGCAGGCTTTTTTTGCATTAAGTAGAAGTTCAATATTTTAATTGAAAATAAGGCTAACAAGTGGAAGTAAAACTGATATAATATAGTTTACTCGAAAATAGGAGAATGGGAAATAAGGTGAGACTATGAAAAGATTTTTATTAATAACAGCTATAATTATTGCTATGTTATCAACAGGGCTGACCGGGGTTGGCTGCAGCACAATGGCAACGACACAGCCTGTCAAAATCGAATTTATGGGAAGCGATTTTGAAATATCCCTACCGGAAAAATGGGAAGGCGCAAAAAAAGAAGATCTTGATTCCATAATTAAAAAGCTTAAAGAAGCAGATCAGGAACAGCTGGCTGATGAGGTGGAAGCAAATAAATTTTATCTGTTATTTTTCGGATATGATTCAGAAGCCGCTGAGCTGGGCAGCGATATAAGCAGGCTTACTATCACGGGCGAATCTGCAGATTTTCTGTCAATCGATGAGTGTATGGAACTTGAATATACAAATATTGAAAAATTATATGAAGAAGCAGAGTATAAATTTGAGATTATTGAACAGGATATAGTGCCGCTCGGCAATTATAAGGAAGTGGGCAGGACCATATTTGAACAGGCAGCTGAAGGTGTTGAGACAAAATCAGCTCAATACATAATTAAACATGAAATAGATTTTTGGGTCCTGACCTTTACTGCGAAGCCGGAACAATTCGACCTGAATATACAAAATTTTGACAAGACAATTGAAACTTTTAAAATTGCAGAATAGTGCAATCGTATAATAGATAAATCCTGATTGATTAAAAAGGGAGAGAATCAGGTAAAATACGGGTCATGTTAGAAACAATTTAAAATTTTAAAGGAAGTGATAACTATGATGTCAAATATCCCCATTGATTTATCCAAAGTAAAAAAAGAAAACATCGATAAGGAAATACTGAGAGTAGGTATAATTGCAGAGCTGGATGCCATAAATCTATATGAACAGCTGGCTGCGGCTACAGAAAACAATGATATAAAAAGAATTCTTTTGGATATAGCGAAAGAAGAAAAAACCCACGTGGGAGAATTTCAGACCTTACTTTTAAGGGAAGACAGGCAGCAGGTTGAAGAGTTAAAAGCGGGAGAGGAAGAAGTTAAAGAAGAACTGGGTAAATAAACTACAGGCTATAAACCAGGCAGTCGGTTAAACCAGCGGGATTAATTAGCAATTGGTATATATAGATTAATTTCAGGAACGGGTATACGACTACAATGTTTTGGGGATAATCAAATGAAGGCGGTTAAAATTGATTCTGCAAATCCAAAAAAGGAAGAGTTAATTGCTGCCGAAGTAATAAAAGCGGATAAATTTTTTAGTAAGTTTTTTGGATTGGTAATTAGAAGAAAATTAAGGGGTAGCCAGGGATTTCTTATAGGAAACTGCAGCGGTATTCATACTTTCTGGATGAGATACAACATAGATGCGGTATTTCTGGATAAAAAGAATAAGGTACTGGCTATTTACCACCATATCAAACCTTTCAGAGCAACTCCTTTTATAAGAAATTCTTTTTACGTGTTGGAGCTGAAGGCAGGCACTGCGGGGAAAACCTCTCTGAATACCGGGGATTTAATCCGTTTTGAAGCTTGATTTTAACCTGATAATTTAAAGGGCGTTATATAAATTTATTTAATGTGTCCTTATATTTTTTGGAATCAGGTTTCATGGCTGATGCAATTTTCAAATGCCCCACTGCAAGGTTTAATTTCTTTTTCCTAATCAGGCACAGTGCCAGCCCGTAATGTGCAAAATCATTGGCTGCATCTATTTTAAGAGCCTGTGCAAAGTTTTTTCCGGCATATTCATAAAGACCGCAATTGTAATATGAGCAGGCCAGAGCTTCTCTTATGGAGCCTTTGAGGGGTTCGGAGTCTTTGGCTTTCTCAAAAAACATTATTGCCTCCATAAACCTACCCTTTTCGGATAGTCTTTTACCCTTTTTAAAAAAATAATATGCGCTGCTCATAATTAAAACCATATAAAACAAATTTATATTACCGGATAATTATAGCATTAAACAGTCCGTGTCTGCCATATTCCATTATTTATCTATTTACACATAAACATAAATATGTTAATATGCTTAATAAGCATAGCGTCCGGTAAAGAAATATTCAGGCCTAACCGGTAAGACAGCCAAAGGCAGGGGAAAATGAATAGAATATCGCTAATCATAAAACAAAGAATGTTTGGCATTATATTCATAATAATTGCCGTAATGGGCGGTGTGATTATTTTCTGGTATATAAGTAATTTAAAAGAAAAGATTTCGGAGGATACTGACTGCAAGCAGGTATTTATAACCAAAACGGATATTGCACAGGGTGATAAGATTACGGAAGAATTGATAGAATCGCAGAAGATACCGGAAAATATCTTTACAGAAAATTTTGCAACAGATAAAAGTGAAATCATAGGTAAAGAGGTTACAGAAAATATTTCAGAGGGTGAAATCATAATCAGGGATAAAATTAAGGGGATGGAACTCGATGATGGTTCGGGTTTCAGTTTCTCTTCATATATTCCTTATGACTTAAGAGCGGTCAGCGTCCCTGTAAATTTTTACGGGAATGGGTCATTTATCAGGGCTGGGGACAGAGTTGACTTGATCTCGACTTATTACGAACAGGGAAACAGTACCCTCTGCTCGGATACGGTTCTGTCTGAAAAGGAAATAGTGTTTATAAGCAGCGGCCGGCTGGGAGATTATCCCGGAGATGAAGACAGCGGCAGTAATTTATTAATAGATTCCATGTTTGACAGCAGTCCGGTTAAATCCGGCAGTGGTTCAATACAGCTTGTCCTGACTTTTTATCTGGATACATCTGAAGCAGAAGAAGTTTTTCTGGCATTGGAAAGAGGTATGCTGAATCTGTCACTGTGCCCCAGAAGATAGCTGAAATAAATTTTTTAAAATTTTAATAAAGGAGCCATAATATGAAAAAATTGGATGGGGATGAGCCAAAAGTTGTATTATTTTCAGGCAGCAAGGGCGGCTGCGGCTGCAGTTTTGTAACTTACTGTGTTTCTACCTACCTTGCCAGGGAAACAACAAAAAATATACTGCTTCTGGATTTGAATATGGGGAAGAAGGACAGCAGGATAGTTTTTAATCTGACAGATGGCGACCATAGAGATCTGGGCGATATCGAAGACGTGATAGATGAACTGGATGTCTCAATACTTAAAAGGCTTGTAATAAATTTTGAAAATAGCTTAAATCTGATAATCCCTCCCTTAAAAATTGAGAAAAATAAAATCACTTGTAAGGATTATCTGGAAAAACTTCTGGATGTTCTTAAAGAAAATTTTGATATTATCTGTATAGATTTCCCCAATTATTTGTTTAACCGCAGCAAGCTTTGCCTGAGGGAATTTGTTGATAAATTTGTTTTTATTTCCTTACCTGATATTATTTCAGTAAATAATTTAAGTGTGCTGACGAATAATATCATAGTTGATGAATTGTCCTCGAATTTTGATATAGTTATAAATAAATTTAACATAAGACCTTCTATTTCAGCTTCCGGGCTTAACAATATAATAAACTATCCCATAAATACTTTTATTCCCTATGATAGGGATATTGAGTTTCTGATGTTAAACAGGGGACCGGATTCCGTTTTTAATTATAATCTCCGGATTGTGCAGAATATTTCTGCCTTTTCCAGGAAAATATATGAGGATTTAAGCTTATGAAACCCGCCTGTGAGAATATCGGTATATCGGGTTATTTAACCGGAAGGATTTTAAAAAAGATTAAAGCGGATGAGCTCAGTGCACTTTTACCGGATTTAAGGTTGAAGAGAATTGACAGGGACCTGCGGGAAATAATAGAGGAAGAAAAAATTATAATAAGCGAAAAGGAGATATCCAGACTAACCGGCGAGATACATGAAGACAGTTTTGGTCTGGGACCGATCAGTTTTCTAATAAATGATGACGGGATAACTGAAATTATGATAAATAATTTTGACCAGGTTTATGTTGAAGAAGAAGCTGTTGTGAAAAAAACAAAAATTATTTTCAGGGACAACAATCATATCAAAAACATGGTTGATAAGGTATTGAGTCCACTGGGATTGAGGATAGATGAGAGTTCCCCTATGGTAGATGCCAGGCTTAAGAATGGTTCAAGAATCAACGTGGTATTAAATCCCGTATCATTGAATGATATAGTGGTTACCATAAGAAAATTTAAAAAAAATGTAATGAGTATGAAAAGCCTTATACGGGAAGGCACCATAGATAAAAAAGTGGCTGATTTTATTAAAACTTGTGTAAAAAGCAGGTTAAATATAATAGTAAGCGGAGCCACATCTACGGGAAAAACGACTTTTTTAAATATCATCTCTGATTTTATCCAGCCGGACGAGAGGATAGTGACCATTGAAGAGACACTGGAATTAAATTTAAACCTGCCCCATGTAATTAAACTTGAAAGCAGGCCCCCCAATCTTGAAGGAAGGGGAGAAATAACCATCAGGGATCTGGTCAGGAATTCTCTTCGTATGAGACCGGACAGAATCCTGGTAGGTGAAATCAGGGGAGCGGAAGCCGTAGATGTTCTTCAGGCCATGAATACCGGACACAGCGGTTCCATGACCACTATCCATGCCAACTCTCCCAGAGATATGATTAGCAGACTGGAGACGATGATTCTGATGTCGGGCCTGAATTTAAATCCTCCCACTGCCAGGAGGATGATCGCATCATCCATAGATATGATTATCCATCTTGAAAAATTAAAGGACGGCAGAAGGATTCTGACATCAATAAGCGAGCTTTTAAATAAATGCGGGTCCATTGGCGGTAATACAATCCTGGAAGTAAAAGATATTTTTAAATACCGACAAAAGGTCAATGCCGCAGGTAACGGCAAGCCCTGCAGGGATCACATCATTTATACAGGATACGTACCTGCTTTTATAAATAAGGTAATAAGCAGAGGGTTTGATTTTAATTTCGAGGATGAAGATGTGGGATAAGATATTAATTTCTGCCACCGCGGTTCTGGCTGTTATTTTTCTATTTTATGGATTAAAGAAAGCAGTCTGCAGGATAAGTTTAAAAACAAGAACCATAAACGGGAACATAGAATTCAACCGGTCCGGATTTACAGGATTTCTTATCAATATATACGGCACCAAAAGAAAAATACTGACGGCGGTAATATTTGCCGCACTGATCCTGGTTTTCTATTTGCTGTTTGGAAATATTATTTTTAGTGTATTGGTCAGCACGTGCCTGGAGATTTATATACTGGATATTTTTAAGGGATTTGAAGAAAAAAGGAGAGAATTACTCCATAATCAATTAATTGAGTTTATAAGCCATATGTCAGTGCTGCTGAGAGCCGGAAAAACGGTAAGGGGTATATTTAAAGATGCTGCCAGATGGTTCAAGGATCCGCTAAGGTTTTATTTAAATAAAGTCGCCAATGAGCTTAAACTTAATTCTACTCTGGATGAGGCTCTGGACAGATTTTCAGAAGAGTGTAAAAGCAGGGAAGTCGGCCTGCTAACCAGCTCTTTAAAGATAAACAACAAAGTAGGAGGAGATTTGATAGCTGCACTTGATTCAATAGCCGGCAGGGTACGTTATAACCTGAAGATAAAATCTCAGATGAGAACCATGAGTCTTCAGGGCAGGTATTCCGGCAATATTATCTCGCTTTTTCCTATTATAATTCTTATTTTACTGAGCGTTCTTGTGAATAGGGAAATCCTGGGCTTTTTTTCTACCAGTATAGGGACGATTATGCTTATTGCCGGGGGTATCCTGGAAATCGCAGGAATAATGGTAATAAAAAAGCTATTGGCATAGAAAAATGATAGGGACCAAAGTATGCTTATATATTTAATTATATTCCCATATTATATATTTTTATGCATAGGTGTGTTTTATATGGTCAGGGCCGGAAGTTACAGTCATTACAGAAAGATTAAAGGCAATTCGCAAATAAAGAGAGCTGCCGGCGGACTGGTAAAAAAAATTAATATTATCTCTTATAAAATCGGGGGGATTTTTTCAGGCAGATACCGGTTTGGAGCCGGAAAAGAAAATACGGATTTTTTTAAATTACCGGGATCTGAAAATAAAATACTTATTACCCGCCAATCTTTTATGGGCTATAAAATAATCTTTTTTATGCTGTTTATGATTGCAGCGGGCTTTATTGGCAGCAGTATCATAAGTTCTGCCTTAATGGGTATTGCAGGCGGGGCTGCGGGATATTTTATACCGGATATATTACTGCGCAGGTCTAGATCCAGGAGGCAAAAAGAGATAGACAGAGATTTGCCGTATGTTATTGATCTATTATCAATGGCTACTTTATCAGGGCAGAATATTTATAATGCCATGAAGATCGTGATTGAAAAATATAAGGGGCGTATCTGTGAAGAACTTACAAGTTTTGTAAAAGATGTGGACATTGGTATTGGAAAATCAGAAGCCTATGGCAATTTGATGAACGGGAATAATTCGGAGGATTTTAAAAGCTTTATCTTTCTTTTAATTCAGGCGGAAAAATACGGCTCTTCCATAAATGAAGTATTAAATCAGAAATCAAGACACATAAAGTTTGAGACCTATCAGAATCTTGAGAGGAAAGCCAGGAAAATGACCATATCAATTTTATTCCCCCTGGTATTTATGATTCTGCCCTCTTTTATAATACTGGTGGGGGGACCGCTTGTATTTTTAATAGGAGGAGATTTCTTTCAGTTATGATATTTTGAATTCATAAACATAAACACCCCGGATATGTTATCCGGGGTGTTTGTCAGGCGTCCGTAAAATTATATATAATCAAACAACTAGTTTGTAAAAACTGTGGCTACTACTCTTCTGCCTCCGCCATCAACCACTCCTATCCCAATTTTGGAATATACGGGTCTTACGATATTTGCTTTGTGGGTGGGACTTGCCATCCATGCATTAGCGAATGCTTCAGGCGATCCACTGGATGCCGGATTGGACTGACCAAGATTCTCTCCGCCGTTTACATACGGCACCCCATTTTCACCCAGTATATTAAAAATATTTCGCCCATCGGGTGTGTAATGTGAAAAGTAAGAGTTGGTTATCATATCGCTGCATCTGTATCTTGCAATATCTGTCAGTTTCTGATCTGCCTGGAGGATTCCGAGACCGTTTGATACTCTTATGGTATTAATAAGATTGAGTATAGCAGCTTCAGAATCATTTAAATTCGCAGCTTCCAACGGAGCTGCAGCAACTACAGTGGCTTCACCAGTTGCGGCATTTCCCAGCACTTCTGCTTTATATTCTTCGCTTATACTCTCTGTTTCTTTTTCTATGTTATCGAGTATCTTTGTCAGCATTATGTCTGCATCTATATCACTGGCTTTGATAGAAACATCATTTTGCATAATTGCCGTATTCCCAGCAGTTTCTATTCTATAGGTGCTGTTTTCAGCAAAACTGTTGTCTATCTTTGCCGATTTAAAATTAAAGCCGCTGGTCACTGCAAAGATTGTTACCAGTGTCAGTACCAGTACTGTAATTAAAATTTTATTCAATTTAGTCTTCATAATCTGTCTCCAAAAAAAAGCCATCCAACCTATAGAGGCCAGACGGCTTGATTTTTTTAAATAAAAAAGCAATAGCCGGTTGCACTACTGGCTCGTTACATTCAAAAGTGCCCAAATAACAGAATGTAAGTCCTAGCCTCTATTACAAAAGTAATATATAAATTTTCAAAATAACTATAATTAAACTTTGTATGCTTATATTAATACAATAAAGTATAAATGTCAAGATAAATTTATAAATATATTAAATAATTAATATATTAATAAATTTAATTATATTTTGATGTGAAATATAGAAAAGGAAGGCGGAATTTTTAGAAATAATATTAATTTATGTATTTACACAAAAGTATAAATATGCTAAATTATAGATATATCTTATATGATTCTGAGAGGAGGTGACCTGACTTATATTTAATATGAAAGGAGGTGAAAAAAATAAAACTAAAAAAATTAGCTGCAAGAATAAAGATACGGTCGCAGAAAGGACAATCTACTCTTGAATATGCACTGGTTACGGTAATCGCAGGGATAATAAGCGCAATACTGATTGCAGTGGGAAAGCCGGTAATAATCGATGTTATTTCCAAGGTATTTAACAAGATAGCTTCTATGGTATAGGCAGCGGATGAACGATATATTATTCTTGCAAATACAAAAAAATGGGAAGCAGTTTGGTTTTTAAGATTATGTCAGGAATAGGTAAATTTAAAAGAAATTTAAAAAAATTGTTCGGCAGAACAGGCGGACAGTCTTCACTGGAGTTCGCTCTTGTTGTTCCTTTTATTGTCTTAATAATTTTAACTGTTTCCCATATTGGTTTGATGGTTTACCAGAAAAATGTATTGGAGCAGGCAGCACGTGAAGGAGCAAGAGTAGTTGCGACAACCAATTCCAACACTGAAGCATGCAGGGCCGTAAGGCAGGTTTGTTCGGGTTTGGAGCAGGACAGGCTTGGCATAGATATTGATCCGGGTAATAAAAATTCCAGAAAAGTTGGGGACATGATCACAATTACCCTTTCCTATAAATGTTCCGGTATTGTCAGAATAATGCAGGTACTTATGGGAAAGGACATGTTTTTAAAAGTCAGAAGCAATATGAGGATGGAATGCTACTGAAAAATTTAAAAATTAAAAACAAGGGAAACATTTCGATTCTAACTTTAGCTGCTGTATTAGTATTTGCAGTTTTATTTTTACTAATATTTGACCTCTGCAATATTTTTATAGCAAGAGAAATTACAAAAAATGCTTCTGATGCTGCTTCGCTTGCTGTGGCACAGAATGTTTTATTTTTAGAGAATCAAAATTTAAATGAAATGGCCGGAAAAGCAGCAGGTATGAATGGCTGCGTTCTTGTTGAATGCAAATGTGATTATGATGAGATACAGGTTACGGTAGAAAAAGAGCTTGATTTTATTTTAATAGGCAGATTAATGCCTGGATACAGTAGAGTCCGGTCAACTTCTAAGACCAAAATCATATACCCTTGGGGGGAGCAGTTTGATTACTGCCGGAGCTATAGGTTCAGCCACTAGAAGACGGCTGGAATAATTTTTAATATTTTTCAGATGGGAGGATTTATGAATTATGTAAATAATATTTATTTACTGGGAAACCTGACCCGGGATCCTGAAATTAAATATACCAATGAGGGAATAGCTATAACTGAAATGGGACTTGCAGCAAACAAGAAATGGACTGATAAGAGCGGGAAGGATGTAGAAATCGTTGATTATTTTAATATCACTGCCTGGAACAATCTTGCCGAGAATTGTGCGGCCGCATTAAAAAAGGGAGACAGGATTTTAGTATGCGGTCATTTGAATTTGAGGAGCTGGGAAAATAAGGAAGGTAAGAAATATAATATTACCAGCATTACGGCTGATGTAGTGGCGGGAAGCCTTGAGTTCAATCATATAAAGATTTTGGAAAAAGATAATATGGTTAAAAAAGGCGATGATTTAAAAGGAGTCAGGGTAAAATCTAAGATTTAATGAGATTTGAAGAAGGCCTGATTTATTTAAGGTAAAAGAAAGCTTCTGATGCCATGGGGGCTTTCTTTTACCTTTGATTTATTCTTATTAATTTTTTAATATCAGTCTTACATTAAGGACTACAGCAGCGTCTCTCTTAATGGTTCTTCCGCATTCAGGACAAAAAATTTCATCCGGTTCTTTATATTCCATTTCTGCCATAATTAATTCTCCTAACTTGGTTTTGTTCTTTACCGTTCCTAAATAAATATATGTTTTTAATCAGATAAATTTTATTATACATAACTTTATGGAGAAATATGACAATTGCTTTAAGAACAAAGAGATGTGTTCTAATAATATTACGGCAGGAGACCGGAAATTAAGATATAAGTGTTTGCATTTATTCGGAGCAGTAATTAGTATTTATTGGTAAGATCAATATTAAAAAGAGATTTAACTTGAAAGATTTCAGACAATTAAAGCCTGATGATAGAATAGTCTTTAAGAAGTGTCATCCCTGCGGCTGCAACCAGTGGCTTCTGTTAAAAGTGGATAGTAAGCTGGAACTTAAATGCCGGAAGTGCGGCAGAAAGATTGTACTGAGCTGGAGTGAATTTGAAAAGAGATTTAAGTCTAAATTAAATTAATTGTAGTATAATTATCCGGATTGTATCCGGGATAACGGAAAGGCAATAGAGGTGAAATTTAGAAAATCGGATTATGAAAGTTATGATTACAGAAGATTCTGGGAAGATGATAAAAGATTATATGAGGATAATGCTGAAAGGCTGGCTTTAAGAGGGCTGCTGGCAGGAATCGACAGGGATAATAAGTTATTTTTAGACATAGGCTGCGGCTACGGCAGGCTGTTTAATGAGTATCGGGATTTTGCTTTTATAGTCCTGATTGACTATTCGATAAAAAATCTGGTAAATGCCAAAAAAAGGATAGAAGATTTTTTGGCCCATGATGGGAAAAGATTATCATTGGTGCATTTTATTGCAGCAGACGCCGCCTCGCTTCCTGTAAAATCCAAATGTGCGGACGTAGTGCTTACTGTTAGGATGGTGCATCATCTGGACAGCCCCGAAAAGTATTTTGATGAGGTTGCAAGGATACTGAAGGATAGGGGACTGTATTTGCTCGAGTTTGCCAGCAAAAGAAATTTAAAGAACATATTGAAATATTTTATAGGAAAGATGGATACTTCCCCTTTTAATTTAACTCCCTCGCAGGTAGGAGAGACAATACTGAATTTTCACCCCAGGCATATATTGAATAACCTGAAAGAGAGAAATCTTTTGGCAAAAAAACTGGTAAGCGTTTCCAATTTTAGGCTTAATCCATTAAAGAAATTTCCGGGTACAAAAACACTTATATCCTTTGAAAAAATTTACCAGAAGATTTTTTCCTGTATTCCTTTGGGACCGAGCATTTTTTTAAAGAGTATATTAGATGAACCGGAGTCAGGAGATATCGGTCACAATCCGGATAAAATTCTGGAAGATATCCTGATATGTCCGTTTTGCAGAAAAGGCGCTCTTGATTTTGAAAAAAATAAGATTAGATGCAGGACTTGCAGCAGAACTTTCAGTAAGAAAAACGGAATCTATGATTTTAAAAAAAGCAACACCTGATTTCCCGTGCTTCAGTGATTCTTGTAAAAGATCTGACACCCTGTTACAATTATGCTACAAAGATTCATTTAAACCTTAGCTGATAATAAATTTATATAAGTAATTCACGGGTGTAAATTGAAATGGCAGAGAAAATATATTCCGAAGGTGTGATTTCAAGATTATCCCAGTATTTGAAATAGTGCAGTTGAAAGAATTGGGTAAAAGAACTACAACCTCCAGAAATATAAGCAGCAGCACTGGTATTAATAGCGCAGAAGTAAGAAGGGACCTGATATATTTCAGAATAAAAGGCAAGAGGGGTGTTGGATTTAACATTGATGAACTTATAAATTCATTTAATAAGATCCTGGGTTATAACAGATCGGTTCGTATAGCTTTAATCGGCGCGGGTAATCTTGGTAAAGCGATTCTAAAATATAAAATGCTCGAAAGATTTGGTTTCAAGATAGAAAACCTTTTTGATAACGACCCAAAAATAATAGGAAAATTTTTTTCCGGACAGAAAGTACTGAATATAGGTCAGATTAAGGATATAATCAGTAAAAAAAATATAGAGATATCGATACTTGCCGTACCTCCCGATTCTGCACAAAAAGTTACGGATATACTGGTGAAAGCCGGTATTAAAGTAATAATCAATTACACTTCTGTTCCTGTTAGAACGCCTCAAGATGTAAGGATTGAGACAACGGATCCTATTGAAAAATTGCTTCACACTCTGTATTATTTATCTCGTACCGGATATGCAGAATATAAATGATTTTCAGGATATAGGGAGTAAATAGAATATGAATAAAGCCAAAGGCTGTTTTATTACCGTACTGATTATTTTTATCTTGGTTGCAGCGGTTCTTCTGATTATCTCCTTTAACAGTGTGAATTCTCTTAAAAATGGCAGGAACATGTTATTTTTGGGTATTGATGAAAGGGAAGAGAGCAATGATTTCAAGGGCAGGACCGATACCATTATCATATATCATATGAACAGCTGGGGGAAGAAGGATTCTATAATCTCTATTCCCCGGGATACCAGAGTCGATCTGGGAGAATACGGATGGGGCAAGATAAACGCCGCGTATGTCTATGGTGGAGAAGAAATGATAAAGAAGGAGATATATGAACTGACCGGTATTGATATTGACAGGGTAATGATTGCAAACTTCAACGGATTTAAGAAGGTTGTAGATATACTTGGCGGAGTCGAGATAACAGTGGAAGAGCCCCTTCATGATCCATTATCCGGTGCTGATTTTGATCCTGGCACTTATACCATGAACGGCGATCAGGCCTTATCGTTTGCAAGATGCAGGGCGACCGCAAGAGCAGATATTGACAGGATGAACAGGCAGCAGTATCTGCTTAACGAAATAATAAAACAGAAATTTAACTTTTCAATGGTTGCAAAAACACCTCAGCTTCTGGAGGTCTTAAACAACGAGACTAAAACTGATTTTACTATATGGGATTTTGGTTCTATAGGATTTGTGTTATTATTTTCAAATAAGGATTTTAACCGTATCACCATACCTGCTGAACCTGGTAATATAGACGGCATAAGCTATATGATTACAGATGAAGAAGAAGTAAAAGATTTTTTAAGTGATTATCTAAAATAAGACATTGTTACGGAATTGCCCGGATGTTTTATTTTTTGGAAATAATACAGACTATTAATAAGGGTGGTATAAGTGACTGGTAATAATGATTTAAGTATTGCAAATATTTCGTCTCTTACTAATAAAGTTGAATTTTTACTGCAGGTTTCAGTAAAGTCGGATAAGCTCGATAAATTTATAAAAGAGGAGATACCTTCCGGTGATAAGAACTGGCTGGCGGACTTAAAAAGCTGGAAACTGAAAAGCAAATGGCTTTTAAAAGTTTCCGATATCTGTCTTAAGGATTACGACCAGGTCTTTTTTGATTGCGGAGACGAACTTCTTGATTTAAACGATTCCAGGAATTATCAGACTTTCAGAGAAAAGATACTGGAAGAATTGATATAGCCTTGTTATTTTCTATCTTATTTTGTGATTTAGAAATATAAAACTTGTTTTGCGTTTATATTCTCAGGAGTAATTATGATTCCCAGATATACAACCAAAGAAATGGGCGGAGTATGGAATGAGGAAAATAAATTCAGAAAATGGCTTGATGTTGAAAAAGCGGTAGCTAGAGCTCAGGCAGAACTTGGTATTATCCCGGCAAGGGCCGCAGATGATATAAATAAAAAAGCAGGATTTGATATTTTAAAAATAAATGAGATTGAATCCGAAACGCACCATGATGTTATAGCTTTCCTGACTGTTGTATCTTCGTATATAGGGGACTCTTCCAAATATCTTCATTACGGCTTGACCTCCTCAGATGTTGTAGATAGTGCCCTCTCGCTTCAGATGCTTGAAGCGGTGTATATAATCGAAATGAGAGTTAAGCAATTCATAGAAATTTTAAAATCAAAATCTAAAAAGTATGCTCATACTGTTATGGTAGGCAGAACTCATGGAATACATGCTGAACCAACTACCCTGGGGCTTAAATTCTGTATATATGCCTTTGAGATGGCCAGAAATCTCAAGAGACTGGAACAGGCACATGAAGGGATTGGGTTTGGGAAGATTTCCGGAGCGGTTGGAACTTATGCAAATACTTCTCCTGAAATCGAGAAAAAAGCATGCAGTATTCTAGGGCTGAAGCCCTCTCCGGTTTCAAACCAGATTCTGCAAAGAGACAGGCATGCGGTACTTATTTCAACCCTGGCAGTTTGCGGGGCTACATTGGAAAAAATAGCACTTGAGATCAGGAACCTGCAGAGGACGGATGTAAAGGAAGTGGAAGAACCCTTTACAAGGGGGCAGAAAGGTTCTTCTGCCATGCCGCATAAAAAAAATCCTATTATCTGTGAAAGAATATGCGGCCTGTCAAGAGTTTTAAGGTCAAATACCATTGCTGCTATGGAAAATATTGCATTATGGCATGAAAGAGATATATCACATTCTTCGGTAGAGAGAATAATAATCCCCGACAGCTTTATATTACTTGATTATATGCTGGAGAAGGCAATGTTTATAATAAAAGACTTAAATGTTATTGAATCAAACATGAAAAGAAATTTAATGAAATACGGGGGTATTATTTTTTCTCAGAGAGTATTGCTGGAGTTAATCGACAGAGGGATGAGCAGAGATGAGGCTTATGCTCTGGTTCAAAAGACAGCGCTTAAGGCCTGGAACGATGAAGGCGATTTTAAGCAAAATCTGCTGAATGAAAAAAAGGTGCTGTCTCTTATTAAAAAAGATAAATTGGAGAAACTATTTGAGATCAAGTATCATTTGAGATTTGTAGATGAAATTATCGGTAGACTGGAATATATTAAAGTATAATAAATTTCTGCTGTTACGGATTTGATCAATATTTTTTATGATTATGCTGATATAGAGGTAATGAAAAAATAATGCAGCGGTTTTACCGTCGTATAGATAAAAGCTTAGAATACTGCTACTACGTTGAGACCTCAGAATCGCTTACCAAAAAGGAACTAGAAATTCTAAAATGGCTTCTTGCAGAAACTTTTGAAAAAGAAAATTTTAAACAGAAATCATTTTTTACCGGCGGCAGGCAGGATATAATTGAAATAGGACCCCGGTTAAATTTTGAGACTGCATTTTCATCCAATGCGGTTGCCATCTGTCATACGTGTGGGTTGGAAAAAATTACCCGCATTGAACTCTCAAGACGCTACCGGTTATTACCGGCACTGCTGCCCGAAGGTAACCTCCGGCAATTTATTGATATGCACCACGACCGCATGACCGAGTGTGTTTATCCCCGGCCGCTTGATACATTTGAAATTGGAATTAAGCCTGAAGAAGTACATGACGTGCCGTTGATGGAAAAAGGTATTAAAGCTCTTAAAGAAAAGGGAATGAAAGCTCTTGAAAGATTTAACCGCAAGATAGGCCTGGGAATGGATGAATGGGACATTAATTTTTATTATAACCTGTTTGTAAATACCATAGGGAGAAATCCTACCAATGTGGAGTGTTTCCAGCTGGGCCAGGCCAATAGTGAACATTCACGCCATTGGTTTTTTAAAGGCAGGCTCATAATAGATGGAAAAGAGGTTCCAGGGACTTTACTTCAGATAATAAAATCAACATTGGATGCTGCTCCTTCCAACAGTATAATTGCATTTAATGATAATTCCAGCAGTATTATAGGTTATCTCATTGGAACCATAATACCGCAACGTCCGGGAAATCCTGCTCCCTTTAAAAAGCAACAGTGCACCTATCATATTATATTTACTGCTGAAACCCATAATTTCCCGAGCGGGGTGGCGCCGTTTCCGGGAGCGGAAACCGGTACCGGAGGGAGGATACGTGATGTTCAGGCAACAGGGAAAGGCGGCCTGGTTATTGCGGGTACGGCAGGGTACTGCACTGGAAATTTAAATATTTCCGGTTACTTAATCCCGGGAGAAGACAGAAAGTTTGACTATCCTCCCAATCTTGCTTCTCCTTTAAAGATTATAATAGGCGAAAGCAACGGAGCATCGGATTATGGAAATAAATTCGGCGAACCAGTGATCCAGGGCTTTACCAGGACGTTTGGATTAAGACTGCCTGACGGCCAGCGCCGCGAATGGGTAAAACCGATTATGTTTACGGGAGGTATAGGTCAAATTGATCACCGCCATATAAGAAAAGAAAAACCGGAGCAGGGCATGAAAGTGGTGCAGGTCGGCGGTCCGGCTTACCGTATTGGCATAGGCGGCGGTGCCGCTTCAAGCATGGTCCAGGGTGAAAATAGAGAGGAACTTGATTTTAATGCTGTACAGCGAGGCGATGCCCAGATGGAACAGAAGCTGAACCGGGTAGTCAGAACATGTATTGAAATGGGTGATGAGAATCCCATTATAAGCGTACACGATCAAGGTGCCGGCGGTCCCTGTAATGTTTTAACCGAACTTGTGGAACCTGCAGGCGGAAGGATTGAAATCCGTAATATACAGGTCGGAGATAGGACCATGTCGGTTTTGGAGATATGGGGTGCTGAGTATCAGGAGCGTGATGCTTTCCTTATAAAACCAAATCAGCTGGAGAAATTTCAGGCTGTCTGCAGCCGTGAGAAAGTTAATTGTGAAATACTGGGGGAGATAACCGGTGATGGGAGAATCGTGGTTCATGACAGCTGGAACAATTCCAATCCTGTTGATCTTGACCTTGGAGAAATTTTAAGCAATATTCCTCAGAAGACCTTTAATCTGAAAAGCATTCCGGCGAAATTGAAGCCGCTGAATCTGCCAGGCAGTCTTTCGGTCAGGGAAGCTTTAAGATTAATATTCAGGCTGCCTTCGGTGGGGTCCAAGGGATTTCTGGTAAGGAAGGTTGACCGGAGTGTAACCGGTCTCGTGGCAAGACAGCAGTGCTGCGGTCCCCTGCAGCTTCCTGTTTCCGATGTAGCGGTAGTGGCACAGAGTCATTTCGGTCTTAGCGGTGCCGCAACTGCCATAGGTGAGCAGCCGATTAAAATTCTGGTAGATCCTGAAGCAGGCGCGCGCATGGCAGTAGGGGAAGCATTAACCAATATGGTGTGGGCGCTCATAAGCGACCTTAAGGATATAAAATGTTCCGTTAACTGGATGTGGGCCGGCAAGCTTCCCGGCGGTGGAGCAGCTCTCTACAGAGCAGCAGCCGCTCTCAGTAAATTGATGGTGAAGATCGGTATAGCTGCTGATGGGGGAAAAGACAGTCTCTCGATGGCCGCGCAGGTTAAAGATGAAGTAGTAAAGGCTCCCGGCGAGGTGGTCATTTCTGCCTATGCCTCTATGCCTGATATAACCAGGGTGATAACCCCGGATATTAAACGGCCCGGTGAAAGCAGTCTCATGCTTATTGATGTTTCGGACGGAAAGAAACGTCTGGGCGGTTCGGCGCTGGCACAGGCGCTGGGTCAAATAGGCGACGAGTCTCCGGATGTGGAAAATCCTGCCGTGCTGGCCGGCGCATTCAGGGCGGTTCAGGAAATGATAGAAAAGAGCTTGATTCTTGCCGGACATGATAGAAGTGACGGAGGACTTATAACCACAATGGCTGAAATGGCACTGGCTGGAAATTGCGGGATGGAAGTCGAGCTTACTGGTGCAGGTGAAGCAATCCCTCTGCTTTTTGCCGAGGAGTTGGGTCTGGTTCTGGAGTACCTGCCGCAGGACGGTGCAAAAATTACCGGTATCTTAAATAAATACGGTGTTCCCTTTGTAATTCTGGGCAGCACTCTTAAAAAAAGACAGGTGGTTATCCGCAGGGGCAGTAAAATCGAGCTGGATATAGACCTTCCTACCCTTCTGGCCTGGTGGGAATCAACCAGTGATGAACTGGAAAAGCACCAGATGAATACAGGACTGGCAGTAAAGCAGGCCCGGGCTCATAACCGTTCCGGTCTTTCATATCGTCCTTCTTTTGAATGGAAAAGTACTCCGCCGGAGCTGTTCAAAGAAACGGGAAAACCAAAAGTTGCAGTGATCCGTGAGGAGGGCAGTAATGGCGACAGGGAAATGGCTTCTGCATTTTTTATGGCCGGATTTGAACCCTGGGATATTACTATGACCGATCTCCTTAGAGGCGGTGCAAACCTGGACAAATTCAGAGGGGTAGTATTTGTGGGCGGATTTGCCTATGCAGACGTGCTGGGCAGCAGCAAAGGCTGGGCCGGTATTATCAAATTCAGCCCCAAGCTGAAGAAAATGTTTGATCTTTTCTACCAGCGGCCGGATACTTTCTCACTGGGGATCTGTAACGGCTGCCAGCTTATGACCCTTCTTGGCTGGGTGCCCTGGAAGGGCATTCCTGAAGAAAAACAGCCCAGATTTATCAGGAATTTATCAGGACGATTTGAATCCCGCTGGGTAACGGTAAAGATTTTAAAAAGTCCCTCTATCATGCTCAGAGGAATGGAGGATTCAATTCTGGGCATATGGGTGTCACATGGCGAGGGACATTTGTACTGTCCTGATCCAAAAGTATTATCCGATATAACTGATTTAAAACTGGCACCAGTGCTTTTTACAGATGATAAAGGACATTCTACGGAACAGTATCCTTTTAACCCTAATAGCTCTCCATCGGGAATTACTTCCCTGTGTTCGCCTGACGGCAGGCATCTTGTTATGATGCCCCATCCCGAAAGGGCATTTCTGCTCTGGCAGTGGCCGTGGATACCTGAGGCATGGAGATCCCATAAAGAGCTTATGGTCTCCCCCTGGATAAAAATGTTCCGGAATGCCAGAAAGTGGTGTGAGAAAAATAGCTGATGTTGCCAAATCCTTTATTTATTTTAGTATTTTATTTGTTATAATAATTTTGTTCAATCAATGGAGCAGACTTATATAACGTTATGGTAATATGGCAGTTCATGGATAAAAACGAATATAAATTATATAAATTTATTTATATAAGCCAACCAGAAAAATGAATAGCATAATATCAGACAGAAAATTAAATGAAAAATGCGGAATATTCGGCATATATGCGCCTGATAAAAAAGTAGCGGAAATAATATTTTATGGCCTCCAGGCTCTTCAGCACAGGGGCCAGGAAAGTGCAGGAATAGCCGTATCCGATAAAGAAAATATCCTGGTCTTTAAGGACCTGGGCCTTGTATCACAGGTGTTTAATGAACAAAACATCGCACCTCTTCAGGGTAATATTGGAATCGGCCATACCCGTTATTCTACAAAAGGGAGGAATATCTGGAAAAATTCCCAGCCCTTGTACGGGATGTTTAAAAATGAGAGTTTTGCAATTGCTCACAACGGAAATTTAACCAATATCGGGGAAATAAGAAAAGAACAGATAAAGAAGGGTATCAGATTTGAAACCACTACTGATACCGAGATTATAGCGTTACTAATAGAAAACTCGGAAAAAGAAGGAATTGAGGATGCAATCAAGGATGCGATCAGTAAAATAAAAGGTTCTTATTCTCTGGTTATATTAACAAGGGACAAGGTTTTTGGCATCAGGGATCCGCATGGATTCAGGCCGCTGGTGCTGGGCAGTCTTGGAAGAAGCTTTATTATAGCTTCAGAAACGTGCGCACTGGATATAATTGATGCGGATTTTATCAGGGAAATTGATCCGGGTGAGGTTGTGGTGCTGGATAAGGATGGTGTAAGATCACAGATGCTGCTGCCTGTGGATAGGATTTCCATGTGTGTGTTCGAGCTTATTTATTTCGCCAGGCCCGACAGCTATATACATAATAAAAATATGTTTAAGGTAAGGCACAGGATGGGGCAGGAACTAGCAAAAGAATCTCCTGCCGATGCTGATATAGTCATTTCCGTACCCGATTCGGGTACGCCTGCTGCTATCGGGTATTCTGCCCAGTCAAAAATACCCTATGCTGAGGGATTCATTAAAAATAGATATATCGGGAGAACTTTCATCCAGCCTATACAGCGGACAAGAGAAATAGGAGTAAGACTGAAATTAAACCCATTAAAAGAGATTATAAAAAATAAAAAATTAGTTGTGGTGGATGACTCCATAGTCAGGGGTAATACATCCAGGAAAATAATAAAGATGCTATATTGTGCAGGAGCCAGGGAAGTCCACATGAGGATAAGCTCGCCTCCTCTCTTATATCCCTGTTATTACGGTATAGATATGGCCACTAAAAAAGAGTTTATTGCCAATCACAAAACCCTGCAGGACATTAGGAAATCATTAAATGTCAATAGTCTGAAATATTTATCCATGAATGGTCTGGTAAAGGCTATAGGCGAATCAAAGGAAAAATTCTGTTTTGCCTGCTTCAACGGGGAATACCCGGTTGATATCGCTGAAAGCCAGGAATCTGATAAATACTCTCTGGATAAGGAGGAGAAAGTATCTTCTAATGTCTGAAAAAGATAAACGCGGCCAAAGATATTCCTATAAATCTTCCGGTGTAGATATAGATAAAGCCTCCAGTACAATAAATCAACTTAAAGAAACAATAGCATCAACTTTTTCCGACAGGGTACTCAGTAACCTCTCATCATTTTCCGGCCTTTTTCAGCTTGACCTTAATGGGTATAGAGAACCTGTTTTTGCTTCTTCTACTGACGGTGTAGGGACAAAAATAATGCTGGCGAAAAAGCTTAATTATTACCGGCATATAGGACAGGATGCAGTGGCCATGTGTATTAATGATATAATATGCTGCGGAGCAAAACCACTTTTTTTTCTGGACTATATAGCCTGCGGCAGGGTGGAGGAGGAAAAAATAAAGATTATAATCAAATCAATTGCCGAAAGCTGCAAGTTTTGTGATGCTGTTCTTATCGGAGGGGAAATTGCGGAGCATCCCGGTATGTGTATGGAAGATGATATTGATATTGCCGGTTTTTCAATCGGGATAGTTGAAAAGGCAGATATAATAAACACGGGTCTGGTCAAGGAAGGTGATTTGATAATAGGCATATCTTCTTCCGGAGTTCACAGCAACGGATTCTCATTGATACGGAAACTTATTGAAGATAAAAAACTGGACCTTGAAAAGAAATATAATTGGGCTGACGGCATGCCTCTTGGTAATTTGCTTCTAACTCCTACGAAACTATATTCTAAAATAATAAATGCAATGCTCAAAAATAAGGTTAAAATTAATGGAATTGCCCATATAACCGGGGGAGGATTTTATGAGAATATAAACAGAATAATCCCTGCCGGAATGGATGCATCAATAAGGGAAGGGAGCTGGAGAGTTCCCGCGGTTTTTAAGTTCCTGCAGGAGCTTGGGAATATTGACAGGGATGAAATGTTCAGAGTGTTTAATATGGGTATAGGGATGGTTATAATTGTTCCTGCCGGCCAGTTTGACAGAATAAGCAGAACAGCCGTAGAAATGAAAGAAGAAATATATGATATTGGTACCATTACCGGCGGAAGCGGTAAGGTAATAATAGGAAAAAGATAGGTTGCGGATGAAAAAAAGAATTGCGGTCTTTGCTTCGGGTTTTGGTTCTAATCTCCAGGCTCTGATAGATTACAGTAAAGATCAGGACATGGGTGGAGATATAGTTCTGGTTTTTTCCAATAATAAGGAAGCTTATGCACTGAAAAGGGCCAAAAAAAGTAAAATCAAAGCAGTTTTTATGGACCCTTCCGAATGCAGCAGCAGAAAACAGTATGATTTAAAAATAATCGAACTGCTGGAACAGAAAAAAATAGATGTTGTGATTCTTGCAGGTTATATGTTCCTGCTGGGTGCGGAACTTGTGCGCAGGTTCCGCGGAAAGATATTAAATATACACCCTGCGCTGCTGCCTTCATTTAAAGGCGAACATGGAATAAGAGATGCCTACCGATACGGGGTAAAGGTAACCGGTGTTACAGTTCATTTTGTAGACGATGACCTTGACAGCGGTCCCATAATACTGCAGGAGGCTATAGATATAAAGCCAGGAGACAGTATGGAAAACCTGGAAAAAAAGATACACGAGATAGAGCATAAAATATATCCCATAGCAGTAGAATATTTTTGTAAGGGCAGACTGGTAGTGGAAGGAAGAAAAGTAAAAATTTTAAGTAAAGAGTAATGTAAAAAGGGAGCGGAAAGTGAAAATACAAATAAAAAGAGCTTTAATCAGTGTTTCCGATAAGGAGGGTATCGTAAGCTTTGCAGAGACTTTACAGAAGATAGGAGCGGAAATTATTTCAACAGGAGGGACCTATAAAAAATTGGAAGAGGCAGGTATAGCAGTAAAGAAAGTGGAAAAGGTTACAGGTTTCCCTGAAATGTTAAACGGCAGGGTAAAGACTCTTCATCCATATATACACGGAGGGATATTGGCTGACCGGGGCAATGAAAACCACATGAATGAAATTTCAAATTCAAAAATAAAATTAATAGATATGGTAGTGGTAAATTTATATCCATTTAAGGAAACAATATCAAAAGAAAATGTTACACTGGAACAGGCAATTGAGAATATAGATATCGGCGGACCCACTATGATCAGGAGTGCTGCCAAAAATTATAAAGGAGTGGCAGTAGTAGTTGACCCCGATGATTATAAGAAGATACAGAAAGAACTTCTGGAAAGCGGGGGATATATCAGTCCCGGGACCCTTTTTAGATTAAGCGTTAAGGCTTTCCAGCATACCTGCGAGTATGACAGCGTAATTTTTAATTACCTTAAAAATAAAGCAGTAGATTTTGGCAACTCGGATATATCTGTAAGAAACTATCTGGATGTAGAATGTAACGGCGGTGAAAAAGATACGGCAGCCAGCTTCAGGGACAGCAGCGGAAATTTTAACAGCAGCATTGGCTTAAATCTCGAAAAAATCCAGAGCCTCAGATATGGTGAGAACCCACATCAGAAAGCTTCCTATTATAAATATGCCGACAGCGGAAGAGACAGCTTTACAGGTGCCCATCAAATCCAGGGAAAAGAATTATCCTATAATAATATCATGGACAGCAATGCCGCTTTTGGGATTGTAAAGGAATTCGATGCTCCCTGTGTAGCAGTAATAAAGCACAATAATCCATGCGGTGCAGCTACGGCAGAATCGATTGGAGAAGCTTATAAGAAAGCATACCAGTGCGATCCGGCTTCAGCCTTTGGCAGTGTTGTCGCCAGTAATATGAAATGGACGGCAGAGGCTTCCAGATTCATGCTGGATAAATATGTTGAAGTGCTTATAGCTCCATATTTTGATGATGAAGCCCTTAAAATCCTGTCAGAACGAGAGAACTTAAGAATTTTAAAAATAAATTTTGATCTGGACGCCTATATTAATTATATAAATTCAGATAAATTCAAACTGGAAAATGTGGATATTAAAAGTGTAGATGGCGGCCTGCTTCTGCAGGATCTGGATGAAGGCACAGACAGCAGGGATAACATGGAAGTGGTGACCGCTGTCAAGCCAAGCCCTGAACAATGGAACAGCCTTTTATTTGGATGGCATATTGTAAAGAGCGTCAAATCCAATGCAATAGTACTTTCTGTCGGTAATAGAACGGTGGGTGTAGGGGCCGGTCAGATGAGCAGGATTGATGCCGCAGAAATAGCCATTAAAAAATCAGATGGGAAATGCAGGGGTTCGGTAATGGCTTCTGATGCTTTTTTCCCCTTCGGAGATGTGGCCGAACTTGCTGCTAAAAATGGGATTACAGCGATAATACAGCCTGGTGGATCAATCAGGGATAAGGAAGTTATAGAAAGTTGTAATAAAAATAAAATACCAATGGTATTTACAGGAAAAAGGCATTTCAGGCATTAAGAGACGAATTTATTTACTTAATCGAACAATATAGGATTATGATCTAATGGTATTAACTCTGTATTTGGGTAGAATTTTTAAATAAAATACCTCAAATCGATATTTTCTCTTGACTGCATTAACGGAATAATATATTATCAATAAACTGACCGTATGGTCAGTATTAAGAAAAGGAGGTCTTATGGATGTAGTTGAAATAAAAAATCTTACAAAATATTATGGTAAATCCAGAGGAATAATTGATGTAAACCTTAAAATTGAAAGCGGAGAGATTTTTGGATTTATTGGCCCTAATGGTGCGGGTAAAACAACGACTATAAGAACTCTGCTGGACTTTATACATCCTACCGGAGGAAGCGCAAAAATATTCGGCATGGATTGCAGAACCCAGTCTACCAAAATAAAAAATACATTGGGTTATTTGCCTGCAGAGGTTAATTATTACCAGGATTTAAGGGTAAGAGACCTTCTGGATTATGCTGCCAGACTGTATCATAAAGACTGTAGGGAAAAGGTAGAAGAACTGGTTGAAATACTGGAACTGGAGAAGAATGCAAAAATAAGCTCACTTTCTTCAGGAAATAAAAAGAAGATAACAATTATACAGGCAATGATGCACAAGCCTAAACTTTTAATAATGGATGAGCCTACAAGCGGGCTGGACCCTTTAGTACAGAGTGAATTTTTTAAGATATTAAAAGAAGAAAACAAAAAAGGGGTAACCATATTTTTCTCCTCTCATGTGCTCAGCGATGTTCAAAAAATCTGTAATAGAGTGGCTATTATTAAAGAAGGGCGCATAGTTGATATTGAAAAGATTGATAAGTTCAAAAAGGGTAAGTATAAAAGGATCAGGATTACCCTTGCTGATAAAGTTACAGAAGATAATCAGATAAATATTGCCGGCATGAAAGATATAAAAGTGAAAGGCAACCTGATGGAATTCATTTATTTTGGTGATATCGGAAGAATAACACAGGAGCTTGCTAATAGAAAAGTCAATGACCTGTGGATCGGGGAACCTACTCTGGAAGAGATATTTATGCATTATTACAGGAAGGAGGATAAATAATATGCCAATTTATCTAAGGGAAATTTCAAGCAATAAGAAATCTTTTTTTATCTGGCTTACTGTCCTTATTGCGTTAAATCTGACAGTTTTTTCAGTTTATCCTTCAGTTGCCAGTCAGGCTGAAAATATTGAACTGTTGATGAAAAGTTACCCTGAGACTTTCATTAAGGTATTTGGGGTAGATAGACTGGATTTAACCAAAATCCTTCATTTTTTTGGGATGGAAGTTTTTTTATTTATTACTCTGCTGGGCAGTATTTATTCAATGATCCTGGGTTCCGGTATAATCTCAAAAGAAGAAGATGATAAAACCATAGAATTTCTTCTGGCAAAACCGGCATCCAGAGGGAAAGTTATCACTTCAAAGGCACTATCCGTATTATCTTATATATTGTTTTTTAATATTGGTTTATTTGCTGCAGATTTGGGATTAATGGAGGCATTCAAATCAAACGAGTTCAATATGAAAATATATTTATTGCTTTCTCTGGGTGCCTTTCTGATGCATCTGACATTTGCTGCAGCAGGTCTTCTTATTTCCGTGTTTATTACCAGAGCCAGGGCGTTAATGTCAGTATCGCTTGGTGTGGTTATAGGAACGTACTTTTTAGGGATAATATCATCGCTTTCGGACAGATTTGATATTCTCAAATACATTTCACCTTTTGAGTATGTAAACGCCGCTGATATAATAAACAGTGCCGGGATTGACTATAAATATATAATTATAATGATTTCAATTATCTGTCTGTCGGTAGCCGGCACCTATATTTTTTACCGCAAAAAGGATATACGTAATTAATGATTACGAAATGTAAAAAAGTATGCCTCAGGCAAATGGTGGAATTGAATTTTGTATAGGAATTTTGAAAAAATAACACAGGATAAAAAAGACAGAATTATCAGTGCCTGCTTGAAAGAATTTGCAAAAGGGTACCAGCAGGCTTCAACCAATGCTATTGTAAGGAAAGCCGGAATACCCAAGGGAACACTTTTTTATTTTTTTGGAAACAAGAAACAATTATATTTATATATCCTGGATTATACCATAAATAAATTTCTGAGCAGATTTAAGAGGGAAAGTATTAGTTTATCTTCCGATATTTTTGAAAGGCTTGAGCAAAGGGGACTGTTAAAATTAAAAATAGCCATGGAAGAACCGCTGTTATATGAGATTATCTATAAATCAGTTGTAGACGTACCTGGCTATCTTAAAGGCGAGGTGTATAAAAATTATTTAAAATTTGCTGCTGAAAGCGAGTCAAGCCTATACAGAGGTATTGACGTTTCAAGGTTCAGGGAAGGCATGGATATTAAAAGAGCAGTAGAAGTTATAACCATGTTTCTTGAAGGTTATTTAAACAGACACATGGATGTGTTAAAGAAATGTACTGCATCGGAATCGATTAAATTGTATAAGAAAATCAGTAGTGAGGTAAAAAAATATTTTGAAATAATTAAAGAGGGAATTTATAAGTAACTAAATCATACCCGGATTACCATGATTGGGGATTAAGCCCTCCTTAAAAAATACTTTAAGGAGGGCTTTTTATGGTAACTTACTGTATGGTAGGGCTAAATCTATCGGTTTCCTTTATTTTTAAGTCTTCACCGGATATTTTTACGTTTCTACCGCTGGAGTCGTCTATTTTTTTGGGATATCTTTCCAGGGTATGTCTGATAACTTCATCTATATTTTCAACAAATTCTAATTTTAATCCCTTAAGTATGTTTTTAGATATCTCATCAAGGTCTTTTTTATTTTTTTCAGGCAGCACGACTTTTTTAAGACCCGCTCTTTTTGCCGCCAGGAGTTTCTCTTTAAGTCCTCCGATAGGGAGAACCCTGCCTCTTAGAGTTATTTCTCCTGTCATACCCACATTTCTTATTACCGGTATTCCCGTAAATGCTGACACAAGGGAAGAAGTAATGGCCACCCCTGCAGACGGTCCGTCCTTGGATACGGCCCCGGCCGGAACGTGGATATGTATATCTGATTTATCAAACAATCTGTCTGCAATTCCAAAATCTTTTGCTTTTGAATGTATGTAACTTATGGCCGCCTTTGCCGATTCCTGCATTACATCTCCAAGTTTTCCGGTAAGTATTAATTCACCGCTTCCCTTATAATAGGTGGATTCAATAAGCAGTATATCTCCTCCTACCGGTGTGTAAGCCAGGCCCGTAGCCACACCCACTCTATTTTTATCTTCTATTTCGCTGGGAAGGATTTTTGAAACACCAAGGTAATCTTTTATTTTTGAAGTGGTTACATCCCTGGAATATTTCTTTCCTTCAACTATTTCCCTTGCGATCTTTTTGCAGATATTTGATATCTCCCGCTCCAGATTCCTGACGCCTGCTTCTCTGGTATATTCCTCTATTATCAAAGAGATGGCATCACTTTTAAATACGATGTTATATTTTTCCACTCCCTGCTCTTTCAATTGCTTGGGGATCAGAAACTTTTCGGCTATATGAGTTTTTTCCTCAGAGCTGTAACCGGGTATTTCAATTATTTCCATCCTGTCTCTTAAAGCCGGGTGTATGGTATCCAGTATATTTGCAGTGGTTATAAACATTACATTGGAAAGATCAAATGGTACTTCAAGATAATGGTCCCTGAACGAATTATTTTGTTCCGGATCAAGCACTTCAAGCAGTGCGGATGAAGGATCTCCCCTGTAATCCATACCGACCTTGTCAACCTCATCCAGCATGAAAACCGGATTGTTGGTTCTAACCTGTGTTAGACCCTGTATGATTCTGCCGGGAAGTGCCCCTACATATGTTCTGCGATGACCCCTGATTTCGGCTTCGTCTCTTATTCCGCCGATGGACATCCTTATGAATTTTCTTCCCAGGGATTTGGCTATTGACTGTCCCAGAGAAGTTTTACCCACTCCCGGAGGTCCTACAAAACAAAGTATTGGGCCTTTGGTTGTTTTACCCTTTAATTTTCTGACTGCCAGGTAATCCAGTATATGAGTTTTGACCTTTTCCAGATCGTAATGGTCGCCATCCAATACTTTCTTTGCTTTTTTCAGATCCAGCACATCTTTGGTTTTTTCTGACCAGGGAACATCAAGCATCCATTCAACATAAGTTCTTACATAAGAATGTTCAGGAGACATACTGGGAATATTCTCCATTCTTTTTATTTCTTTTAGTACTTTTTTACTGGCCTCTTTGGGCATTTTTTTCTTTAACAGCTTTTTCTCCAGATCTGTGGTCAGAGCAATTGACTCATCGGATTCACCCAGTTCGTTTTTAATAGCTTTAAGCTGCTGACGCAGATAATATTCTCTCTGTGTCTTACCAACTTCCTTTTGAACCTTATCTCTTATCTGGGACTGAACTTCAAATTTCTTGAGCTCTTCACTCAGGTATTCCGTTAATTTCTTTAACCTTAATTTCAGATTGCTTTCTTCCAGGATTCTCTGTTTTTGTATGGTATTTGAAAGCAGGTAGGAGGCAAATAAATCAGTCTGAATTTCCGGCCTGGATATGTTGGTTGCTGCTACTACAAATGCCGTCGGCAGGGGAATACCCAGCTGAATGAACTTTTCAACCTGCATCCTCATAGTGGTATTTAAATTTTCAGTTTCCTGGTCCTCTTCATAAGGTATATCTTCGAGAACTTCGGTTATTACTCTGAAATAAGGTTCGGTTTGAGTAAAATGTTTTATTCTTACACGGGTAATACCTTCCACAATACATTTGATTTCATTTTCCGCCACATTAGTTACCTGTTTGATGGCACATGCAGTTCCGATATCATATAAGTCAGTTTTATCTACCCTCTCTTTATTCTCTTCCTTTTGTGCCACAACAACTATTATT